>ENA-OQCE01000551-OQCE01000551.1-human-gut-metagenome-genome-assembly--contig:-NODE-551-length-18073-cov-4.934470_pt1 | contig 18073 bp, 29 predicted proteins | sample MGYA00242495_ERZ504572 | MGnify/ENA primary metagenome ERZ504572 (study PRJEB26092, sample SAMD00036228) | human gut metagenome | host: Homo sapiens | study: EMG produced TPA metagenomics assembly of...
GCATTAGGAGATAAACCTAACACGTAAAAGGGAGTTTTGTCCTCGTCATTCAATACTCCGAGAACGGGGACTTCAAGAAGTCTCTGATAACTTCCGTGTTTTTATCCGGATCATCTTTGGGAGGAGATGTAAATATGAAACAGAAACATTGCTCCAACTTTGTCGGTTTCTGAGACCAGAAAACAACGGATGTGTCATGCAAGCGATATTTGTTAGAGGAATCTTTTCCCAATAAAGAATTTAAAGCTGTGGTATAAGCAGCTTCCGCTTCTTTTGAAATTACGGGGCACAGAACGAAGCGTATAAAACGATATATTGAATAAAACGACACATCGCTTTATAATACAATAGGTTACGGGGAAAGATAGAAGGAACTCCCGCAAAACGAAACGTTTACGCAGGTTTAATTTCTGTTTACGTGGAGGGCTGTTTCGGCTGCATAGGTTTGGCGATTGCTTTAAATGAGCTACATGAGGTTTACATGGTGTGTAAGTAGGATAGGAAGATAGCGGTTGTATGCCGCTTTTTTTATGCCTTGTTTTGGATTATATGTTTCTAAAATATTCCATATAATGATTATTTGGTATATTTGTTCCGCAAAATATATTGATATGGCAAAGGTTATACATGTGCATTTGACGCACGGAATAGACGGAACAAAGCGAAGAGATTGGTATTTTAGTAGTATTTCGGCTGTTTATACGGTTTTGACGGCAGAACAGGTGGGTGCGACCAAGAATTATTTGTTACATGCCGGTTTGTCCGGTAATGGTACAGTATGCACTAAAAGGGCTATAATCAAGCAATCTACGCTTATTTCAGGGAGTAGGAGGGGAGAGTAGGTGAATAGATTAAAATGGCATTAGAACGAAAGAAAATTACCATTCGGCAGTTATTCTTGTAGGGGAGACTTATGGTCTCCTTTTTTTTGTGCCCCAAAGTGACGATTGTCCCTTTGGGGTGACACTTGGTGTGACAGTTTGGAGTGACAGATTTTTGTATTTGGAGTGACAAAATACGGTTTTGAGAGGGGGTAGTTGGAAGTGTGATAAAATATAGTTTTTTGAATGATAGATGTAAAATATGCCTCGATACACCCACCCTAAAAACCACCACCTACAAAAATCGCACATTATTATATAACGGATTATCAGTCCTTTTTGGGTGATTATATGGTAGATAGAGGGGGAATACCGAGGGAGGGGAACCAGAAGGTATGATTAGGGGTATCTTCAAGGTAACGTTTCATGTTCTCCGGATGGTAAAAGTGCGCTCTACCCTACATTTGCATTCCCAGAAGTGTACGCATCCGATGCATGTTTCCCTTTTTCAAGATTCATTTGTCGTATCTGTTCTTTTAAGCGACCTATTTCTTCTGCTTGTTGGATGATTTTGGCATCTTTACTCTGTATATATGGGTCTAATTGCCCAAAAAATGTTTTGATACTTGTTTCATTTGTTGCTAAAATAGGATTGCCGGGGTCGGAGTTGGGGATAGACTCATTTCCTAAACCTGTAAGAAGCCACATAGCGTTTATATCGTAAGAAATCACGATTTTCTCCAAGATGTCTGCTTTGGGGATAACTCCTTTGATATATCCTCTGATGTTAGCCTCGCTAACACCAAGTCTTGTGGCAAATATAGTATTCTTGCCATCTGCATAGGTATCTACTAAATGCTTTATTCTTTCATGTATTGTTGCATATTTCGTCATAAGTCACGTTTTAATCGAAAATAATCACGATATTTCTTTTATTATTCGTGAGAAGTCACTATCTTGTCACGAGTTAAAAAATTAACGAGCGGCCAAAGATACAGAAAAGGGTCGAGGATAACGAATTTTAGCACTTAAAGAAAATGAACGAAGAAATCAAAGAATGGCAGACACAAAGCGTGAAGCACAAAGTTGCTTACGTGTTGATGATGGACGGTATCAGTTTCAGATACACTGAAGAGACCGGGATTGTGTTTTCCGCACCTGATTTTTATGTAAAGAATCTCATCCGGCGCTTGATGAGCTGCTACGGCGTGAGTTTGAAACCGATTATAAACGAATTTAAATAAGTGAGAAAATGAAAGCGAAAGTAATTATAGCGCAAGCAACGGTTGAAACAGCCGGGCTTCTTTATGGATTGGTTAAGAAGGTGGCAACGAAGACTGCAATCAAGTCTTATCCCAGTGTGGATTATCAAGCTGTATTTTTCCCGGTTGATAAACACGATTTGGATTTCGTAAAGCGGGTGCTGGCGGATAAGGGCTTTCCTTTCAAGGTAGAAGATGCAGAGTAATATTAAATAAGCGGATAGGGATTATGGGAAAAGAGAACAAGAGAACGTGGAAGGTGAAACTCACCAGAGGAGACGGTACGGTTTGCCGATGGACGTTTGTCTGCACGTTGAATCACGCAAGAGACTTGATAAAGGGGTATGTGCAGAGTTGTGTTTACGACTGTTCGTGGACGATGACAGATGGCGAGATAATGATAGAGGGTAAGTCGGAAATATACGAGAACGTGCGGGGTGAGAAATTAAGCTGGAGCCGTAAGGAAATGCCAATAGGTGAAAGTGTTGAAGGATAACGGAAAACCGAGCGTGACAACCCGGAAGGCGTTAAGAGACGGGTGGCGGTGTGGAAAGACACACGGGAGTGTATGGTTCTTGCGCCAGGGTTCGATTCCCTGGATTCCCTCTGATATAGACACTAAAATGAGTGACTTATGAAAAGAACAATCAATTCCATGGAGAAGGGTAAAGATGTCGGTATTTCTCCGGCAGAAGAAACACCCATACCGGGCTTCCCAACTGACTATGAGCAAAGAGTCCGCGAACGGCTTTCTCGAACACCTTTTGCGTCATTAGTGAATGCTTTGAGAAATGGAACCAGACAAGATCAGCTGTCGTGTATGCTCCAAGTCGAGCGCCGGCTTCTGCAATATCGTCAGGTAGCGTTATGTTGTCGATACACACGCAGTCAATTTCTTGAAGAGATGCAATCGCTGTTAGGGCTGTTTGGATTAGAGGTCTGCTCTTCGCTGATGAGAGAGTATCAGCGTAAGATACCAAGAAAGGCAGTGATGTCGGATTTTGGGGCATAAGTCGGTTATTTTTTAAAACGCAACAAATATAACGAATTAGGATATTAAAATCAAGTGAGATATGAAGCAGTATATTCATGTAACAAGTGAGGATCGCCAGTTTTTGGCCAAGGCTTTCAACGTAAGCAGCGTGACGGTTTGGAAAGCCCTGCGTTTTGAACAGGATACGGATACCATCCGTAGGATCCAAAAGGCCGCCCGTGAGCGTGGTGGTATTGTAATGGCGGTGGCTCCGGTTATGGAGACACTACACGACCATGATAACGTGATACGCCAATATTTTCCGAACGGCGCGTTGTTGGAGATCAGTAAAAACGACAGCACGGGGGTGGTGACTTATAAAGGGGAAGAGGTGAGACATTATGATAATGTGACATTTTCCAATATAGACAGCATCCAAAATTTTGCGGCCGCATTGAAATAAGGAGGTGTGAGTATGGAATTTTTCGATAACAAACTTTGCATATCGGTACGTGAGCTTGAGGCTGACGGTATTTTGACACAGGACTACTGCCGTCAACTTGCCGCACGCAACAGGCTGAAGATGGCTCGTTCCGGTGGCGGAAAGGGGAACTACGCTTTGGTTGTTGTCGATAGCCTTCCGACAGAATATCAAGATCAAGTAAATGAAAAACATCCTGGTGGAGCCGCTATTCTTTTGCGTGGCTGGATAATATCGAATTACGAGCTTGATCAGGCTGCCGTTGCTTTCTTTATGGATTGGGCTGCCCGGCAGTCCAGCGATAAGGCTTCTGATGAGCTTGCCAGAAAGTATGCGGTGAACGCGTCGGTTCTGAATACCTGCATCCGGTTATACAATCGGAGCCGCGACTACCGCAAGCTGATGGGGGAGAAGTATGATTGGAGCATGATGGCTGCTACCATTGAGACGCTGCGCGAGGAGTTCGGGCATGATCTTCCGGCGAGCACCTTGCGTTTCCGGAAGAAGGTGAACGAGTACAAGCAGTACGGTTATGAGTGCCTTATCAGTGGGAAGTTCGGTAACCAGATTGCCAGGAAGGTGGACCACAAGACCGAGCGGCTGATATGCAGTATCGCTGTCCTTCCTAACAAACCGTTCAACAGCAACGTTCATGAGATGTATATGTCCTTTGTGTGCGGGGAGCTTGACGTGTATGACCTGAGTACCGGCGAAATTTATAATCCCGACGATTTTACCGACAAGAACGGCGACCCGAAGGAACTGAGCGAGAGTACCATCAGAAATGTACTGAACAAGCCGAGCAACAAATTGCTGGTAGAGCACGCCCTTTCCAGCTATACCACGTTCATGCACGAGCAGATGCCTCACGTCCACCGCCATAACGGAGAGTTCAGCCTGTCGCAAATCACGATGGACGACGTGGACCTGACACGCAAGCTGAAAGACACCAAGCAGCGGGTACACGCCTATTACGCCTACGACGTGGTGAGCCAGTGCGTGGTCGGCGCCAGTTACGGACGCAAGAAAGACCAGATGCTTGTCGTGGACTGTTTCCGTGACATGTTCCGGCTCATCGAGCGCAACGGTTGGGGTATCCCTGCCGGCATAGAGGTGGAGAACCACCTGATGAGCGAGTACAAGGAGGGCTTCCTGCAGGCCGGGGTCGCATTCAACTTCGTTCACTTCTGCGCCCCTCAGAACTCACAGGAGAAATATGCCGAGCCGCTCAACGGCGCGAAGAAGCGCAGCGTCATCCACAAGAACCATGCCGGCATCGGACGTTTCTACGGCAAGGGCAAGTGGCGCACGGAATACAAGAAGGTCAGTGACGAGTTCAACGATACCTACGAGGATCGGGAGTATTTCAGTTTTGAGCAACTGGTGGCCGACGACCGCCGGGACAGCGCGGAATGGAACAATACCCTGCATCCCAACCAGAAAAAATATCCGGGCATGACCCGTTGGCAAGTGCTGATGGCCAATATCAACCCTACTTTGCACAAGTACGACAAACTCACGCTGAGCCGTTTCATCGGCGAGCGTGTGGAAACCAGCATACGGCGCAACTCAACGGTGCGCGTGGCCTACGAGGACTGGTGGCTGAGCGACACATCGGTGCTGGAACGCCTGCAGCCGAACGACTACAAGGTGACGGCCTACTACCTGCCGGACGAGGAGGGAAAGCCCACGGACGTGTATATATTCCAGGGCGATCGCTACATCGACAAGGTGGAGAAGGTGGAGACCTACAACAGGGTGCTGGCCGAGCAGACCGAGGAAGACGTTGTGAACTATATCGAGCAGCAGAAGAAGATAAGTAGTTTCGGCAAATACGTCCGCGACAACGCCATCGGGCAGGTAGGCGTAGCAGCGAAAACGGAACAGCCGGCCGAAGAAGAGCCGGTGGAAAATCTTCTGGTAGCCTCGGAAACGAAACCGGAAGTCCCCGATGATATTTACGAATGGCAGCCGGCGGTAAACATGGCCGCATTGGGTATTGGAGATATGTAAGGATACGATTAGAATAACATTATAACAGCGTTTGAATTATGATTACAGAAGCGCAAAAACAGAAGATTTTGGGAGCGATAGCCGCCAACCGTGCGAACTATCCGAGTGACGCGAAACATGCCGCCTCCCTTGGCATCAGCACATCGGTGTACAGTGCTATTAAGAACGGACAGACGGATAAAGCCTTAGTGATGCCAACTGGATAAGTATAGCCCGTCGTTTGGGTGTGGGCCTCCGTGCCGATATGGAGTGGAAGGTTGCCAAGACCGCCACGTTCGAGTATATAACCGCCCAGCTGGAGTTCTCCCAGCAGTCGAGCCTGTCGGCTATCCTATGCGACATACCAAATATCGGAAAGACCTTCACGGCACGGTACTATGTGCAGAACCACCGTAATGCCGTGTATATCGACTGTTCTCAGGTGAAGACCAAGCTGAAGTTGGTGCGAAAGATTGCCGGGGAGTTCGGTGTGGATGCCAAAGGCAAATATAGCGATGTGTACGAGGATTTGACTTATTACCTCCGTTCCATTGAGAATCCGCTTATTATTTTGGACGAGGCCGGGGATTTGCAGTATGAGGCGTTCCTTGAGTTGAAGCTTTGTGGAACGCCACGGAACGCAGTTGCGCTTGGTATATGATGGGTGCGGATGGTTTGAAAGAAAAGATCAATCGTTCAATAGAATGTAAGAAAGTGGGCTATACCGAGATGTTGAGCCGTTATGGAGATCGTTACAGCAAGGTGACACCTGATGACGGCAAGGAGCGTGAGGCGTTCTTGAATGCTCAAGCTCGGACGGTGGCTAAAGTAAATGCCCCGGCAGGTGCGGATATAGCGCAGATTGTACGCAAGACACGTGGAGGTCTGAGGCGAGTATATACTGAGATAGAGAAACTTAAAATGGCATAGGCGATGGTTAAGATAGTTTTAGAGGACAAAGGTCAAGACCTGTTATGGCTCAAAGTAAATGAAGGTGGTCTTGTGGAGGAAGCCGGACCATTTCAAAATGAAATATGGAAAGATGCTTATGTCCCGTATTGGGGGCTTCGCATAGGGCAATTCTGCCCGATACACCATCCTCCGCATATCATCAAAGGGTTTCTGAAATAATAGGATTGAATCAATAAGAAAAAGAGCCATGAAACGAGCATATAGTCCGAAAGACATAGCCGCCAAGAAATGGGTGACGTTGCATGGGGCGAGAAATGGAACAAGCCTTTCGGGTTCCCAGCGGAGAACGCCTCCTGGTTCATCAGCGGTGCCAGTGCCAGCGGGAAGAGCAGCTTTGTGATGCAGCTTGGCAAGGAACTGTGCAAGTACGGCCTTGTGTTGTACTTGAGCTATGAGGAGGGCGTGAACCAGACATTCCAACGCCGTATGGAATATTTGAAGATGAACGAGGTGCAAGGCAAGTTCCGTGTGGTTGTGGACGAGACCTATGAGGAACTGATAGACCGATTGAAGAGGCCGAAGTCCCCGAAGTTTATCATCGTGGATTCGTATCAGGTGTCGGAATGGGAGTATCCGGATGCGGTAGCCTTGATGAAGCGTTTCCCGAAAAAGTGCTTCATCTGGATCAGCCAGGAAAAGAAGAGCCAGCCGATGGGAGGCGGTGCGATCCGTTTGCGTTATATCTGCGACATGAAAATCCGGGTGGTCGGTTATAAGGCGTATTGTCAAGGCCGTGCCATCGGTGAGGCCGGCAGCTATTATGTGGTGTGGGAAGAAGGAATCATTCAAACGAGTAATAATTTGTGATATGGAAAAAGACAAGGTTTACATCAGCGGGGCAATAGCCCACTATAACATTGACGAGCGCAAGGGTGCGTTTGCCAATGCGGAACAGAATTTGAGAAATATGGGCTTTTCCCCGGTCAATCCTTTTAAGAACGGACTGCCGGATGAGGCTCATTGGAGAGAACACATGCGGGCGGATATCGCCCTGCTTCTGGATTGTGAGTATATCTATATGCTGAAGGACTGGGAACTGAGCAAAGGTGCGAAGTTGGAACTTGACGTGGCGAGTTCATGCGGCATTAAAGTATTGTTTGAATAAAAATGGCCGATATGGGAAAAATAAAAATGGAAACCGGTGTCGTGGTGATAACGTTGACCGCTACGGTATATAGAGGAATGATTCGTGAAACCTACCACTCACGCATAGGATTTTGCGGGGAGTACAATAAGGAAATACTTTCTAAGATGGGTGATGAGTTCAAAAAGATATATGCCGGACAAATCGAGGCTGAATACAAAGGTAAATCAGTGAAACCGGATAAGATAATTTATCGTGTCAGTACCAAATCAACGGAATGTGAAATGATTCTTAATGGCAAATGATATGGCACAGGAAGTAACCAATTTCGCCCGGTTTTACGCTTTGTTCAACAAGCTGCCGTTCAACGGAGACCGGGAAGAGTTCAAGAAGTCCATCGTGTTGCAGTATACATGGAACCGGACAGACAGTCTTCGTGAAATGACGAGGCTTGAATATAAGACCTGTTGTGAGGGATTGGAGAAATTGGCCGGTGTGGACGAGCGTCGTCAGAAGATGCAGGAGGAGCTTAAATATTGGCGCAGCGTGTGTTTGAGACTCATGCAAAAAATGGGAATCGACACTTCGGACTGGGCGCGTGTCAATGACTTCTGCCGGAATCCTCGGATTGCGGGAAAGGCGTTCAGTCAAATCTCTTCGGACGAGTTGGAACAACTGGCCGTAAAGCTGCGCTCTATCCGGCGCAAGGGCGGGCTCAAGGAAAAAAAGAAAGAGGAAGTAAAACAACCGGCGGCGGTGACCTATATGTTCATAGACACCAAAGCCCCTAAAAATTGACGGATATGGATAAGAGATTCAAGGAGCTGCTTGAGAATGTCAAGAACCAGATACTTGACGTGTTCCCGGAAATGGACCGGATGATCGGGAAGAGTTTTTCAACAGGCTGAACGAGTGGTCTTATGAGAAATATGAGGAAGCCCTGTTGGAAAGCGAGTTGGAAACGCCAGATTATAGCGAGGAGGATTAGTATGGGAATTGACGATCAGAACAAGCTGGTTAATGCCGGTTTCCAGATAATCCGTAAGGACGATTATCCTTCCCCGAGGATTAAGTTTTGTACAGGCCGGAATGGAAGCTGGAAGACGTATAAGAAGTTTGAGACAAAGGCTGAAAGAGACAGGGCGTTTGCCTTGCTTTTGAAGGATGAGAAAATAATCAGTGATTAACCATCAAAATTTGTTACAATGGCAAAAAGAGAAAAGAAAGTGATCATTACCGGCGTGACCAGGGAGGCCGCCGACGAAGCGTTTGCAAATTATGCGAAGGCAGATGCGCAGAGTGCGAAGATTACAGCGGACATCGAGCTTCAGTGCGCGAAGATCCGTGAGAAGTACGCTAACAAACTGGCGGAGCTGGAAGGAGAGAAGGAAAAGGCGTTCGACACCTTGCAGGCCTATGCCACCGAGAACCAGGCAGAATTGTTCTCCAAGAAAAAGAGCCTTGAGATGGCGCACGGCGTTATCGGTTTCCGTACCGGAACGCCAAAGTTGAAAACCTTGAAAGGCTTCACGTGGGCGAGTGCGTTGCAGCTTGTCAAGGAGTTTCTTCCCGGTTACGTGCGCCAGACGGAGGAGATTGCCAAGGACAAGCTGCTTGCGGACCGTGACACCGAAGAGATGGCTCCGCAGATGGCCAAGTGTGGCATACAGGTGGCCCAGGACGAGACATTCTATGTTGAACCGAAAAAAGAGGATGCCGCATGATCCATAACGTAGAGAAGACCCCAAAAGTAGCCCTGTGCCGTGCTTGTCACGGCACGGGTGTCATACAGAGAACGACCGAACTTCCTTCCCGGATTTTCAGAAAAAAGAAAGTGAATATTACCGAGGAGGCTTGTCCCAGTGTGGCGGCAGCGGCCGGGTGATAGTGAGTGCGAAGATGGAACTGGACATTCAACCATATAATCCAAAGAAGGAGTAAGCGATGGCAAAGCGACGCGGAGTAAGTTATGAGAAACGTGTGGAGGAGATAAACAGGATATACGACCAATATGCCAAACGCGGTGTACCGAACCGCGAGATCTGGCGGCGGTACGTATATCCTGTATATGCCGTTACCGAACGTACATTCTACAATATACTCAACGCGAGCGCGGATGCGAGCAAGAAGATAGCTGACGAGGAGACCCGCCAGCTTTTACTCTTTAATGACGATGACTATGAACAAGGACGTGCAGAAGATAATCGCCCGGATCCTGCAGGATATCCGGGTGGAGATGACAGATGAGTTCGACCGTAATTTTGAGCGTCAGGCTTTTTTCTCCGAGGCATGGCAGCGGCGTAAAAGCCCGACACGTCCCGGAGGTTCTATTTTGATAGATACCGGCCGGCTCAGGCGGAGCGTTTCCAGCCGGACCACGGAGAACAGCATCACGTTTTACACTGACCTTCCGTATGCGGCCATCCACAATGACGGCGGGGAGATAAGGGTGACAAAAAAGATGAAGCGTTACTTTTGGCATAAATACTACGAGGCGACCGGTTCTTTCGGGCGCAGGAAGAATGGAGAGAAACGCAAGGACAAACGTACCGTGCAGCTGACCGGCGAGGCGGAGTTCTGGAAGCTCATGGCCTTGAAAAAGGAGGGCAGCATGATCAAGATTCCCCGAAGGCGTTTCTTGGGGGTTTCTCCCGAAGTGGAGAAGGCTGTCCGTGAAATCATAGAGGAGAATATAACGGAATATTTCAATGTTGAATTTGATATAAGACGGAAATGAGAAAGGAACTTTATAATATGCTCTGCAAGGAGCTGAAGGAGGTGGGCGGAGGCTTGATAAAACACATCGACCTGTGGAACCACAATGTGGAGTTTATCGAGCAGGAGGAGAATTGGGAACGCCCTGCCGTGTTCGTGGAGTTCTGCCCGATACGCTGGAACGCGATTGTGGACGGGGTGGAATATCGGGCCGAACCGGAAGTGAAACTGCATATCGTGACGGACTGGGCCGGTGCGGCCAACGAGGGCAGCCCGTTCAAGGAAGAGGCGTTGGAGGTGTTTGACCTGCCGGAACTGATACATGAGCGGCTCTCGTGCATGGATGGCGATACTTTCATGGCATTTGACCTGGTGGAGAGCCAGACGAACCACAACCACGAGGAGATCGTGGAAAATATCGAGGTGTATTCGTGCGTGGCCTTCAAACGGCTTCGATAAACGGCCATGTTCGGACAGTAAAGCCTCCGGCGGACAAATTACCGCCGGAGGCTTTCTATTTCAACAGGGGGCAAAGAAACGCCGTCAGGCAGCCTCTTTTTTGAACAGCATCATGTCCGTGTAGGATGAGCTGTAGTTTATGTGGGCGTTGAACTCCATCCGGTACATCCCTCGAACGGGTTGCCGATGTTTTTGTTTTTCCCGATCCATTCGCACAGCTCCAGGATGGAGGATTTGTTTGAGGTGAAATAGACGAACGGATGCCCGGATAGCACGTTCAGCACGTCGAGGTAATCCGACATACGCCAACTCATATTGTAAGTACCCACGTCGGTGGAAAGGTACGGCGGGTCCACCAGGAGCACCACGCCCGGCGTGTCTTTGTACCGGTTGAACAGCTTCTTGTAATCGCAGGAGACGATTTCCAGCCCCTCCAGATAATCCGTGCACTCCGGATAGTCCGCTTTCCGGATGTTGTTATAAAGGGCTTCCTTCCGCATCTCCGGTACGTTCAGTTTATATTTCATGGAGAACATCAAAGAGGAGGACAGGGTGATGAAGTCCACGTAACCGGTCTCGTGCTCCTCCTGGAGGATACGGCTGAAGATGCGCTCACGCAGTTCTCCGGTTATGGTCTTGTGCCGTGGAACGGAATTCCCTACCATGGCACGCAGGTCGGCGATCAGCCGGTTTGTCCTTGGGATGTTTTCCAACCGCTTGTGGTAATTGTCGAAATCGTTGTATATGACCGTGGCTTCCGGCTTGCATCGTTTGGTGATGTGTGATAACAGGCCGGAACCGCCGAAAAGGTCAACGAATACCGTGCTTTCCGGATATTGTTCCAATACTTTCATAAACTTGCGTGCGAACATGCGCTTTTGGCCCACGAATGGCAGCGGGGCTGACAGATACGTCTTTTTCATACGTTCAATTCGAATTTTACGTTAGGATTTCCGGCAAGCAGTTCTTGTGTGCGTGTGACGTTGTTCTCGTAAATATGCACGTTGCCGAGGTTGATTGTGATGGATTTCAGGGGTAGTTCTATTTGCCGGGATATAAGGTACAGGTGATAGATGTCCGCCGGTAATCCGAGGTTGGCGTCCGAGCTACGCTGGTAGGCCGTCAGGACCAGTTCGCCTTGTTCGATCTGGAACTGTACGAGGCTGAGGCATGGTGCCTGGTTGCTTTCCGTGCCGGTCGAACCGAGGAACAGCACGTAGTTCTTGCTGCTTCGTTTTTCCCGGTTGATTTTGCCAATCAGAGGTGGCAGCTTCTCGAAATAGGTAGGGTAGGAGTTCACGAGGATGGAGCCGCAGTAGTCCCACCAGTTTATCCCGGCTTCCCGGTATTTCTCAACCTGTCTTTCCCCGCTCATGAAGAGCGACAGTTCGCTTCTGAGCTTTTTCCGTGCGATATTGTGTCCCTCGAAAATATCGAGCAGTTCCGCCGGGGACAGTGTTACCGTCTCGTTCAGCAGGTAACGGCTTTCACCTTTCCTGCCTTTTTGTGTCTTGCCGTCGGCAAGTACCTTTTTTAGGATTTGATAATACTTGTTCATGGTGTGTTGTTTTGATACCCCGCAAAGGTACCGCGCCGTTATCCCTCTTCAATGGGGAGGCTGTCCCATTACACTGCAAACGGGTTACAGTCGCTTTGAAGCCGTTTGATGAGCGTGTATACCTTTCGCTCGCAAACATTATAACGTTCGGCCAGTACTGCCACGATGTAGGAAACCTTTTCGCCTTCGTCCAACAGCCTGTTGTAGTCATTGTATAGTTCGATATACTGTACGTCTTCCATCCGGATTCCCACTTTCCGGCATGTTTTCAGCATTCCTTTATTCAATTTCAGTATCTCAATTACTTTCATATTCAACAAAAATTAGTACTTTTGCACTGTCTCACTTATTAAACAACAACGAAAACACCCAAATGGGGTGGCATGAGGGCATTGCCCCCGGCCGCGCTCCATTTGGGTGCGTTGTGTTTAATAGTAAGTGAGACGACTGTTTTAACAGGCCGGGGGCTTTTTTTACAGCCTTACCCCCGAAGGCTTTTTTAATCTACCGCATATAGCGACAAATCAAATACATCTTTCTTTTTCCATCCGTCGGCCAGCGTGTTTTGGATATGCTGCATGGCTTTCGTATAGAAGTCTGTCAGGTCTTCCAGTGTGGCAAACTCGCGATAGACCGGTTCGGTGTCCGTCCCGAATTTGAACACGACCGGAAGAGTCGCCCCTGCTGTTTGCACGGCAAGGTCGTAGGCCGCCTTGTAGTTGAACTGGTTCTCGCTTGACAGCCATACCGGGACATTCTCGTAGGTGAAACCTGATAGGATATCCTTGTCGGTTTCCCGGTTGTGCCATGTTATGACCGTGGAGCGTATCTCGTCTTCGGTGGGTCGATGGTCGAACTCCTCTTCCATGTAGGTGGCCGATCCGTTCTCTCCCGGCTGCACGTCCCATCGGACACGCCATTTGTTTTTAATGGGGTTTATGCATTCAAGCAACCGTACCCCGATGTTTCCTTCCACTTTTTTCATCAGCTGAATACATACTTGGTTCTACCTTTGCCGAAAGTTTCCGTCCGAATGATGGTCTCAAACGGAAATCCGTCCGGCATTTCACTCACTTGCGCGAGGATGTTCTTCATCTCTTCCGAGTTGGTGAAGAACTTCTTGGCCTCGCCATTCATCTCGATGGCTACGATACAGCGGTCCTCGCCCTGTTCGGTGCGGATGCCGGTCTCGAAGTCCTTCACGATGATGGGTAAGTTCACTAATTCCCGGATGCTTACCACGGAGCCGGGAAAACGTTTCTTGCCGTCTTCCGGCTTGTAGGAAACGTTCAAGTCTTTAAATGATCTCATTTTTTTGCCTGTTAATTTATTAAACAACATATTGCAGTCGGCGTGCTTGGCCATCCCATAGAAGGAAGCGACCAGTTCACGCCTTCTTTTCCTCGATTTGACCTCGTGCATTTTTCGGGCGAACTTCTGTTTGATGCGCTTGCGTAGGCGCACATGGTCGGGGTATATGACATATCCCAAGAAGTCTATGCCCTCGTCCACCGGGAATACACGTTCATTAGGCTTTACGGTAAGCCCGATTTGTGCGACCTGGAAATGGACGGCATCACGAATCTTCCACAATTCTGATTTCGCGTCACCGAGTACCACGCCGTCATCGCAATAGCGGTAGAAATGGCGGACGCCGTACTTGTCCTTCAAATAATGGTCTAAAAAAACAGACAGGAGCAGGTTGCCCAACCCTTGCGACGACCTCAGCCCGATGCTGATTCCTTGCGGCATGAGCTTACGAAGTTGTCAAGCATGGCGATGAGTTTCTTGTCCTTGAATACCCTCCGGACACAATACATTACGAAATCCTGCCCCACGCTCTCATAGAACTTGGAGATGTCGAATTTGTAGCAGTAGCGTGTTCCTTCCGGGTCTTCTTTCATGTCGCGGCGTATGTACTCCATGAGGTCGTGCATGCCGCGGTTCTTGATGCTGGCTGAGGTGGTACGGATGAACCGTTTCTTCAGGTGCCTGTCCACTACGGCCATGATTGCGTGGACGGCGATGCGGTCCTTCATGGTGAGTATCTGGATACGTCGCATTTTTCCACCCTCCACGATTTCCCTCTCCCGGTAATCCTTGACGGTGAATGTACCTGTCTTGATTTTTCCGGTAAGTTCCTGAAGCACCTCTTCCCTGTGCGCAAGCAGGTAACGTCCCTGGCGGCTTTTTTTTTCGTTTGGAGCCACGGAGGACCTGGTCGAATGATTCCGCCATATTGGAATAATCGGCAATCTCTTCCACTATATATCCTTGCCTGTGCATTATAGCATTGTTTTTTTTGATTGTTTTACAAACGGAAGATAAGGGCCTTCCTTTCCCCGGGTCTGACTTCTTCGAGCTGACTTGAGCCTACCAAACTCCACCCGACGCGTGATTTTTCAGCTTTCCGCACCTGTGCGCTTTTGCTGCGGCTTGCTTCCCTCGGCACCACGGTAGGGGACACGTCCCCGGTGTTGTACGCCGATTGTTAGATTTCCAGACGGGAGCCGACATTCGTGTTCGAGTTCGATGCATCGTTATTCGCATTCGCATTCGACACGCCGCCATTCGCATTCGCATTGTTGTACCCGCGATAGACCACACGGACTATCAGGAAGCTCCACCGGGGTGCAAAGGTACGGATAAAAGCCAGTCCCCTTGTTAGATAACGAGGAAAATCAATGCGGCGATTGCTCCTCCGGTCACGGTGAGTGTCCAGTCCGTCCAGTCCCAACGACCGCCCCGGAGCTTGTCTTTGAGCTCCAGCGAGGAGGCTGCGATGGCGGCTGCGTATAAGGCCGCGTACGGTGTCAGGGCTGGCAGCCCCACGATAAAACCGCCTACCAGGTGTTTGTAGCGGTTACTTTGTTTCAAAAATGAAAGAATCTTGTTCATAAGCAATTGGATTAAAAAATGTTTTGTATATTTGCAAACACAGAAGCATTGAGGGAATGACGAGCAGGCGTTTTAGTCCAAAGTGTCGCCCTTGGTGCTTTTGTTTTTTTTATTCTACTATTATATCATTTACTGAGTATAAAAAGTATTTTATGCGGATATAACCGTTATCCCTTCTTGTTACTTCTTTGGCAACATTAAGCCTTACCCATTTTCCATTGATTTTAACTTTGAAGTAGAAGAAGTGTTCCACATTGTCCGTCCTTGGGTGAGTCAATGCGGAATCATCCACATATTCGGCACGTTCAAGGTGTGAATCCAGGTTCTTCAAGTCCTCCTTGGAAACGATGTGTGTCCGTCCGAATGTGTCGGAGAACAAGTGCTTGTTGCCCTCTTTGGTAAAGCCGATATTCAAGTCCTTGCCATTTATGTTCTTTTCCACTTTCTTTTGAAGTAGAGGCTCCATTTCATGCAGATAATGGATACGTTCGATAGCTCGTGCGGACTTTTCCCGGTCTCCGGCGCATTTTTGCAGTATTTTGCAGGCGGCGCACAGCTCGTTGTCCGGAACGAAGGCCAGTTTAAGTTTCCCTTTGGCCATATCACAATCCCTGCACCTTTTGATGGTGTATGGGTTGTAATCCGGCATGGTCTTCTGTTCTTTTCCCGGGTTGAACCGGAAGATGCCTTTGGTGTCCCTTTGAAGGCTGACTCGCCCAATGCCATTGCCTCATCGTAGGGCGTTTCCGGATATTTGGATTTTCGTACCTGGACTACGGTGCACCTGCAGTTCCATCCATTTGGCGGGAAATACTCCTCCCAAAAGGGGTCTGCCATAGGTCGTGTTACCCCATGCAGTTCGGCATGTTCCGGGCGAACCTTGCCATCCCCGGCCGTCCGGTACTGGAGGTTGTAGCGGTCCCCGTCTTCTGCGAACCGTTCCCACTTGGCGGCCATAGTCGCCGAAGCCTGCACAAAGTTGTACTCTGCCCGGAGGTAGCCCCGATTATAGGTTTCGTCTATCTTCCGGACATCGTTCAAAAAGCGTTCGAACGTTTTCCGATTGCCGTTCTCATCCAGCAGGGAGGGGAAGGCTTCGTTCAGTTCATGGAACGTCTTCAGGCCTGAGAATATATAATCCGACCTCTGCAGGCGCCCTCGCATGGCCTCGGACATCTCCACCTGCCGGAATGAAGAGTCCAGGACGGAGGCGTGCGTCTCTATAAAGTCCTGCACCTCTTCTGAAGCCAGTATGTTGATTTCAAGGTTTGCCCCCTGCTCCCGGAACAGGGCTTTCATCATGCGGTCGAACATCTCTGTAAGCTTGTCACGCATCAATTTTGCCTCGTCCTCTTTTGAGAGTTGGAGGGTATGATTGCCAAGCAATGAACTGTAGCGTAGATGCAGCCCCGAATAATCCTCGGGGCTCAGTCGAAAAAACGGGACAGCGTTCCAGCCTGTTTGCCGTCTTTCTTCTTTTTCGGATCTGCCGGGTCCGGCTCTTCCTTCGGTTCCTTCTCCTCGCACGGAATGCCGTATTTTTCCTCAAAGTACTGTGGCTTCACCTTGTAGTGCTGCAGTACCATTTCTTCGTAGGCTTTCTGCTGTTCGGGCGTGTAGTCAATGGAGTAGTCCCAATCAAAGCGCAGCCCTTTGACAGGGAACCCGTGGCGCACCATTCGCGGAATGAGCTGGTTGTTCACTATATCCCGAAGCATATCACAGTCGCTTTCCACGAGGTTCTGGAACACTTCCAGGTGCGTTTCAGACTGTGAGAGGCTGCTTCCGTCCTCAATGGTCATCGTCTGCCCGATGATAAGCTTTGACAGTTCGGAGTTGGCCCGATCGATGCGCTTGTCATAGACATTGAATGCATCTCCCTTGCCGCTTTCCACAAACTCGATTTCGGTTTCCATTCCTGCCACCATGGAGAGGGCGGTTCCGGCTTCACGCAGCATCTTGTCGAGACGGTCAATCTCTTTCTGATCGCGCGAAGTGGTGCGTGCTATACGCATGGGCATTCCGAATATTTCCCCGAAGGTGTCCCAAAAGGCCAGCATGTTTTTTTTGGGGATAGTCTGTGAAGCAGCCTTGAGATACAGCCCGAGGTCGTCGGGCCTGCCTGCTTCAATGAGCCAGTCCGAAAAAGGCGGCTGGCGGTAGTCTATACCTGTAGTCCAGTCCTGCCCGAGGTCGGTAATGACACGTCCGTACTCAGGAATGACATGCTTGCGCGGAATAAGCTTCACATCCGAATAACAGATGCAGCCGTCACCGTCAGTGCAAAGGTCGCCCAATTCGATGAGCGAATGCCCCCAGTAGATTGAATCAAGGGCATAGCGCATGAGCTGCTTGAACCAGGACTGGTCAAAGAAATGAACCGCTTCCTCGTTCTCATCCCCTTTCATATCCACGATTTTGAATGAACGTGCCATGACAAAACCTCTGCGCTGCTCCACACACCCGGAGAGGTGAAGGTCTATTTCCGCGTCCCGGTAGATGTCGTACAGGCGCTGGCGGCTGGGGCTGTCCACATTGATGGCATACTGCCAGGCATCGCGCCAGTTCTTGATGTCCTTCCGGGTGAGTGCATCGGTGGTGCGCTGCAGGTCGATGACCATTTTCTGCACCTGCTTGATGTCTTTCCCCTTGGCCAGATTAAAATTGCCGTATGGCGTTTGCAGTACGTTTTTCGGTTTACTGGAAAACATACCGCTGAAAAAGTCTTTAATATCCATAGTCCTACCAGTTATGATGAAGCTGCTTCTGACAGCTGTAAACAAGTGAATTTCCGGACGGAAGCCCATCTTCTCCGACAGCCAAGGGCAAATCAGGGACAATTTTTCCGGCCTGTACGC
>ENA-OQCE01000552-OQCE01000552.1-human-gut-metagenome-genome-assembly--contig:-NODE-552-length-18067-cov-1.897938_pt1 | contig 18067 bp, 23 predicted proteins | sample MGYA00242495_ERZ504572 | MGnify/ENA primary metagenome ERZ504572 (study PRJEB26092, sample SAMD00036228) | human gut metagenome | host: Homo sapiens | study: EMG produced TPA metagenomics assembly of...
CTATAGTTATTTTATAGTTAAACTTTTGCATTATTTTAGTTTTAATTTTTAATACTCTGATTATGAGTGAAATAATAGGAAATAAATTAAAGAAAATTCTAAAGAGAAAAGGTATTAATGCAAAGGAGTTTGGAGAAATGATAGGTAAATCAGAGCAGCGTGTGTATCAATATTATAATGCTACTAAATTTGACTCTGATCAAATTATAGAATTCTCTAATATCTTTAAAGTTCCTATCACATATTGGTTTGATGATGACTGTCAATTAAATCAATCAATTGTAAACGGTGATGGAAGTGCCGCTTCTGTATATGGTAATGCCACTGCTGGTATCATGGCAGATCAGAATAAGGAGATAGAACATCTTAAGCAATTGCTTAGTGAGAAAGAAAGACTGATTCAAGTTTTGATGAATAAGTAATATGGAACGGAGTTTAAAAATGTTGGGAATTTATGGAATTTGCATCTCGTTTGCGTCCCGTCAGATTGTTAATTTGTTGGGTGCAAATGGTGTACATATTATGCCAGGTACCTCGAAGAATAAAACTCCGAAACTGCTTTTTAAAAGTGTTTCGGAGTTTTTTGTTATAGGGAATTGTTTGCCCATTCTATAAAATATCATTCGCTGAATAGTTACAGCTTACTTATTAAAGATTGAATAAAATGAAAAAAGTAGGATTTCTGATTTTCTGTCTGTTTGCTATGTGCAGCATGGCAGGCAAGGCACAGGATGTAGTGGCGGACAGTACCGGCTACATCGTTAAGGTAGGGGAGATGGCTCCTGATTTTACAGTGAAGCTGACGGATGGGAAAAGCATTACCCTTTCGGAACTTCGTGGGAAGGTGGTCATGTTGCAGTTTACCGCAAGCTGGTGTGGAGTGTGCCGTAAGGAGATGCCTTTCATTGAGAAGGATATTTGGCTGAAGCATAAGTCGAATCCGGATTTTATGCTGATTGGCATTGACCGTGACGAGCCGTTGGAGAAAGTGATTGCTTTTGGTAAGTCAACCGGAGTGACCTATCCTTTGGGTCTGGACCCGGGAGCGGATATATTTGCGAAGTATGCGCTCCGCAAGGCAGGCATCACACGCAATGTCCTAATTGATAAGGAAGGGCGTATTGTGAAGCTGACACGTTTGTATAACCCTGGAAGAATTTGCTTCTCTGGTGAAGGAGATTGACGGGATGCTTTCTGAATAGCAGGCATAGGCAAGATATAAAAAAACGAAGTGCCCCCTAAAAGTTTTTGTCTAACCTTTAGGGGGCACTTCATTTTATGCTTGTCGGGATAGTTTGGCAAGATAGTCATAATGTGTACCCTCTTTCACCAGTTCTGCAGTAAAGCCGTTTTCGGAGCATAAAGGCTCAGGGTTTGGAAGTCGATGTAGAGCCAGTCAAAGGAGTCTCCTTTGACATTCTTGTATTGCATCTGGAAGTCTACCTCTCCGTAGTAATCACCGGCAAGGTCGATAACAATACTGCCATCTTCCTCTTCGAACAGATAGCTCAGGTTGCTGGAATCCATTAAAACGCAGCCTCCAGGCCGGAGCAGCAGCTTCATCTTCCGGAAAAAATCAGGCAGATTCTCCAACTTTCCGATAATGCCGGAACCATTCATCAGCATTAGGATAGTGTCGTATTCATCGGCAAAGTGTTCATTGAACAGATTGGTTTGTGACACGCTACGCACACCTCGCTGCTTCATCACTTCCACGGAAAGCGGGGAAATGTCGATGGCATGGACCTCTTTTCCGGCTTCTTGCAGGGCAAGGCTATGGCAACCGCTGCCGGCACCCACATCCAGAATCCTTCCGGTTGCCATTTGCAGAGCAGTACGCTCCAGCAAGGGCATTTGCTTTTCTGTGCGGAATAGCTCTTCGACGGGAATTTCGTCCTCATCGAATTGTGAAGAGAACACGCGTAGGCGGTCGCTTTATGCCATTTGAAGTAATCGGCTATGGCTGCGCCCATCGGGTCCTTGTCGGCAGGCAATAAGGCTGTATTTATCATTTCTTATGTCTGTTAGCGCGTTTGCGGCGGATTTCTGCTTTCATTTTGGCTGAGGCGGAACCGTGTTGCCCGGTAATGTAGGTTTTCTTCTTGGCTTTGGTCTTTATCTTGTTTTCTTCTTTAGGTTTGTCCTTTTTGCCTTTGAAGACAATACCACCCATCATCGCTTCTTCTATACTCATATATTTCGTTGTTTTAATAAAGTAGAATATCATTTCTCCGGCAATACCTCAATCCAATAGTCATCCGGGTCATTGATAAAGTACAGTCCCATTGCTGTGTTTTCGAAACATACCCATCCGTTTTCCTTATGGTATTGGCGTATGGCGTCGTAATCGCCGGATACGCGGAAGCAGAGGTGACTCTCGTTCTCTCCTAATTCGTAGGCTTGTGGGTGATCCTTCAAGCAGGTCAGTTCCAGCAGAAAGCCGGTACTGCCGTCGGTCAGATAGACCAGAGTGAAAGAGCCGTCGGACGACTCTTTCCTATGATGTTCTTTCAGCCCCAGTGCCTTTTCGTAGAATGCGATGCTACGTTCCAGGTTGGTGACATTGATATTAAAATGGTCGAATTTACTTTTTATTTCCATTTGTTTATTTCTGATTTGATTATTTACAATTTATAGTCTGCGTGTGCGGTCATTTGACCATTGCTTTCAGAATTTCGCCTACATACGTGCGTGGCATACCTTCCATCGTTGCCGGTGAGGGCAGCTTCTTACATTCCAGAATGACCGTAGGCTCTGTCTGTCCCGTAGGATAGAAACGGATGGTATAGCTTTCTGCTTTTTCCATTTGTTCATACGGCTGGTCGGGCGATAGTATGCTGAATACAACTGGTTTGCCGTTGACTTTGCCCAAAGAACCTCCGGAGTTTGCTGTCATCATGGTCATGTTGAAAGGCTCTTGGCCGATGACGATAACCAATTTGCCTGCTCCGGTCTGGATGGCATCGGCTGACAATTGCTCGGGGGCTATGGTCGTATATTCTTGTTGCTGGTTCTTTTGGGCAGGAACCAGTGCGGCAGGTTTCTTGACTTGGGGCACTTCGATGACTTGGGCATCTTTCACGACGCCTTCGGATGCCTTTTCAGTAGCCTGGGCGGGTTCCACGGTAACTTGTTTCTTCGGGGTGATTACTGTCGGACCGGAATTGACGACAGCCTTCACCTCTTTCTTTTCTTCCTTCTTTTCTTCTACCGGAGTTTTGGCAGTGGTGGCGCTCAATGCTTCTGCTGCTCCCAGGCAAAGGTCATCAACGAAGTCTACGGTTTTTCTGCGCCACTTGGCAAGTCCGCGTACCAGTTTGGTCTTCGCCTTGTTCAAGGCATACTTGTCTACAATCCACTCCTCGGCGGTATATTTTTCTTTTCCTTCGCGGTAGTTAAACCGTATCTTCTCTACTTCGAGCACGCTCTTTTCGGGTTGGCAGGTCACAGTCAGCTGGTAAAGGATTTTGGTACGGTCTAATGACAGAGCCGTAGAACTGAATACAATCCATTCGTCCCCGATACCTACAATCTGTCCTTTCTCTTTGTCTGAGAATACTACACGGCTGTTATTTTCATTCTCTTTCAGACGGTCATCCATCCAGCCGAGCAGACGTTCGTAGATTTCATCCTGAGACATGCCGGGGATGCTGAATTCTTTGGTGAATACCACTTTACCGTCCACCTCGGGAACGGCACCGGCCAGATATTTACTGTCGTCCCTATCCTGCGCCTGCAGCATGGTCGGCAGACACAGGCAAAACAGTGTAAAAAGAAGTTGTGTCAAATTTTTCATAATAGTATGTGTTTTAATTATTAATTTACGAATTATGGGCTACAAGTTGGGGAGTTCGAAACTTTCACCACGGTGTGCGATGCTCAGAAAGTGGCATCCCTTGCTCTCGGCAAACTGCCGGAAGGCGTTGCTCCCTGATAATCTTCGCTGAAGTGCATCGGTACAAATATAGTGATTTTTATTCGTTCCACGAATTGTTCTGCTCCACGCATATAATCTTTTCCGATACGGCTGTCTACCGGAAACATGGCTACATCTATGGCAGGTGCAGTTTGCTGCAGAGCTCTCACTTCGGCCAGAAAGTCACCTTCGGCCTTGCGTATTTCCTGCGGAGTAGATTCCTCGCTCCAGTGCCAGTTGTTTAGGTCACCGGCATGGAACAGTCGCCTGCCCTGCAGGTCTATCAGGAAGGAGATACCCACATCGGTGGAACCGAAGGCTTGGATACGGATATGTTCGTCTTCGTAGGTGTCGCCCTTATTGATATAGGTGGCATCTTCCGCTGAGGCGCGGCGGTGCTTTAGGATGTCTTTGGAGAATATGTAGCGGATGTCGGGCCGCTGTTTTTCCATGAAAGAACTTCGCGATTGAAGTGGTCGGGATGGAAATGCGAGCATAGTACGTAGAGTACGCCCGGCTTTTCCAAGAGATAGTCGTGCACGATACCTTTATTGAAAACCTCTTCCGAGGAATCTTTATAGTAATCGATAATGACCGTCACTCCGTCCGCTTCAATGCGAAGCCGCTATGGTAGATGTAATCAAGTTTCATTTACGGATTGAATTATAGCGCAATATTACAAAAAACGCTACACAAACTTCCGGTTTAAGCTGTTATTTTATGCAAAAGTACGCTACATCGGTACTTCTATGAAGAGAATGTGAGAGTCTTTCAGTGTTTCCAGCTCAAAACTGCCGGTTTCGTACACTCCCATTCCGTCACGACGTGAGAGCACTGTGCCGTCCACTTTGACTTCACCCTCCATTATGAAGATGTAGACACCGGAATGCGATTGGTGCATGTGGTAGTCAATCTTCTTTCCAGCTTCTATTTCACCGATAGAGAACCAGGTCTGTTGTAGCAATCTGGCAGGAGCATCGCCGTCAGGGGATACTATTAGCGCCATTTCATTTTTGCGCAGAAGTGGACGTACGTCGAAGTCCTGGTATGCGGGTGGTGTGTTCAGCTTTTCGGGCATCACCCAGATTTGCAGGAATTCTACCGCTTCAGTGTCACTGCCGTTCATTTCGCTGTGGTAGATGCCGGTGCCGGCACTCATGGTTTGTATATCTCCCGGAGTGATGACGCGGCTGTTCTGATGACTGTCCCCATGTTTCAGTTTCCCTTTCAAGGGAATGGAGATGATTTCCATATTTTTATGAGGATGTGTGCCGAAGCCCTTTCCCGGAGCCACACGGTCGTCGTTCAGTACACGCAAGGCGCCGAAATTCATCCGGCGGGGATTGTAATACTCGTCAAAACTGAAGGTGTGGTAGCTGTCAAGCCAATCATATAGGGAATGACCTCTGCTATCTGATTTGTCTATAACTTTTTTCATAATTTATTCCTTTTCCTAAAATGGTTTATATACTAGTAACGCTTTGGAAAGTTATAAAGTTTTAAAACCGATGTCTAATAATTTGTAAATGAGTGGGAACTATGCTTTGACCTCATTTTCCAGTGGCTTATGGTTCATAAAATCTTTGATGTTCTGTAACGTTGTCGAAGCAATGTTTGCCAGTGCCTCGCGTGTGAAAAAGGCCTGGTGCGAAGTGACGATGACATTATTGAAGGACAGTAGCCGCGCCAGGGTATCGTCATCAATGATTTTGTCCGATTGGTCTTCATAGAAATATTCGCTTTCCTCTTCGTACACATCCAGGCCGGCAGAGCCGATTTTCTTGTTTTTCAGTCCTTCAATCAGGGCGTTGGTATGGATGAGTTGTCCACGTCCGGTATTGATAATCATTACTCCGTCCTTCATTTTACTGATGGAATAGTCGTTGATGAGATATTTGGTCTGCTCAGTCAGCGGGCAGTGCAGGGAGATGATATCCGAATTGTGATAAAGCTCATCCAGGCTGGTATATACCACTTGATGTTCACGGGCAAAATTATAGTCGGGATAGAGGTCGTAGGCAAGGATATTCATGCCGAATCCGCGCAGGATACATATCAGTTTTTTGGCAATTTTTCCCGTACCGATGATGCCTGCTGTCTTTCCGTACATGTCGAAGCCCAGAAGTCCGTGCAGCGAGAAGTTTCCGTCCCGTGTCCGCCAGGTGGCGCGTGGGATTTTACGGTTGAGGGATAACATTAGGGCAACGGTATACTCTGCCACGGCATAAGGGGAATAGGCGGGGACGCGCACTACGTTAATGCCACAGTCGGCAGCCGCTTTCAAATCTACATTGTTGTAGCCGGCGCAGCGCAACGCCAATAATTTCACACCATTGTCCGCCATCAGACGGATAACTTCGGCATCGGCCGTGTCGTTCACGAAGATACAGACTGCATCTACGCCTTGGGTTAAAATAACGTTGTGCTTGTTGAGATGCCCTTTATAGTAGCGGAGCTCAAAACTATATTCCTTGTTCTTTTCATTGAAAGACGCTTCATCATAAGGTTTGCTGCCAAAAAATGCAATAGTGTATGCCATGGGATTTGTTGTTTTTTAAATGTTACATAATAATAGAGAGATAACAAGTGGAAAGTTGATATGGTTCAGTGGCCGGAAGGATTCATAAAATGATAATTATTTCCATTTGTTTCATCAGAAACTATTTGGTATTTCAATGAAAGTATTATATTAGGATAACTTTATGCACAAAACTATTTTTTTATGTGCAATATTATTGTACCTTTGCGCCCGAAAACAATTAAAAAAGATTTAGATGAGAAAATTTTCGTTGATTGGCATTGCGATGTTAATCGTTTCAATTCCAACTTTTGCGGGTGGTATCCTAACAAATACAAATCAGCATGTATCTTTTCTTAGAATGTTAGCGCGTGGTGCTTCCATTGATATTGACGGTGTCTATTCTAATCCGGCCGGTTTGGCTTTCTGCCGGAAGATGGTCTCTATTTGTCTTTGAATGGACAAAGTGCTTATCAGACCCGTAACATAAAGGCGACATTTCCCTTGTTTATTGAAGATGGGAATACACGTTATTATAAAGGAAAAGCTTCTGCTCCTTTCATTCCTAGTTTTCAAGGTGCATATAAAAAAGGAGACTGGACTATTTCCGGTAGCTTTGCTGTTGTAGGTGGTGGTGGTAAGGCATCGTTTGATGATGGTTTGGGTATGTTCGATTCAATGGTGATGGGACAAGTCCATACTATTTCGGGTGGTCAAATCACTCCCAATATGTATTCTATCAATAGTGCAATGGATGGAAGCCAGTTTATTTATGGTGTGCAATTGGGGTTGTCGTATCAAGTTAATGATTGGTTAGGTGTGTTTGCCGGTGGACGTATGAATTATTTTACCGGTGGGTATGAAGGATTTCTGACTGCAACCGCACACAGTAATATTCCTACTTATGGTGGCATGGAATTGGTTGGTATCGATTTAGACTGCGACCAGACCGGCTGGGGATTGACCCCTATCTTGGGAGCTGATGTGAAGTTGGGCAAATGGAATATTGGTTGAAGTACGAGTTTATGACAAGTCTTAATCTCGAAAATAAAACCAAAAAAGCTGAAGTACGTGCGATGGGAACTGCTATGGGAGATGAAGGGAATCCTTTGGCTGACTATAAGGATGGTGTGAATACTCCGAGTGATATCCCTGCATTATTGACTGCAGCTGTTGGTTATGAATTCCTCCTACGCTTCGTGCAACGCTGGAATATCACCATTTTTTTGATAAAGCGGCAGGGATGGCCAATGATAAGCAGAAAGCGTTGAAGCATGGCACACATGAAATTTTGATTGGTGCAGAATGGGATATAGCTAAACAGCTGACCATCAGTGGTGGTTATCAGCGTACAGATTATGGCTTGGCTGATGATTTTCAGAGTGATATAAGTTTTTCATGTGATTCTTATTCACTGGGGTTTGGTGCTGCCATCAAAATGACAAAGCATTTGACTATGAATATAGCCTATTTTTGGACAAACTATGATGATTATACAAAGAAGATAAGTGAAACCACCAAGAATGTTTATAGCCGTACTAATAAAGTGTTTGGTCTTGGTGTTGACTATAAGTTCTGATTTCACAATCCTACCTTTATATATTAAGAAGCCGTCTCAAATATCGATTTGAGGCGGCTTCTTTCTTATTTTATATTGGATTAGAAAGAATACTGTACAAGCAGGTTCATACGGTTGGCATGGTTGGTGGAATTGTCGAAGTTGGTGCGCCAGCCACGCAGATATTCAGCGCCTACCTGCATGTTCGGGGTTACGTTCCAGAATACGTTGGCTACGAAATATTGCCCGTAGCGTAGGTACTTGGCAGGTCGTTGGGATAACCGTCTTCAGAATAAAGGCGGGACATGCTGTAAGTACTTGAGAGGAATATCTTCGGAGATATGTTATATTGCAGACCTGCATACCAGCCAGCATGGGCAATGCCTGCATTTTGCCTTCCTTTTCGGGATTGGGGACAATATCGACGTTCAGATTACTGATGTCATTCAGGTATTGCCCGATACCTTTACCATAGTTGATTTGTCCGAATGCCTGCCATTTTTTACCGAGGTTGAAGGTCGTTGAGGCTTGTACACCGTATCCGGTGACGCTGGAAGCCTTGTCCCTTTCCGTGCTGGTATATGTCATGCTGCGGATGATACCTCCTACACGCAGATGACTGCTGCTGTTCCAGCTGTATTGTGCCGAAGCCGTGAAGTCCGGCATGCGTTGCTGGGCAATCTCGAATTGGCTGCTTGTTGTGCCGTCAACGGCAGGCGCCTCGATGGAAGCTTGGAAACGAAAGTCTTTCAGCCCTTTATAAGTATATGACAATTGTGTGGCGCGGTAGAATGTGGCACCGTTGGGACCTTGAAAGTCAATGGTGGAAGGGAGGGCGCCTAAGTCCATGAAACCGCCATAATTGTATCCTATTGTTATATTGCGGAATGAAAGATAGGCATTGCGCAGTTGGAATGTCTTGTCTCCACCACGGAAATTTCCAGCAGTATAGACTGTGAAGTCACCCAATAGCCGGGTGTGTCCGACCAATTTCAGAAAGATAGTAGCCGTACTGGCATCCATCTGAAATTGATTTTTGATTTTACTACTGCTTGGAATGTTGGCAGGAACAAAGTCGATGTCATCCACGATACCTCCAAAATCATACTCGCCGGTGGCACGGACATACCCTCCGATACCCAGGGCGAATTTGCCTTGTTTGTCCATCAATAGGAAGCGGGGAGCTTTCGGGTCATGGATGTAAGGCAATTGTGACTCATTCATGATGCGGATAATCTCGTCGCCCGCTTTGTCGATGGTAACTATGACAATGCCGTTTGGAGCTTCGTCATCGATAATCTCTTTTTTTTGTGCATGGATAGTGGACAAGGGAAGTCCGGTTACGCACAACAGAAACATTGCTTTTAAGATTGTTTTCATTTAAGTTAGGTTTTGATGAATGTGCTTTCAACAACTTAAATGAAAAAAGGTTTTGTAGTCTTGGAGGAAGAAAGGAGGTTATTCCGTCAGTATTCTTGCCTTGAATGAAGATCGTATGCAAAATTACCCTTACCCTAATTTCCGGAATAACTCCTGAGGATGTGTGTTAAGTTACTTATTTTTTCATGACGGCATTCCATAGCGCTTTGCGTAGGGTTCCCATGGTGTCGTCACCTTCATAATCCCAGAACATCATGCCTTTCATGCCGTTTTTTAATATCCATTCACCTTTGGCGGCAATACTGCGGGGATTGTCGTAACCACAGTAGAACTGCCGTTTTTGGTGACATAGGGGACATTGCCTTCTGCATCCCAATTTTCGATAACATAGCCGTCATCCTTACTCAGGTTGAGAATATCCCGATAATTGATGCTGCCGCCGGCATTGAAATCGGCTCTTCCGTAGAACGGAATTCCCAACACTAATTTGTCGGCAGATACACCTGCATTCAGGTATTCGTCTACGGAACGCTGGCAGTCCCAGTAATTACTAGGCTTGTTCAATGCTGATTGATGCTGGGGGGCACCAACCAGATCATAGGCCATGATATTGACGAAATCTACATACGGGTCTACAGCCTTTACATCAATATATTTATAGCCTTCGCCTTGGGGACGCTTGTCCATGCAATAACCTGCATAGGTCAATAGGGTGGACTGCCCCAACTCTGCACGCAAGTCTTTCATCAATAGGGTGAAGTTCTCCACATCTACCAACTCGTCATAGGCATTGCTGCCGAAGGTCATACCGGGAAATTCCCAGTCAATGTCAATACCGTCTATGCCCTCACTCGAAACAAAGGCTTTGCAGTCTTGTGCGAATTGCTTGCGCATTTCCGGACTCTTCGCCAGGGCGGAGAAGCCTCCGTCCTGGGAATTGTCAGAATTGGAAACGCTATTGGTAAAAGAGAGTAATATCTTCACATGTGGATACTGGCTCTTTATTTTCTTTACCTTATCAAAACGGGATTTATCGCCTTGCAGGCCAAACTTTTCATAAATTCCGTTTTTAACATATAATTCTGCAAAAGCGTAGTTTATGTGGGTCAGGTATTTGGCATCGGGTATGGATGTGCCATAATAAGTGACGTAGCCCAATGCAACCCGGCCTGCAACCTGTTCAGCCATTTCGGTCTCGTTGTCTTCATTTCCCGGAGCTGGCAGTCCGGGCATGTAGTCGTCATTGTGACATGCGGCTACTAGAAAGACAGTAGCTATTATAAATAGCAGTTTCTTTTTCATAGAGAGTGCATATTATTCAGAATCGGTTCCTGCTTCAGTCTTGAAGTAAGCATACCAGCGCTGTCGTCCCAATCCACACCACCGCTATACTTGCCGGGATGATAGATTGTGATATAGTTCTCATCCAGTGTCAGCAGCCAGAATTTGTTGCTGCCTACGCTTTGTCCGTTGTCGTCATAATTTCCTCCGATGGTGGGGATGCTCGTTATAAGTTCACCCAGTACTCCGTCTTCCGGTTTTTCGTGTGTGAAGGAGAAAGTACCTTCTGCCTTTAGGTTTCCGCTGGCATCATAGGTTTTCATCTTGTTTCCGTCGAATTCGAATACCATGGACTGGTCTCCGGCTTCGGCGGCAGTGACATTGGCCCACCAGGCAAAATTTGATTCGGGAGTATAGCCTGCACTGGTATATTTCCAGCCTCCATGAGCCCCATATTGCAGACGGAACCCCAGCTGACTTCACGGAATTTCCAGGTCTTCTTGGCAGATTTGTCACTCTTGTCGGTTGCACCGGTGAAGTAAGTGGACCAATCGTCGAATACATTGGTCACAGTCACTACAACCGGCTCTGTCTTGATAATCTGATTGGCGGAAATACCCATATAGTAGATGGAATAGTCTGCATTGGATTCCATGATGACCGTAGCATTGTCTGTGACCAGTGTCTTACTTTGTTTACTTCCTTCGCCCCCCATTCTATGTGCCATGAACCGCCAATGTCCGGGCGGGAGTTTTTCAGGGCTATATACTGGTCACCTTCCACTACTCCGTCTTGGTTGGGGAAGGGTTGGGTAATGGATATGGCGGCTTGTAATGCTCCTTGGGTTATGGGTGTACCGGCATCAGTCACATATTTGTCTCGCAAGTCTTCGTCTTCGATAGGATCGCATGCAGTAACGATGAAGGCTGAAGCAAGCATTGCTATCAATATTTTTGTTACTTTCATATTGTCTTTATTTATAGGTTAATACTCTTACATATTGTTCCAATCCGAGAACTGGGCAGATGCATCCCAGCCTGGATTCTGCTCAAGGACTCCATTGGAGATGTCGATTTCGTCTTGCGGAATGGGCCAGTAGCTTGGGTTGCTTGTAGGCGTTTCTTATAGTCGAATTTTACCATCGGTACCACCGTAGCGGCATTTATTATATTGAACCCGGTCTGTTTGTTGAGTATGTCACCGGCTTCCTCAAGCGAAGGACCCGACCAGCGAAGGATATCCCACCAGCGGATGGACTCGAATGCAAGTTCCCAGCGGCGTTCCTGCTTGATGGCTTCCAGGGAGTAGCCACCGGAGCCAAGTGGGAGCGGCACGTACCTTGTTCAGACCCGTAGCGTCTTGTTTCAGCTCGGACTGCATGAGCAGAACGTCGGCAAAACGGATATGAATCAAGTCGGCAATTTGGAGTAGCTGTTGGGATGTCTGCGAAGATATTCCGGGGAACATCTGCTTGCCGAAAGGTTCGATTTTGCCTTCATTGTAGGAGTTGATATTGATGTATTTTTTCTGGAAATAGCCGGTTTGTTCATAGTAACGATAGGATACGGTATATTCCGGTTCACCCTCGTCCATGGTGCAGTCCATCAGCACATTGCCGGCAACATTCGGATCAAGTGCTTTGTACGACCATATGGAACCGGTCAGACGGGGATCCTCCTTGTAACCGTCTGTATAGGTCTGCTTGGCGGCCCAGTCTTTCCATTCGTTGACCATGGCCGGAGATACTGGGCCAGCTCCCCAACCGGTGCCGAAGGGGTAGCTGTCTTTGTTGGAATAGTTGTCGGCAGACGGTGAATAGAATTGGGCGCAAGTGTTGGAGAACCAAGTATAGGTCCAGTCGGATTTCAGGTTATGCTTGTTGGCGAACAAAGTTTCGTCGGAACTGTTTCCTTCCCATTTCAGGTTATGGTTGATGACGTATTGGTAACGGAACCTTCGGTATTGTCTTCGGTAGCATCGTTGGTATAGCCAAATGTTGCGTTGGTCGGACACCAGTTTATGACCGGAGTTGTTAACACAGTCATCTATCCAAGAGATGACCTCCTCTTTGGTAGTTCCGTTGGGAAGCTCGGTTTTTTCGTAGCGTCCGGTATAGAAAAGGAATACACGTGCCATCATGGCTTCGGCGGCATATTTTGTAGCGTGTCCGGTCATGTCTGAGCCTTTCGGATAAATCTTTGCGGGCATCATTTCGATAGCGTTTTTCAAGTCTGCTGCAATCTGGGCGTAGATTTCGTCTACGGATGCACGCGGCAGGTTGGTACTTTCCAGTGTGGTGCGTAAGGGAACTCCGCCGAAAACTTGTGCCAGCTCATAGTATGCCATGGCACGCAGGAAATAGGATTCACCGAAAAGTCGGTTGCGTTCGCTCTCGCTGGACCATGATTTCACGTTGTCCATTGTGTTGATGGCATTGTTGGCACGGTTGATGAGGGTGTAACAACGGTCCCAAATACCGGCAAATGTATTCAGATTGCCACTGTACATAAGGAAGTTGGTGGCACAGTTGTTGGAATAGGAGAGGTTGCCTCCCAAGCAGTCGTCACTTGCCAACTGAGCAATGTAATACTGGGAAGAGGTTTCAGGACTTTCAAACAACAGATGGGCATATATGGCCGTCACCATCTCTTGGGCGTCCTTTTCTGTCTCCGGGAAGTTGGCGGTTGTCTTTTCGGTCAGAAGTTCCGAATCGAGGAAGCTTTCGCATCCTGAAAGAAGAATCAGTATTGCTGATGCTATGAATAATATCTTTTTCATAATTTCTTCGGTTAATTAGAATTTTACATTTAAGCCTATCATATAGGTACGTGCACTGGGGTAGTAGCCCAGGTCGATGCCTGATGCCCAACCATAATCGTCGCCACCGTAACCGATTTCCGGGTCCATACCGGAATAGCCGGTGAAGGTAAAGAGGTTCTGTGCGGTCAGATACAGGCGCAGCTGTTGTACCGGTAACTTTTTGAATGCTTTCTTGAAGTCGAATCCCACAGTGATGTTCTTTATCTTGAGATAGTCTCCATCTTCGATATAAATGTCTGATACTCTGTTCCAGTTGGAGCTGGAAGCGCTGGACAGTCTCGGGAACTTGTCGGACGTACCTTCGCCGTGCCAGCGTTGGAATATCTCTGCTGTATAGTTATTCAAGGGTGAGGAGGAGAAGTCACGATAACACTTCAGAATCTGCTGGCCGAATGCGCCGTAAGTAGTGATTGAGAAGTCAATGGCCTTCCAGCTGGCATTCAGGGAAAGTCCCATTGTCAGGTCGGGATTCGGGTTACCTATCATAGTACGGTCATTGGCATCGAGCGTACCGCTATTGTCGGTGTCTGCCCAGATTACGTCACCCGGCTGTGTCTTGTCGCCATTCAGTTTCGGACCTTTGTAGTTGTCTATCTGTTCCTGGTTCTGGAATATGCCGTTACTCTTGTAGCCGTAGAAGTAGCCGATGGGTTTGCCTACTTCAGCACGGAAGCACTCTTCGGCTCCTTCCCACAGAACGCTGCCGCTACCGTGGATGATTCCGTCTTTGTTGGCAATCTTGGTCACTTCATTCTTGTTGTGAGCAAGGGTCAGGTTGGCTCCATATTGGAAATCCTTTCCGATGTTGTCGTTCCAGTGGAGTCCTACTTCAATACCCGTGTTTTTTTACATTACCGCCATTGACGGACACTGCATTGGCACCGAAGGAAGAGAGTACCGGAGCCGTAACCAGCCAGTCTCTGGTATTTTTGTTATACCAGTCGAATTCAAAGCCCAGGCGGTTGTTCAAGAAGCGTGCATCGATACCGAAATTCAATTGCTCCTGTGTTTCCCAGGTAAGGTCCGGGTTGTCAGTCGGTAGGCGTATGAACCGGTACTGATGAGGTCCATGGAGTCGCCGAACGTATAACCGCCATATCCGTTGTTGGAAGTTATCAGTGAAAGATATTGGAAAGTAGATACATTACAGTTACCGTTTTGCCCCCAGGAAGCACGCAGCTTTAAGAAGTCCAGCCATTTGATTCCTGACATGAAGGACTCGTTGCTGATAACCCATCCGGCGGATACTGAAGGGAAGTATCCCCAGCGGTGTCCGCGGGCAAAAGTGGAGGAACCGTCCGCACGCATGATGACAGAAGCCATGTATTTCTCTTGATAGTTGTAGTTGACACGTCCGAAGAAGGAGGCGATGGAACCTTCCCCGTTAGGCTTGCCAGTCAAGGAGGACACACTGTTGGCGGTCAATGGAACATTGGACAAATAAGCGTGCTTGAAATCATAGAAGTTTGAGCCTATGGCTGAACCGCTCATTTCTTCTCCCATACCCCATTTTTCCATACTCTGACCTACCAGGATGTCGATGTTGTGGTCATCGATATTGAAGATGTAGTTGGCTGTATTGTCCCATGACCAACGGTTATACATGGACATGGATTGGGTTACCTTGTCTTCTGCGTTGTTGAGTGACGCACTCAGATAATCGAATCTCGGCAAATAGGAACGATAACTGGAGGCTCCCATGATGTAGCCGAACTGGCTCTTGATACGCAGGTTCTTGATGGGTTGCAGTTCTGCATAGAAGCTGCTCTGCATGTAATGGGACTTGCTTAGGTTCTGGTTCATATAGTAGTCCAGATAAGCTATCGGGTTTTTATTGGCTCCGTTGGAGATATCCCATTTGTAGTTGTCCTTTTCCTGGTCTGCGTAGAGGTAGTAGTCTCCATCTGAATTGTAAGGGTGCATCAACGGGCTCATGATGAGCATATTGTGCACTCCGTTCCAATAAATGCCGCCGGTTCCGAATGAACCTTGCGTTTGCGAATATTTGTAGTTGATGGTTTCGCCCACTTTCAGGAAGTCAAGATTGCCTTTTTTCATGACTACGTGGTCCGAGTTGACGCGGAAGTTGTAGCGGTTCATTTCAGGAAATTCGCCGGGAACTCCATGGTGGCTTCTTGGTTGGTGTATGAAATACCTATGGCATATCTGGAACGGTCTGTTCCTCCGGTGATGTTGACTGCGTGGTTCTGTACCAATGCATCTTCATTCAGCACTTCCTTCAGCCAGTTTGTCCCTTTCCATGTTCCGTTCTGTATGGCCTGCAAATCCCTTTCCGGAATATAGGTCGCCCAGTTGTACGGACTCAATCCGTCCATTACACGGCCTTCATCCTGCATCATCATGTACTCTTGGGCATTGAGGATAGTAGGGATTTTGTAGAGGTTCTGCACGCGACATAGCGTCGTAACTGACTTCGGCAACACCGGTTTTACCTCGTTTGGTGGTAATCAGGATAACGCCGTTGGCAGCACGCGCACCATAGATGGCGGCGGAAGCGGCATCCTTCAAGACGTCCAAAGATTCAATGTCACTCGGGTTCAGCCCGTCGATGCTACCGTTGGCAACTCCATCTACCACATAAAGCGGGGAGAAGGTGCCGGTAGTACCGATACCGCGGATATTCACCTTAAAGCCCGAACCCAGGAAGCCGTTGTTTTGCGTGATGTTGACACCCGGTGACTGGCTCTGCAAAGCGCCCAGGCATCCACAGTGTTCAGCTTGGCTATGTCTTCCCCTTTCACTTGTACAGTGGCGCCGGTGACAAGTTTCTTTTTCTGTACACCGTAACCGACAACAACTACTTCATCCAGTAGTTCGGAATCTTCTGCAAGGGTGATTTTCATGTTGGCATCTGCTTTGGCTTCCTGCGTCTTATAGCCGATGTAGGAAATGACCAGGGTGGCACCTCTTTTTACGTTTAGCGAGAATTTACCGTATAAGTCGGTGGTAACTCAATTGGTAGTACCTTTTTCCAAGATACTTGCTCCGATGATAGGCTCTCCATTCTGGTCGACAACAATACCGCGGGCTGTTTGTGCCTGCATCTGTTCTGTCACTCCGAATGAATTTTCCGAATAGGTCTCTATTGCCATGATTTTGCTGCTTCCTATAAATAGGGAGGCGATGGCAATTACTGTGAGGATTTTGTTGTTCGATGTTCCTCGTTTACGATTTTCATTCATAATAGATGTTTTTTGTTTAAGCTAATGGATCTCAAAATAAATAGGTTGAATAGAAGATGACACTAATAGTGTTTTGGGGCTTTCGGGTAAATCATAGGCATTCATTGTTTTTCTAAGGTTACTATATATAATATGGTATATTCTTGGTTAATATCAATGTGCTTTCCAGAGCTTCCGGATTGTTGTTATCAAATATAACCCTAATTTTAATTATTTAAAATATAGAATCTTAAGTATTAAAATATGTTGTCTATTATTTTATATGCTTAAGGAATTTGCGTGAATGAAATCTTGTTTGAGGATGAATTCGGTTGCATGCTTTTGAATTTGTACTATAATTTATTAATATGTTGATTTATATGCTTTTAGTTTTTTATATTTTAAAGTTGTTGTAAATAATATTCTTTGTTTGGGATGTTCTATTTAAGTCTCGTTAACTAAATATGCACAGTTTGCAATTACTTCGAATAAAAAAAGGACTTTCGTTTTGCTTGAGTTTTAGTTAAAATATATGTTGTTTGTTCATTTGCAAAACTTGTTGTATCTTTGCAACCGGATTTAAAATGTATGATGCCGTGAATAACGGTCGTGTATTCTAGAACACCACGTAAAAAACAGGAGTATGAAACAAAAAGTATCTGTACCTTTTATGTTGCTGGGCATTCTGTTCAATGTATGCTTGATTGCAGCCAATCTTCTTGAGACTAAAGTTATCCAGTTTTTGGGTATTACCGTAACAGCCGGATTGCTGGTCTTTCCTGTTTCTTATATTATCAACGATTGCATTGCCGAGGTTTGGGGCTTTCGTAAAGCTCGTCTGATAATCTGGAGCGGTTTTGCCATGAACTTTTTTGTGGTAATGCTGGGACTGATAGCCGTGGCATTGCCTGCCGCCCCTTTCTGGGATGGTGCCGCGCATTTCAATTTTGTCTTTGGAATGGCTCCCCGTATTGTCATAGCTAGTCTGACGGCATTCTTGGTGGGCTCTTTTCTGAATGCTACGTAATGAGCCGCATGAAACTGGCAAGCAACGGGCGTAATTTCTCCGCACGTGCCATTTGGTCGACGGTGTTGGTGAGACGGCAGACTCGTTGATTTTCTTTCCGGTGGCGTTCGGAGGAATCATTGCATGGCGGGAGTTGCTGGTGATGATGTGTATCCAGATTCTGCTGAAGTCCATGTACGAGGTATTGATACTGCCTGTGACTATCCGTGTGGTAAAAGCTATTAAGCGGATAGACGGTAGTGATGTCTATGATGAAGGCATCTCCTATAAAGTATGGAAAATAGGCGATATTTAAAGCCCCTTACCCGTAGTGAGGGGAAATCAGTTATTATGTCAAACAAATAATAAGCAATGCCCTCTCTGTTTCCCTCCCCCGTAGGGAGGG
>ENA-OQCE01000553-OQCE01000553.1-human-gut-metagenome-genome-assembly--contig:-NODE-553-length-18035-cov-2.591356_pt1 | contig 18035 bp, 17 predicted proteins | sample MGYA00242495_ERZ504572 | MGnify/ENA primary metagenome ERZ504572 (study PRJEB26092, sample SAMD00036228) | human gut metagenome | host: Homo sapiens | study: EMG produced TPA metagenomics assembly of...
TTATTATTTCGCTTCAACCATTACCAGCAGAGTGTGTATTTCACCTCTGCCAATGGCGTGGCGGGGAAGGTTTATGAAATATCGGGTGGCATCACTTCTTATTTCCATCTGAAGACGGCCAATGAGGACCTGCTCGACCGTAATATGTGGCTGGAGCAGCGGCTTTCGTTTCTGGAAAATGTCTTGAAGGAGAAAGGATTGGACTCCGCCAGGTTGTACAGCATGGAACGGCTTGCTCCTACGGAGTATCAGATATTCAAGGCGAATGTCATAAAGAACAGCTTGAACAAGGCTGACAATTATATCACTTTAGACCGTGGAACAACAGAAGGTATCCGTCCTGAGATGGGAGTTGTAGATGCCAATGGCGTGGTGGGTATTGTGTATAAGACCTCTCCCCATTACTCGTTGGTCATTCCGTTGCTGAACAGCAAGTCAAGCATCAGCTGTAAGATTGTGGGCAGTGATTATTTCGGTTATTTGAAGTGGGAGGGAGGTAATTCCCGTTTTGCCTATCTGAAGGATTTGCCCCGCATGCCGAATTCAATCTGGGAGATACAGTAGTGACCAGCGGCTATTCCACCGTGTTTCCAGAAGGTGTCATGGTGGGGACGGTGGATGACATGTCTGACTCGCACGACGGGCTTTCGTATCTGTTGAAGATAAAGCTGGCTACAGACTTTGGAAAGGTGAGTAATGTGCGCGTCATTTCCCGCAACGGGCAGGATGAACAAAAGACATTGGAGTCGAGGGCGGACGAGAAGTGACTAAGAAATTAGGGATTAGGGGTTAAGGATTAATCATCTTTATATCTTATAACTTATACACTCAATAACTTGTAACTCGTAACTTATAACTCATTAGCGTTGTTAATTAATTATCTGCATAAAATAGGATGGTTCATAGGCTTGGTACTGTTGCAGGTGCTGATATTGAACAATGTGCATATTGCAGGATATGCCACTCCATTTCTGTATATCTACTTGATACTGAAGTTTGAGTCGGACACTCCCCGCAATGCGTTGATGTTGTGGGCATTCTTTTTAGGGCTGGCTGTCGACGTCTTTTCCGACACACCGGGGATGAACGCTGCCGCTACGGTGTTGCTGGCTTTCTTGCGCCCCACTTTCTTGCGGCTGTTCGTGCCTCGTGACACGCTGGATACACTGGTTCCGGCCATCCGTACAATGGGGATTCTTCCTTTCCTGAAATATCTGGTTGTGAGTGTGCTGATACATCACGGCTTGTTGCTTACCCTCGAATTCTTCTCTTTTGCCCATATCGGTACGCTGTTGTTGAGAATTGCGGCAAGTACCCTGCTTACTGTGACTTGTATTATGGCTGTTGAGGGAATAAGAAAGAAAGGATAAAGGGATTAAGGATTAGGAATTGATGAAAGACTATACACTGGAAAAGCGGAAATATGTAATTGGAGCGGCGGCTATTGTCATCGTTCTTATTTACGTGTTCCGGCTGTTCGACCTGCAAATCATGACTGATGACTACAAGAAGAACGCGGACAGCAACGCTTTTCTGAACAAGATACAATATCCATCACGGGGGGCTATCTACGACCGTAACGGTAAGTTGCTCGTGTTTAACCAGCCTGCCTATGATATTACGTTTGTGCCTCGGGAGGTGACGCAGCTGGATACACTCGACCTTTGCAGTGCCTTGAACATTACCCGTGAACAGTTTGACAAACGGATGAAGGACGTCAAGAACCGCTGGATGAACCCCGGTTATTCCAAATACACCCATCAGGTGTTCATGACGCAGCTTTCTGCCGAAGAGTGCAGTGTGTTTCAGGAGAAGCTGTTCAAATTTCCAGGTTTCTATATTCAGCGGCGTACTATCCGCCAATATACCTATAACTCTGCCGGCCATTTGCTGGGGGACATCGGCGAAGTGTCCAAGAAAGACATTGAGAACGATGACTATTATATTCGTGGAGACTATATAGGCAAGCAAGGCATTGAGAAATCCTATGAAAAGTATCTGCGTGGAGAGAAGGGGGTGGAGATTCTGCTTCGTGACGCTCACGGGCGCATCCAGGGACACTACATGGACGGACAGTTGGACCGTTCCTCCGTACCCGGCAAGAACCTGACGTTGGGCATCGACATTGACCTTCAGATGTTGGGAGAACGACTGCTTCAACACAAAATCGGTGCCATTGTGGCCATCGAACCGGCTACGGGTGAGATACTATGCATGGTTTCCTCGCCTACCTTTGACCCTCATCTGATGATAGGACGCCAGCGGGGAAAGAACCACCGCCTGCTGCAGATGGACAAGCGGAAGCCTTTGTTGAACCGTGCCATCATGGGAGCTTATCCGCCGGGCTCCACCTTCAAGACGGCACAGGCACTGACTTTCCTTCAGGAAGAGATTATCCACGAAGATTATCCGACTTTCCCTTGTGCGCATGGTTTCAATCATAAAGGCCTTCATGTGGGATGTCACGGACATGGTTCGCCTCTGTCGCTGATTCCTGCCATCGCTACCTCTTGTAATTCCTATTTCTGTTGGGGATTGTATCGCATGTTCGGTGATAAAAAATACGGTTCGCCGCAGAATGCCATTACCGTATGGAAAGACCACATGGTATCGCAGGGCTTCGGCTATCGGCTCGGTACCGACCTCCCCGGCGAGCAGCGTGGCCTCATACCGAATGCCAAGTTTTACGACAAGCCTATCGGGGCTCGTGGAACGGTCTGACGGTTATCAGTATCGCTATTGGGCAGGGAGAGATTCTTGCTACACCCTTGCAGATAGCCAATCTGGGTGCCACCATTGCCAACCGGGGGCATTTCATTACTCCGCACATCGTGAAGGAGATAGAAGACAATGAACTGGACAGCATCTATCGCAATCCCCGTTATCCCACCATCGACCGCGAATATTATGAAATGGTGGTGAAAGGTATGCGTGCCGCTGTAGACGGAAGTACGGGTAGCGCCACTTGCCGCATGGCGGGAGCCATCCTGCCGGGTGTGGAGGTCTGCGGAAAGACGGGTACGGCACAGAACCGCGGCAAGGACCATTCTGTCTTTATGGGCTTTGCCCCGATGGACAACCCTAAGATAGCCATTGCCGTCTATGTGGAGAACGGTGGTTTCGGTGCCACGTATGGCGTACCTATCGGTGCCATGATGATGGACCAGTATCTGCATGGAAAGCTGTCGCCCGAGAATGAGATACGGGCGGAAGAATTCAGTAACCGGGTGATACTTTACGGAGATGAGGAGAGATGATGATTAGGGGTTAGGGATGAACGGTGAGTGACTTCAATAGTAAATAGTAAATCGTAAAATTGTAAATAAATTGGTGACGAGGAGAGATAGCATATGGAAATCATTGGACTGGGTGACGATTGTCGTTTACCTGCTGCTGATTGTATTCGGCTGGCTCAGTGTTTGTGGAGCAAGTTATGATTATGGTGACCGTGACTTTCTGGACTTCTCTACGCGTGCCGGCAAGCAGTTTGTCTGGATTATATGTTCCTTCGGGTTGGGGTTTGTGCTGCTGATGCTGGACGATTCCCTCTATGACATGTTCTCCTACCTTATATATATAGGGCTGATGCTGTTGCTGATTGTCACGATATTCATTGCGCCCGACACGAAAGGGTCGCGGTCGTGGCTCATCCTGGGGCCGGTCAGTTTGCAGCCGGCGGAGTTTGCCAAGTTTGCCACGGCGCTGGCGCTTGCCAAGTATATGAGCGCCTACTCGTTTACGATGAAGAACTGGAAAAGCTCCCTTATGCTGGCTTTCCTGATTCTCTTCCCCATGTTGCTGATTATCCTGCAGCGGGAGACGGGTTCGGCATTGGTGTACTCTGCATTTTTCCTGATGCTTTATCGGGAGGGAATGCCGGGCGTGGTACTGTTCTCGGGTATATGTGCAGTGGTTTACTTTGTGGTGGGCATCCGTTTTGATGCGGTGATGATTGCCGATACGCCGACGCCTATCGGAGAATTTGCTGTGTTGCTGATGGTACTGCTTTTTGCCGGAGGAATGGTATGGGTTTATAAAAAGCGTTGGGAACCCACGCGGAATATTATCGGCGGTTCGCTGGGAGTGCTGCTCGTGGCTTATCTGATTTCGGAATACGTGGTACCCTTCAACTTGGTGTGGGTGCAGTGGGGGCTTTGTGCACTTGTTGTCGGGTATCTTATCTTTCTTTCTTTAAGCGAGCGCCATTTATCTTATTTTCTGATTGGGCTGTTTGCTTTGGGTTCGATAGGTTTCCTCTACTCCAGCGACTACTTCTTCAATAAAGTGCTGGAGCCCCATCAACAGATACGTATCAAGGTGGTGCTCGGTATGGAAGAGGACCTTGCTGGTGCCGGCTATAACGTGAACCAGTCGAAGATAGCCATCGGTTCCGGGGGGCTGACCGGCAAAGGTTTCTTGAACGGTACGCAGACAAAGCTGAAGTATGTGCCGGAGCAAGATACGGACTTCATTTTTTGCACCGTGGGTGAGGAGGAAGGATTCGTAGGGTCTACGGCTGTACTGTTACTGTTCCTTATTCTTATTTTACGGCTGATTGCCGTGGCCGAGCGGCAGCAATCTCCCTTTGGCCGGGTGTATGGTTACTCTGTGCTTAGTATATTCTTGTTCCATCTATTCATCAATATAGGCATGGTGCTGGGACTGACCCCCGTCATCGGTATCCCGTTGCCTTTCTTCAGTTACGGAGGTTCTTCTCTTTGGGGATTCACAATCCTGCTGTTTATTTTCCTGCGGATTGATGCGGGACGTAATCGCCGAATTTAGTTATGACCGTTTCCTTGTGGGACATACGAATGGACTTGATTATCATTACATTGCATTTGCACATTGTTGACATCGTAATGTAAAGGCTGTTACATCGCATTGTAACGTCCTTTACGCTGTATTGTAACGACCTTTACACTATATTGTAACGCCCTTTACATGCTGGTGTAACGGCCGATACATTCTGGCGTAAAAGACGTAACGCTATGAGGTAAGAGGGCAAGTTATGATACCCCGCCCGTTTCCGCTTCAAGGAGACGTGAGTGGGAGACTGAGATGGTTGTTAGAAGAAGGTGATAAAGAACAATAGGGAGTTCCTATCTCTTCAGTTTGATGCCGATGTCATTGATTCCTTGCAGCCTTTCGTCCGGTAGCGTATAGGCCACTTTAAAGAGGTAGGTGCCGGGTTTGCCGATTTGAACGCTTCCTGCGGAGACGGCAGTCTGATAGAGACCTCCCCAGCCGTCACCTTTCCAGATCCCTTCTTTGTCCGCCAGGATTAGCTGTATGGTGTCTGCGGGGGAAGGGATGGAATCTGCGGTGGTGTAGCAGATGGATAGAGGTAGATTCTGATAGGGGTAGTTGCTTCGGTTACGACTTCCAGAGACAGTTTGTAGTAGGTCAGTGAGTCGGTGACCTTCACGTCGAAAGAGAGCGTGTCTTCGCGCGGCCAGCCTTCGGTGGGGAGGGATTGGAAGGAATGGTATACGGTCTGTTTGTCGCAAGCGCTCAGCAGGCTTGCGACAAACAGTAGTATGATACCTTTCAGGCAGAGATTCCTATTCTTGAGCCGGTTTGTCATTTTGGGCAGGTCTTTCACCTTGAGGTTTGGGCTTATTGTTACGGGGCGGACGACGGTTGTTATTGTTCCGTTGTTGACGTTCGCCTTGTTGCTGTTCACCTTGTTTGGGTACTTGCCGGTCTTGTTTCTGTCTCGGTTGCCGGTCTTGCCTGGATTGTTCTCTCTGGTTGTTGGATTGGGGAGCACCCTGCTCACCTCCTTGCGGACGACCGTTCCCACTCTTTTTCTTTCTCTTGTTACGGCTGTTGTTGCTGTTCTCGTTACCGTTGCTGTCACCGCCACTCTTGCCTTTCCGGCTGCGGTCAAAGCGTGTGAGGCTCTCTTGTTCCAGCAAGTCCACCGGCTTTTTGGGTTCGGAGCGATGGGCTTCTTCTATCAAGCTGTCGGGCTTGATGCCACGTTTGTTCAAACCGATAATCTCGAAGGCGCGTCTGCCGCTGATGGTCACCAGGTTGGCAGGGATGTTCTTGTCGCTTGAGTAGGTTATCTGGTTGCTCAGAATGTCGCTTTGAAGAAGAAGAACTCGCCGTCTTTGGTTTCCAGGGTAATCTCGCGTGAGGGCAGGCGTTTCTGTGCTTCCACGTAGCAGTCCACTTCGTAGTTGAGGCAGCACTTCAGCTTGGCGCATTGTCCGGCAAGTTTCTGCGGATTCAGTGATATGTCCTGGAAGCGTGCAGCGCTGGTAGATACCGACACGAAGGAGGTCATCCAGGTGGCGCAGCAGAGTTCGCGTCCGCAGGGACCGATGCCACCAATGCGTCCGGCTTCCTGGCGGGCGCCAATCTGTTTCATCTCGATGCGCACGCGGAAGGCGTCGGCAAGGACCTTGATGAGCTGGCGGAAGTCCACACGCTCGTCGGCGATGTAGTAGAAGATGGCTTTGTTGCCGTCTCCCTGGTATTCCACGTCACCAATCTTCATGTTGAGGTTGAGGTCCAGGGCAATCTGGCGCGAGCGTATCATGGTGGCGTGCTCGCGGGCTTTTGCTTCGTTGTACTTCTCCATATCTACGGGCTTCGCCTTGCGGTAGATGCGTTTGATGTCTGCCTCGGACTTGATATTGGCTTTCTTCATTTGCAGCGGCACGAGGCGTCCGGTCAGGGTCACCACGCCGATGTCATGTCCGGGGGTGGCTTCTACGGCTACGATGTCGCCTTTCTCCAGGGGTATCTTGTTGCTGTTGCGGAAATATCCCTTGCGGGTATTCTTGAACTGAACCTCTACCAGCTCGCTCTCATCGGCATTGCCCGGAATGTCTGCCAGCCAGTCGTAGGTGTTCAGTTGCTTGTCCTGCCTGCCGCAACTCTTGCAGCAGAGACCTCCGCTTCCGTTATGTAGTTTAAATTCCATCATCTGTTTATTTACTATTTGACTATTTACTATTTACGATTTGATACTTTGCATTTCATTATCTTGCCACTTTTCATTGTTTCAATAAAACAATCATTTTGAGGGAGAAGTCGAAGAACACCATGCGGGCGTTCACGTTCTGCTCGATGTGGCGCTGCGCTTCACTCAGTTCGTCCATGATGCCCACGACGTTACGCTCGTTGACAAAGGGGGCGAAGCGGGTGGCGAAGTTCTGTTCGGGCAACGTCATGTAGTTCATCTCCTTGCGGTGCAGGTTGTAGATGAAGTTCTCGCGGGTCATACGCTGGCAGTAGTCCAGGAAGTTCTTCTGCCGTTCGCGTCCCATGGCGGCAAGCTGCTCGCTCCATTGTTTCATTTCCCGTATCTTGCGCTGGTAGGAGAGTCGCATCAGGCTGACAAAGAGATTGAAGAACAGTTCGTTCTCCTCGTTCAGATGGATGGTCTCCAATGCTTTGATAAAGTCTCCGTTTGCCAGGTGGGCTATGGTCTCGCTGTCGCGGGGCTGCACTCCGTACTTCTGCTGTAAGGCTCCTGCTATGTCAACTTCTTCAATCTTGGGGATGTTGAAGCGTTGCGTGCGGCTGAGGATGGTGGGCAGTATCATTTCCGGAGCTTCGGAAATGAGGAGGAATATCGTTTTCTCGGGCGGCTCTTCCAGCAGCTTCAGCAGCTTGTTGGCGCAGACTTCGTGCATTTTTTCGGGCAGCCATACGATGGTGACTTTGTAACCTCCTTCGCTGGATTTCAGACTGAGCTTGCGGGTTATCTCGTCGCTTTCTTTGGCATAAATGATGGCTTGCCCGTTTTCGGCATCCATCTCGTTCAGCCAATGATTCAGTCCGAAGTAGGGGCTGTTCAGCAGCAGGTGCCGCCAGTTGGTGATATAGTCGTCGCAGACTTCCTTTTTCCCTTTGGCACTCTTGACGATAGGGTATACGAAGTGTACGTCCGGGTGCACCAGCTTGTTCCATTTCACGCAGGAGGGACAAGTACCGCAGGCATCGGTTTCCGTCCGGTTGGGACAGCAGATGTAGCGGGCATAGGCAAGTGCCAATGGGAGTTTTCCTACTCCGGCAGGGCCACAGAAGAGTTGTGCGTGGGGGATACGTCCTTCCTGCACTTCTTGTATCAGCTTTGCTTGGCTGGCTCTTGGCCTATTATGTCCTTGAAACTGAACACGGGGTAATGAGTTATAAGTTATGAGTTATTACTTGTGATACTATCATTTGTCAATTATCAATTGTTCAGTATATTTGTTTGGCTACTTCCTTGATGCTGTCTGTAGCTCCTACCGAGTAGAAGTGGAGGCTTGGGACGCCATGGGCTATCAGCTCTTTGCACTGCTGCACGCACCATTCGATGCCTACTTGCTGGGCTTCTGCGTCGGTGTTGCACTTCAGAACCTCTTGGGTCAGTTCCTTGGGCAAATCTACTTTGAACGTCTTGGGTATCATGCTGAGTTGTGACAGCTTCTTGAAGGCTTGATGCCCGGGATAATCGGGATGGTGACACCGGCTTGGCGGGCGCGTTCCACGAAGTCGAAATATTTCCGGTTGTCGTAGAAGAGCTGGGTCACGGCATACTCTGCACCCATTTCCATTTTCTTCTTCAGCCAGTAGATGTCTGTATCCATGTTGGGGGCTTCTTCATGCTTTTCCGGATAGCAGGCTACGCCGTACGAAAATGGGGTATTGGTAACTTTCATCTCGGAGCCGTCCACAAAGATGCCTTTATTGAAGTTGTTGATTTGTTCTTGTAGTTCGACGGCGTGGTGGTAACCGTTGCTACGGGGATAAACGAAGATTCGTGCTTTGCCTTGTCGCCACGAAGCACCAGCAGGTCGGTGATGCCGAGGAATTGCAGGTCGAGCAGCACGTACTCCGTCTCCTCGCGGGTGAAGCCGCTGCAAAGGATGTGCGGCACCATGGTGATGTTGTACTTGTTCTGGATGGCAGCAGCTACGGCTACGGTGCCGGGGCGGCGGCGCAGGCGGTTTCGCTGGAACAATCCGTTGCCGAGGTCTTTGTACACGTACTCGCTGCGGTGCGTGGTGATGTTGATGTATTTGGGGTCGAATTCCCGTAACGTATCTATGGTCTGATACAGCTTTTCGATGCCCGTACCTTTCAGTGGTGGCAATATTTCAAAGGAAAAAGCTGTTTTTTCGTTACTGTTTATCAGGTCGATTACTCTCATTTCTCTTTCGTTATCTTTGTCCGATTGGCAAAAATCTTGCACATTGGGAACAAAAATACAAAAAAGAAATGAGAAATGTCGAAATTGCCGGCTATTCTTTTATACAGCGGATGGAAAGAGCTTTATAGTAGGGCTTGCCGGTGACATGGGCGGCGCTTGAGACAAACTCGTCGCTTTCGCCGAGAAAATAAATGGTGCTTTCCGAAAGGGTATGCTTTGTATGATCCCAACTCCAGAAGGCGGTCATTTTGTTTGGACTGTTGTGCCCCTTGTTGTACCACATTCCTACGGGAAAAGCATTGAACCGGGTATAGTTGTTGACGGGGGCTACTTCACCGGATACCATTGTCTGCCATTCTCCGGCTTTTAGTATGGAGCTGTCGTTGCCGGTATAGCTTTTCAGCTGTTCCCAGTCTGCATCCGATGGTATTTTCCAGCCTTCGGGTACCAGCTCTCCTGCCAGTATGGCTTCTCCATTGTAAAAATAAATATCATACTTATCCGGCTTGTAATATCCGGCTTTGTCTGTTCCCAAATCAATCTGTTTTTTCAAGGGAGTTCCGTCACGGTAGGTGGTGGCATGGAGTTCTTTACCCATCCAGTATTGGGCTCCAATCTTGACAATGGGGTATTCGGTAGACACTCCTTTTCTGATGTCTCGAAGGGTGTAGCATGCCACATTCACCTTGATGGCGTTTTCCGGCTTTTCCAGAAGTAGTTTATGGCTGTTGTCTATATAGAGCTTGTCTATGCCGGTATATTCCCCTTTAGTGTAGGTAAATCCATAGTCGTCTGTATTCCAGCTTATTCTTCCTCCGCAGATGGTGTCTTTACGGTCCGCAAGCTGTAGGATGACGCCATTGCTCAGGTCGGCCTTTTCATTTTTACCTATGGGATAGGCTATAACGGCTCTGGAAGTCAATGACGCTGATTTGAGATATTCCTTGCAGACTTCTGCAATGGGTATCCCTTCGTGATAAATTCTGTACACATTTGAAAGAGAAAAGGAGAGAGCGGAAATATGTATGGCAGTGTAATCTTCCATATTGTCGGTGTCGATGGGAGGGAGGCTGCTCCATTCCTTGATTTTGCCGGCAAAGCTACTCAGGACGTTGCTGTTGCTCTGCATGGCTGATATGTTGATGATACATTGCGTGCTGCTACTCATTTCCACTTCGGGTATTGCACAACTGTATATACGTCCGCTCCACTCCATAATGAAGGATTGCTTGCCATCATTTATCGTTTGGGGTATGATAATGAATTCCTTGCCGGTAAGTTTGTTGTCTTTGACACTCCATTCACCGGAGGCTATGATGTCTTGTGTCCCCGTAAGATTACTGAAAGTCCCGTCTTCCAGATTATAATCGGCCGAGGTCTTGAGCCCGGTTGCGATGATACGCGGATTGGCTTTCAGCAAATCATTGGCAGAGTTGCTTGTGTCGGGTGTCAGAGAGATTGCCAGTTTGGACAGTTTGTGTTGGAACTCCAGGGTTACAGATTTGGTTTTATTGGTGATTCCTTGCGCTTTTGCTACCAAGAAGTCACTTTGTGCGCGGTTTTTCTCATTGCTTTGGTCTATCTGTACAGATACGGGAAGAACGGGTGTACCGGCAACTACCCCTTCGGTTTGGTAAGGGTGGTAACTGATAAAGTCCAGTGGCACATCTCCTTCCGGATAGAATACTGTCTTTTGGGGAATCAGTGTAGAGCCTTCCGTATATTCCAGAGCCAGATTGTCAATATACCGTTTCCCCTTGATAGAGCCGGAGGAAGTGGTTGCAAACAAGCCCATTTTGTCTCCTTTTTCAAAGGCGGTGTTTGTGACCTTGGTACTGGCCTTTTCTATTTTGATAGAGAACGTGATAGGCGTCGTCCCTTCCTCGATTTCCGCTTCTGATTCTTCGTCAATCCGGTTCACACAAGCTGTATTCCCTAAGGACACGCAGCAGAATAAAGAGGCAGCTAAGACTCCTCTTGCAAGAATAAGTTTTTTCATTATATTATTATTGCGGGGCAACGGTTTTTCCGCTTTCCCAGTTATACTCAATGAACCTTGTCTTAAAAATGTGGATTTAGCAGAGCTATAACCGGTATGGAAAAGTCTTTTACGCTTTTGGATGCTAATTATCAGTATCACGCTTGATGCCGCAGTGCTTTTTAACCTTATTTTTTTAATAACTTTTTAATAGGTTTCGGGTACAAATGTAATTAAACGTGTTAAATGAAGAGGGATAAATCGATAAAACTTTTATAATTTATTTATCACACTCTGATTTTTTGCCTAACTTTACACGCTAAAATAGTAGACAGTAATAAGTTAAACCATAGATATAAACTCATGCCTTTAAATTTACCCGATAAACTACCCGCTATCGAGTTGCTGAAAGAGGAGAATATTTTTGTCATAGATAATTCCCGGGCAACCCAGCAGGATATCCGTCCGCTGCGTATCGTGATTCTGAACTTGATGCCGCTAAAGATTACAACGGAAACGGACTTGGTGCGTCTGCTTTCCAATACTCCGCTTCAGGTGGAAATCTCGTTCATGAAGATAAAAAGCCATACTTCCAAGAACACTCCGATAGAACACATGAAAACATTCTATACGGATTTCGACAAGATGCGCGGTGAAAAGTACGATGGCATGATTATCACCGGTGCTCCGGTAGAGCAGATGGATTTTGAGGAGGTGACTTATTGGGATGAGATTATTGAAATCTTCGACTGGGCGCGTACGCATGTCACCTCTACGCTCTACATCTGCTGGGCGGCGCAGGCAGGGCTCTATCATCATTATGGAGTGCCGAAGTATGCACTGGATAAGAAGATGTTCGGTATCTTTGAACATCGTACCTTGCAACCGTTGCATCCCATTTTCCGTGGATTTGATGATATATTCTATGTGCCGCATAGCCGCCACACGGAAGTGCGCCGGGAAGATATACAGAAGGTTCCGGAATTGACGCTGCTTTCCGAGTCGGAGGATGCCGGTGTATATATGGCGGTGGCCCGTGGAGGGCGTGAGTTCTTCGTGACCGGCCATTCGGAATACTCTCCGTTGACGCTGGACACAGAGTATCGCCGTGACTTGAATAAGGGCCTGCCCATCGAGATACCCCGTAACTACTATGTGGACGATGACCCGGACAAAGGAGTGTTGGTGCGTTGGCGTGCCCATGCCAATCTGTTGTTCTCCAATTGGCTGAATTATTTTGTATATCAGGAGACACCGTATAATATTAATGATATAGAGTGAGTAGCGTGTCACTTGTCACTCGTAATTGAACAATGATAAAACAACGTAAAATAGAGCTGCTGGCTCCTGCCAAGAATTTGGAGTGTGGCATAGAAGCTGTGAATCATGGAGCGGATGCGGTCTACATCGGTGCACCCAAGTTCGGTGCGCGTGCTGCTGCTGTCAACTCTTTGGAGGATATTGCCGCTTTGGTGGAGCATGCCCATCTGTATAATGCCCGTATCTATGTGACGGTCAATACCATTCTGAAAGAAGAAGAGCTGAAAGAGACAGAGAGGATGATTTGGGAATTGTACCGTATCGGTGTGGATGCGCTGATTGTACAGGACATGGGGATTACGCGGCTGAATTTGCCGCCCATCCCGTTGCATGGCAGTACACAGATGGATAACCGTACGCCGGAGAAAGTACGTTTCCTTGCCGATGCCGGTTTCCGTCAGGTGGTGTTGGCACGCGAACTTTCTTTGCAGGAGATACGCGGTATCCATGAGGCGTGTCCCGACGTGCCGCTCGAAGTCTTTGTACACGGGGCTCTTTGCGTCAGTTATAGCGGGCAGTGCTATGTCAGCCAGGCTTGTTTCGGACGGAGTGCCAACCGGGGGGAATGTGCGCAATTCTGCCGTTTACCCTTCAGTCTGGTAGATGCCGATGGCAAGACCATTGTGCGTAATAAGCATTTGCTTTCTTTGAAAGACCTCAACCAAAGTGAGGTGTTGGAAGAACTGCTGGATGCCGGAGCCACTTCCTTGAAGATAGAAGGCCGCTTGAAGGATGTGACGTACGTGAAGAATGTGACGGCGGCTTACCGTAGGCGACTCGATGCCATTTTTGCCCGTCGCAAGGAATATGCCCGTGCCTCTTCGGGCACTTGCCGTTTCGATTTTCAGCCACAGTTGGACAAGAGTTTCAGTCGTGGTTTCACTCATTACTTCCTGCAAGGAAGGGGAGGGGAGATCACTTCGTTCGATACGCCCAAATCTTTGGGAGAGGAGATGGGCACTTTGAAGGAACAGCGCGGGGGCTATCTCACGGTGGCAGGCATAAAGCCTTTCCACAACGGAGACGGTGTCTGCTTCTTGGATGAGCAAGGACGTTTGCAAGGTTTCCGTATCAACCGGGTGGATGGCAACAAGCTCTATCCGGCAGGGGAAGTGCCCCGTATTAAACCACGTACCCGGCTTTATCGTAACTTCGACCAGGAATTTGAACGTATCCTTACCCGTAAATCCTCCGAACGCAAAATCGGTGTTTGTTGGGAGTTGGCAGATAATTCTTTCGGATTTAGCCTGACGGCTGCGGACGAAGATGATAACCGCGTGACACTTTCTTTCCCTTATCCGAAGGAGTTGGCACGTACACCGCAGGCGGATAACCTGCGCAGCCAACTGGCTAAGTTGGGAAATACACCTTTCGAGGTAGCCGGGCATTTATCAGAAGAGGCGTCGGGTATCAGGCTCAATCTTTCTGCGAATTGGTTCATTCCTGCTTCTGTGGTGGCAGACTGGCGCCGGCAGGTGATAGATAAGCTGATTGAGGCTCGGCGTGTTACTTATCGTCGTGAGCTGGCTGTTTGGAAACCGACCAGCCATGCTTTCCCAGCTACTTCGCTGACCTATCTGGGCAATGTGATGAACAGTGCTGCCCGGAGTTTTTTACCGTGAGCATGGACTCTCGTCTATAGCGCCTGCCTATGAGGCACAAGCGGTTCCAGAGGCTGTGCTCATGTTCTGCAAACATTGCCTGCGTTTCAGTATGGGATGGTGTCCCACCTATCAGAAAGGACATTCTCCCTATAGGGAACCTTATTATTTGGTTGGGACGGACGGCAAGCGTTTCCGCTTGTCGTTTGATTGTAAGAATTGCCAGATGAAAGTCATTGCTCATGAAGAGCCGCTTTAATGAAGGACGAAGAATGAGGAATTACTAATAAAGACTTGAAAATGAGGAGTGAGGAACGGGCACATAATGAAAGGCTGGCAAATGACCGGTACCGGGAAGCGGGCAGGGACAAACATCCTTTGCGTTCACTGCGTTCCCTCCTATTCTGCATTCTTTATTTTTTATGCTTCATTGCTTTAGTTTCCTGTCATTATTCCCGTCCTAATCTTGAAGATGAACATCTGTCTAAGGAGACGCGTGATTCGCTGACCTATCTTTTTGAACGGCATTATACTTGGAATACCAATCTGGAAGTGCTGGCAGATTCTGTGAATTTGGCTTGTCTGCCCGTGAAGGACTGTTATAATATGCTTTATCGGGGAGACGCGTGGTGGTTGCCGAGTTCGCCATCCATCCTGCCGACAGTGTGGATAGTGTATGGGTGAAGCTTGCCCATTCGCAGGAAGTGCAGGGCTGGTTGCGGGAGTCCGAAATGATGCATGCCTTTGTTCCTACAGACAGCATTTCGCAGGCCATCTACTTGTTCAGTGATACCCATGCCTCTTATTTTATCATTATTTTTGCCTTGTTTGTGACAGTCTGGCTGTTCCGGGCTTTTCGGCGCAAGCAGCTAAGGATGGTGTACTTTAATGATATAGACAGTCTCTATCCGTTGTTGCTATGTCTGTTGATGGCGTTCTGTGCCACTATTTACGAATCTATACAAGTGTTTGCGCCGGAGACGTGGCAACACTTCTATTTTAATCCTACCTTGTCGCCGTTCAAGGTACCGTTTGTGCTTTCTGCTTTTCTGATGGGATTCTGGCTGTTTATCGTGGTGTTGCTGGCGGTACTCGACGATTTGTTCCGCCAGTTAAGTCCGGCGGCGGCCGTATTCTATCTGTTGGGGCTGGCCTCCTGCTGCATCTTCTGTTATTTCTTCTTTATCCTTACTACATCTATCTACGTCGGATACTTGTTTTTGGCTGCTTTTGTATGGGTATTCCTCAAAAGGCTTCGTATTTCGCTGCTGGCTTCACGCTATCGTTGCGGCAGATGCGGGCAGAAATTAAGGGAGAAGGGAGTCTGCCCGCATTGCGGAGCTATCAATGAATAAGGAAATCAGAATCTGCATCGTAGTTCTATCCCTGCTTGCACGGGACGTCCTTTCTGCATAAATCCGTTTCCCATACTCTTGAAGTAGAAGGAGGCGTAATCCTTGTTGAGGGCATTGCGCACCCAGAAGTCAATTTGTCCATGTCCTTTCTGGAAGCTGATGCGTCCGTTCAGCGTGCCGTAGAAGGCTTGGCTCACGGTATTTTTCTCGGTCCAGTAGATGCGCCCGGCACCGGTGTAGTTAGCATTCAGCTGGATGCGGTCCAGCCAGTACCCCGGACGGATGCGGAAGATGTACTGACCGCCCACGTTCATGGTATGCTTGGGAACAAAAGGTACATACTTGCCATTGTAGCTGATTTCCTGAAGCTCACCATTTACTTTTTCGTTGGTGATGTAGTCCTTAAAGATGGCACGAGTATAGCCATAACTTGCATTCAGCGTGAAATCCGTAGTAACGGCAGCTGTCAAGGCAATCTCTGCCCCTTGGCTGCGGCTTTTACCGGCATTTGCCGTTTCACGTCCCAGTCCACTTGGGGCGAAACGTGAAATCTGTTGGTCGCGGGTTTCCAGCCAGAAGATGGAGGCGTCGGCATGCAGACGTCCGTCAAACAGATTCAGGTGAGTTCCTATTTCGTAGTTCCAGGTTTGTTCGGGTTTATAGACAGTGGCAGATTTTGCATCCGGATTCTCTCCTGCATCGGGGAAGTATTTGCTCACCAACTCTTTGTAGGCATCCGGTACGTTGGACATAATCGCTCTTTGCTTTGCCGCATCATGTCGTTTTTCAAACTGGATTGCAGCAAGTCGGAGAACATCTGCACGTTGTAGCCTCCCGAACGGTAACCTTTGCTGACCGTAGCGTAAATGTTTCCTCTGTTTCGCGCAAAGTCATACTGCAAAGCAAACTTGGGCAACAGCTGAAGATAATCTTTGTCGATACTTCCCTGGTAGCGAGACTCTACGGTCAGCGCTGTCTCCGGCATCATCTCTATTTCGCGGATGACGACATCGCCTCGCTTCATTTCTCCCTTGATGCCCACCTTGTACTCCAAGGCTGGTGCCGGAGTTGTAATCCATGTTTATACGTTCATAATCCAAACGTAGCCCGGCGGTGAAGGACACTCCTTTCAGCCCGAATAAATCTCTGAAGGTGGATTGATGAAAGAGCGCCCCATTCAGCAGCGGAGTGTCGAAACTGCCTCCGATGGGCATAGCCCGGCTGATGATGCCCAGTGAGGGCAGGATATTCATGCTCATGGACGGACCCATCTCTACTTGTATTTGTGATGGAATGACACTACCCAACATCTGGTTCAGCATCCCCATTCCGGCTTCTTTGAAGGTTACGGGAGCTTCCGTATTCAGCCATTGGTAGAAGCCGAAGCACCGGTGGTCCATTGCCAGCGGTTGCCGCTTTTACTCTTCAAGATGATTTCCTCGCTCAGTGCGTGGGAGCATTGTTTCTGTTGCAAGGTATAGATGTCGTTGGCGGTGAAGTCTTGGTCTATGTCCATGCAGTCCTTTAGAAACTGGTAGCCGGTGACCATGCTCAACGTGAAGTGCTGTGCCTGGTATTCCAGGTTCAGACCGGTGTTCAGCAGGTTGCGGTAATAGTTGCTTCGGGCATTGTTGGAGACCTTTCCAATGTAGGGTTTCATCGCCTCGCTCTGTGCTTCGGGGGCCAGGCTACCTTGATAGAAATACGGGTATCCTCTCTGGTCGCTGTATTCGTAGTTGATGTTCAGGTCCACCTTCCAGTTGTCCGAAGGGAGGTAAATGGCGCGGATGCGTCCGCCTGCCGATTGCCCCTTGTCCGCTTTCTCGTCCCTCACCGTGTTGCGGAAGAATCCTCCTTGATAATCGTAAAACCCTCCGGTGGAAAAGGCGAACCGTTCCGAAAGCCGATGATAGTGGGTCAGCGAGGTATTATAGGCATTGTGCGTACCTGCCCCCATGCGGAAGTCCGTTCCCTGGTAGGAGAAGGGAGATTTGGTGTGTACCTTAATCAATCCGCCCATAGCATTGCGCCCGTAGAGCGTGCCTTGCGGACCGCGTAGCACGTCGATGCGCTCTACGTCGGCATAGCTGAAGTCGAAGGCTGACTTGTCTATATAAGGTATATTGTCTACATAAAGTCCTACGGAGGGAGTGTTGATGCGTGAACCTATGCCGCGGATATAGACAGCCGAAGTCAGTCGAGATCCGTAGTCGGGGATAAATATATTGGGCACTACGGATGTCAGATTCTTGATGGAGTTTACTTGTGCGTTCTGCATGTCCTGTTGCGAAAGCAGGGTGACGGCAGTGGGCTGCTCGCGCAGTTTCCGGTTTTCTTTTGGGGTAGCAATGACGGTTATTTCCTCTACGTCTACCACTTTCAAAGTGTCTGCCTCTTCGGCAAGTACATTGCCGGTTGCCAAAAGGCAGAAGATGCCGGCTAAAATTCTATATCTGTTCATAAACTGTTTTTTTGTACCTGCAAAGTAAGGGGATTCTTGCGGAAGGGGCAATCCTCATTTATTAGGATTTCGTTCTTGGAGTGCTAATCTTAAATCGTTCTATCATGTGGAAAATATCGTTCCATCGTGGAGTAAAAATCGTTCCACCATGGTGGAACGATTTTTT
>ENA-OQCE01000554-OQCE01000554.1-human-gut-metagenome-genome-assembly--contig:-NODE-554-length-18013-cov-17.579504_pt1 | contig 18013 bp, 25 predicted proteins | sample MGYA00242495_ERZ504572 | MGnify/ENA primary metagenome ERZ504572 (study PRJEB26092, sample SAMD00036228) | human gut metagenome | host: Homo sapiens | study: EMG produced TPA metagenomics assembly of...
TGCTCGGCATCGTAGGCGATCATCATCCGCGGCCGCCCAGCACATAGCTCGGGCGCACCAGCAGCGGATAGCCGATGTGCGCGGCCACGGCCTCGGCCTCCTCAAACGAGGTGGCCTGGCCCGCCGGCGGGTACATGATGCCCAGCTTGTCGAGCAGAGCGGCGAAGCGCTCGCGGTCCTCGGCAAAGTCGATGGCATCGGGCTTGGTGCCCATAATGTTCACGCCGCTCTCCTCGAGCATGCGCGCCAGCTTAAGCGGAGTCTGGCCGCCGAGCGTCACCACGACGCCGTCGGGGCGCTCGACATCGATAACGTCCATGACGTCCTCGTAGGTGAGCGGCTCAAAGTACAAGCGGTCCGAGGTGTCGTAGTCAGTCGAAACGGTCTCGGGGTTGCAGTTGACCATGATGGTCTCGAAGCCGCGAGCCGCCAGTGCGTAGCTCGCGTGCACGCAGCAGTAATCGAACTCGATACCTTGGCCAATGCGGTTGGGGCCGGCGCCAGGATCATCGCCTTGGGCTTGTCCGCCGGCGTGGTCTCGTCGGGAGCCACGCACTTCTTGGCATCCGGCTCGTGCGGTAGATGTTCTCGTACGTCTTGTAGTGGTACTCCGTGGCGCTCGAAAACTCCGCAGCGCAGGTATCGACCGTCTTCATGCTGGGAACCACGCCCAGACCCTTGCGATAGGCGCGCACAAAGCGCTCGTCCGAGCCGGTCAGCGCGGCAATCTCGGCGTCGCTCGTGCCGTACTGCTTGAGCAGGCGCATCGCGTCGGCGTCGATATCCTCCACACGCAGGCCGCGGATGCTCTCCTGGACCTGCACCATGTCGTTGATACGGTTGAGGTACCACGGATCGATACCGCAGATGGCATGGATGTGGGCGATGTCCCAGCCACGGCGCAGGGCCTCGACCACAAAGAAGATGCGGTGCTCGGTCGGGGTTGCCACGGCCTGAGCGAGCTCATCGTCGCTCAGCTTGTCGGCACCCTCCTTGCCACCGGCGCAGATGCCTGGTGACCGTCCTCCAGTGAGCGCATGGCCTTGCCGAAGGCTCCTCAAAGGTGCGGCCGATCGCCATAATTTCGCCCACGGCCTTCATGCGCGTGGTGAGCGTGGGGTCGGTACCCTTAAACTTCTCGAAGGCAAAGCGCGGCACCTTGACCACACAGTAGTCGATCGTGGGCTCAAAGCAGGCGGGCGTTGCTTGGTGATGTCGTTGACGATCTCGTCGAGCGTGTAGCCCACGGCCAGGCGAGCGGCGGCCTTGGCGATGGGGAAGCCCGTGGCCTTGGAGGCCAGTGCGGACGAACGGCTCACGCGCGGGTTCATCTCGATGACGATCAGGCGGCCGGTCTGGGGGTTCACGGCAAACTGCACGTTGGAGCCGCCGGTCTCGACGCCAATCTTCTCCAGAATGGCGAGCGACGCGACACGCATGCGCTGGTACTCAAGGTCGGAGAGGGTCTGCGCTGGCGCCACGGTGATGGAGTCGCCGGTGTGCACGCCCATGGGGTCGAGGTTCTCGATAGAGCACACGATGATGCCGTTGCCGGCGTGGTCGCGCATGACCTCCATCTCATACTCTTTCCAACCCTCGATGGACTCCTCGACCAGCACCTCATGGGCAGGCGAGAGCTCAAGGCCCTGGCTCACGATGGAGACGAGCTCCTCGTGGGTATGCGCGATGCCGCCGCCGGCGCCACCGAGGGTAAAGCTCGGGCGCAGTACGCAGGGATATCCCACGCGCTCGGCGATAGCCTCGGCGTCGGCCACGCTGTAGGCATAGCCCGAGCGCGCGACCTCCAGGCCGATCTCGGCCATGGCCTCGTTAAAGAGTTTGCGGTCCTCGCCGCGCTCGATAGCGGCCAGGTCGCAGCCAATCATCTCGACGCCGTACTTGTCGAGCGTGCCGTCCTTTGCCAGCTCGACGGCGGCGTTCAGACCGGTCTGGCCGCCCAGCGTGGGCAGCAGCGCGTCCGGGCGCTCTTTCTTGATCACGCGCTCGATAAACTCGGCGGTGATAGGCTCAACATAGGTGCGGTCGGCCAAGCCCGGGTCGGTCATGATGGTCGCCGGATTGGAGTTGACCAGGATGACCTCAAAGCCATCCTCTTGAGCACCTTGCAGGCCTGGGCGCCGGAGTAGTCGAACTCGCAGGCCTGGCCAATAACGATGGGGCCCGAACCAATAACGAGGATGCGCTTGATGTCAGTACGTTTAGGCATGTTTAAAACCTCCTAGAGAGGCTGACTCAATGTTTTGGAAAAGTCAGCGAGGGTGCAGCTGGTGCATCAGGTTGCCGTGATGCGAGGGCGCGCTGGGCTTATGCCCGCGCGTCCGAAGCAGAACGGCAAGATGATGTGCCAGATGCAGCCGCAGCGTCGACCGGTCCGCCGTTCGGTAGAACGGCGGAACCATCGTCGGCGAAATTCCAGCCAGCCAGGCGGTCCTTCGCGGTGTCGATGTCCAGGTAGTTCTCCTCGCCGTCCATAAGTCGCGTAAAGGCGGTAAAGAGATAGTGGCATCGGTGGGGCGGGCGAAGCCTCGGGGTGGTACTGGACCGAGAAACACGGGGCGTCGAGCAGCTGGATGCCCTCGGCGGTGCCGTCGTTGAGGTTCACATGTGTCAGGCGAATGCGACCAAAGCGCTCGTTCATCACGACCGGCGCGACGCCGCGACGCACCCAGCGCGCAGGTCGCCATCGGCCGCATGCTCGGTTTCGCCGCCGGAAAGCTCCGGAATCAGTTTGCCCAGACTGGGGAACAGCAGGCCAAAGCCGTGGTTTTGCGCGGTGATCTCCACGCGACGGCTCACCAGATTCATAACCGGCTGGTTACCGCCACGGTGACCGAATTTAAGCTTTTCCATTTGGGCGCCGCAGGCCAAGCTGATCATCTGGTGACCCAGGCAAATACCAAAGACCGGCACCTTGCCGATCAGCTGCTGTACCTGCTCGTAGGTCTCCACCACGGCATCGGGGTCGCCGGGGCCGTTGGACAAAAAGACGCCATCGGGATTCATCTCGAGCACCTGCTGGGCGGGCGTATCCCACGGCACGACGGTAAGGTCGCAGCCGGCGCGGACCAGGCCCTCCAGAATGCCGCGCTTCACACCGCAGTCGTAGGCGACCACTTTGTGACGGGCAGGAGCGGCAACCGCAAGCGCAAAGTCATGCGTGGCAGGCAGGTCGGCGGCCACAAACTTGTGAGGCGCGGGGCAACTTACGGTCTTGACCAGGTTCTCGCCTACCAGCGTGGGCGCTGCGGCCAGACGCTCGGCAAGCTCGTCGACGTCGAAGATCTCGGTCGAGATAATGCCCATCTTGGAACCATTGTCGCGCAGATGGCGCACCAGAGCGCGGGTGTCGACACCTCGATAGCGACGATGCCGTGAGCGCGCAGGTACTCCGGCACGCTGACGGCCGAGCGCCAGTTAGAAGGCGTGGCGCACATGTCGCGAACGATCATGCCGCGCATAGCCGGAGCGCTCGCAGGCGCGCGGCGTCGCCGGGGAAGGCCGACTGGACATCGGTCTCGTCGATACCGTAATTGCCGATCTGCGGATAGGTCATGGTTACAATTTGGCCGGCATAACTCGGTCGGTCATGACCTCAAAGTAGCCTCAAGCGAGGTGTTGAAGCAGACTTCGCCGGTCGCGGTGCCCTCGGCGCCGCATGCACGTCCATAAAAAATGGTCCCATCCTCAAGATACAGGATACAGGGACCGCAGGTGCCCTTGCTGGTTTTGGCCAGCATACGCTGGCAAAGCTCGCTGGGCGCGAAGGTGCGGGCGGCAGCGCCCGCGGTATGGTTGTTCGCCATAATTCTCCTTCCCGGTCTCACAGGACCGGTTTAAAGGTGTGTAGTTAGGCCTCGCGGTATTGTAACCGCAAGCATGCCTCATGGCGTTAATTTCATCAAATTGTTTACGAAATGATAATTATGACTTTCTATGCATAATGATTTTTCTGGGACGGGGATTAAAAATCATCCCGCGGGGCTTGTGACTCATGCGGGATAATGGCCTCTTACTTTTGCTTGTCCTGTTCCAGCAGATCGGACGGCGTTCGGTCGGGCTTGCCGCCGCGGAAAATCTCGCGGCCATGCAGACGATGCTCCAGGTCACGTTCGGCCTTTTCCTCGTCAATCTTGGTCTGGCTCACCACCGGGTCCTCGATCAGCGACGAAACCGAGTTCACCTGTTTTTGAATGCGCTCGGCAATGGTGTCGTCCATGCTTACGATGCGCATCTTCCAGTCGATACTCGTGGCGTTGGATGAGCTCTTGGTCCACACAAACGTCAAAATGGCGCTCTGATGACCCCGCGCGGGAACATGCCGAAAAAGGAATCGTGCTGAATGTTGCTATCCTCGTCGATATAGGCGTGAACGTTATACACCACGCGGTCAATCTTGTCGTTGAGCAGGGCGTTGGTCGCAAGCGCCGCGGCCTGGATCTGCCCGTTGGACAGCAGCTCGAGCTCATTGGCAGACGACGTGTCCAACACCGTCACCTCAACCGTGCCCGTGCGCTCATCGGCCTCGTCGACAGAAAAATCGAGCGGGAACTGCGTAAAGCCGTTGCCCCATTCGAGTCCACCCTTGAGCGCGGTCGAGACGGTATCCACCGAAACGCTCTCGGACAGGTTGGCGGTATTCAGACGGCGCATCACGCCGTAGCCGATCTGCATGCCCACGATCAGCACCAGAATACCGATGACCACGGCCATCGCGGTCTTCGTAATGGTATGGCTCACCTGCGAGCCCGAAGGATCGTCCTCGGACAGCGGGTCGATATGTTTTGCCTGGCTCGCGCGGTCCTCGCTGCGCAGCTGCGCTAGCGCCGCTTTGTCACCGCGCTTGGCCGCAGCCTCCTTCTCACGCATGCGCTCGGTTCGCTTTTTGGCGAGCGTAGGATCCAAGACGCCGGATGCATCGATTTCGGAGAATAACTCCGTCACTTCTTCCGGAGTCAAAGGGTTCTTGTCAGCCATAAACTTCCTGTCATATCAATCAGTCGAGCTCGTGCGCACGCGCACCTTCGAACTGCATTCGATAGTAACGGGCATAGGTGCCGCCACGGGCGAGAAGCTCCTCGTGCGTGCCACGCTCCACAACGCGACCATGCTCAACGGTCGCAATCTCATCGGCATGCTTAATGGTCGAAAGACGATGGGCAATGATAATCGTGGTGCGGCCGCGTGCCAGCTCTTCGAGTGACTCCTGCACCGCCTCCTCGCTCTCGTTATCCAAAGCACTCGTCGCCTCGTCCAAAATCAGGATCTTGGGGTTCTTGAGAAACACGCGCGCGATGGCAACGCGCTGTTTCTGTCCGCCCGAAAGACGGCTGCCGCGCTCGCCCACGACCGTGTCATAGCCCTGTGGAAGCGACTCGATAAAGGCATCGATGTTGGCGCGACGGGCGGCCTCGGCGATCTCTTCTGCCGTAGCGCCCGGCTTGCCGTAGGCGATGTTCTCGCCGATTGTTCCGTCAAACAGGTAGACATCCTGCTGCACCAGGCCGATAGCGCGGCGCAGGCTCTGCTGCGTCACATCGCGCACGTCCTGACCGTCGATGCTAATGGACCCAGCGGCAACGTCGTAAAAGCGCGGCAGCAGCGAACAGGTCGTCGATTTGCCACCGCCCGAAGGGCCAACCAAAGCGATGGTCTGCCCGGGCTTGATAGACAGATCCATATGGTCGATAACGGGACGCTCGTCGGCATCGCCCTCGCCCAGCTCAACATCCTCGTAGTTAAAGCACACGTCGTGATACTCCACGGCGCCGGCAGTCACCTGCAGATCCGTGGCGCCCGGCTTGTCCTGGATATCCGGCGCGGTCGAGAGTACCTCGTCCATACGCTTAAAGCCGGCGATAGCCTTCTGATACATTTCGGCCGAATTGACGAGTGTCTCGAGCGGCGTGCAGAACAGCGAAATGTAGAGCGCGAAGGTTGCCATATCGACTGCCTGCAGCTGGCCTTGGGCAACCAGCCAACCGCCCAGCAGCACCACGATCACATAGAGCACACCCGAGAGCAGGCCATACGTCGCGGTATAGACGCCCATGGCGTGATACATGTTCTCCTTGGACGAAAGATAGCGATTATTGGAGGCGCGGAACTTGAAACGTTCGGTCTCCTCATTGGCAAAGCTCTTGACCACGCGCATGCCCGCCAGCGAATCCTGCAGCTGCGCATTGATGCCGCTGATCTTTTTGCGGTTGTCGCTAAAGACCTCGCGCATGCGCATGTTCTGCCAAAACATGATGACCGCAAACGCCGCCGTCACCACGGCCATGGCGAGCGCCAGCACCGGGGCGATGGTAAAGAGGATCACAAACGAGCCGATAATCTCGATGCCGCAGATGATGATCCACTCGGGCACGTGGTGCGCCGCCTCGCAGATATCGAACAGGTCGTTGACCACGCGGCTCATCATGTCGCCCGAGCTGTTGCGGTCGAAGTACGCAAAGCTAAAGCGCTCATACTGGTCGAACAGGTCCTCGCGCATTTTGGACTCCATACGCGCGCCCATCACGTGACCCCAATAGCTCACAAAATAGCGGCAGGCGCAGCGGATGGCATACATCAGCACCAAGCCCACCGCGATCATGCCGAGCGCTGCATAATGGCAGCCTGACCCTGGGTAAACAGCCCACCGGTCAGATTGCGCAGGATAATGGGGAACGCCAGGTCAATGGCGGCAAGCACCAGAGCACAAACAGTATCAGCAACAAAAAGCCCCATCTGGGGCTCGTAATACGAGAGAAACCTTTTAAACATGCAATCCTCGAAGAGAAATAAATAGCGTGAGAAATCCGGTTGAACCGGTCAGGCTGAAAACAAAGCGTCCCAACAAGCATAACGCCGATGTTCTGGCAGCGTCAGCGAAAACGTCCCTAAGCGAGCAAGGTGCCTTGAAAGAGGAGCGACGCGTACTTCGGTACGCGAGCGACGATTGAAAGGCAGATTGCCGCTTAGGGGCGTTTGCAGCGTCGACTCGTTACGCGGTTTGGTAAAACCGCGTAACCTAGAGCTCGGCCCCGCCCAAGCGGTGCGCGATGCTATCGCAGGCCAAGGCGCCCACGACGGTCTTGGCGTCTTCGATCTTGCCGTCGAGCACGGCGTCGATCAGCTCGTGCAGCGGCACCAGGTCCACGTTGACAAACTCGTCATCATCGGGGTTGGGCGCATCAAACTCGAGCTTGGTAGCAAGTAGATGTGGATGATCTCATCGCAAAAACCGCATGACGTGACAATCGACGTCAAAAAGCGAATACGACCGGCCCTAAAGCCCGTCTCCTCATGCAGTTCGCGCTTGGCGCAATCGAGCGGGTCCTCGCCCGGGTCGAGCTTGCCGGCGGGAATCTCGACCGTCACGCGGTCGATGGCGGTGCGGTACTGACGCACCAGTACGATCTTGCCGCTCTCGGTCAGTGCCACAACGGCCGCCGCACCCGGATGGCGAACGATATCGCGGGCGCTGCGGCGCCCGTTGGGCAGCTCAACCTCAAGACGGTGGACGTCGAGGATCTTGCCCTTCCAGGCGCACTCCTCCGAAAGAATCTTCTCGTGCAGCTCGGCATCGTGCGGGTCGTCGTCGCCCAGCACCAGCGCCGGCTCGTCAGCGACCTCGCCACCAGGCTCGCCCTCGGCGTGCCCATACATGCGGCTGTCCTCCTCGACGATCTGCGCGTCCACGAGTTCTTCGTTCTTCTCGTCCATCCGTCTCATTCCTCTCGGATTTTAGGCATCCCAGGCGTCGCGGCCGCGCAGCGCGCGCAAGCCGATGTCGTGACGCAGGGTCTTGCCCTCAAAATCAATCTTCTCGCAGGCCTCGTAGGCAAGGTTGCGAGCGTTCTCGAACGTGTCGCCCAGAGCGGTCACGGCAAGCACGCGGCCACCATTGGTCACGAGCTGGCCGTCCACCACGGCAGTGCCCGCGTGGTACACCGTCACGTTCTCCATGGCCTCGGCATCCTCAATACCGGTGATGACCTTGCCTTTCTCGTAGCTGCCGGGGTAGCCCGCGCTCGTCAGGACAACGGCCACGGCCCACTCGTCGCGCCAGTCGAGTTCAATCTGGTCGAGCTCGCAGTTGGCGCAGGCGAGCATGACCTCGACCAGATCGTTCTTAAGGCGCGGCAGCACGACCTGCGTCTCGGGGTCGCCAAAGCGGGCATTGAACTCCAGCACCTTGGGGCCGGCAGGCGTGAGCATAAAGCCGCCATACAGGCAGCCGCGGTAGTCGATGCCCTCGCAGCAAGCTCGGCCACGGTCTGCTCCATGACCGCCACCATGGTGGCGTGCTCCTCGTCGGTCACGATGGGCACCGGGCTATAGACGCCCATGCCGCCGGTGTTGGGGCCCTTGTCGCCCTCGAGCGCGCGCTTGTGGTCCTGCGAGGTGGCCATGGGACGCACGGTCTTGCCGTCGGTAAAGGCCAGCAGCGAGCACTCGGGACCAACGAGCATCTCCTCGATAACCACGGTGTTGCCGGCATCGCCAAAGGTGCCGCCAAAGCACTCGCGCACGGCCTCCTCGGCCTGCTCAAGTTCGGTCGCCACGATAACGCCCTTGCCCGCGGCAAGACCGTCGGCCTTGACGACCAGCGGAGCGCCCTGCTCGCGCACGTAGGCGAGAGCCGAAGCCTCGTCGGTAAACGAACCATAGGCTGCCGTCGGGATACCGGCGCGCTCCATGAGCTGCTTGGAAAACAGCTTGGAACCCTCCATCTGGGCGCCCTCGGCACCCGGGCCAAAGCAGGGAATACCCGCCGCGCGCACGGCGTCGGCTACGCCCGCCACGAGCGGAGCCTCGGGGCCAATTACCACGAGTCCGCATCCGTGGCTCTGCGCAAACGCCGCCACGGCCGCAGAATCGCAGTCGTCGAGAACAACGTTCTCGCCGCAGCTCGCGGTGCCGCCGTTGCCCGGCGCGATGTAGAGCTTGCCGGCGCGCGGTGATGCTGCGAGCTTGGCTGCCAAAGCATGCTCACGGCCGCCGCTGCCCAACAACAGGATGTCGATGGTTTGAGTGTCCGCCTTCAAGGGTGCCTCCTCTGTGGATGAATGGCCCGCTCCGCGCGAGCCCTTTGCAAGCAAATATACCCCTCGGCCGCCGTCCGGGCTGCAAAGGGGTATATCGCAATAACCAAATAGTCCCGATTACTTCCAGAATCGGTTGATGATCTGCTCGCGACCGGCGCCAACGCCAATAAACGTCACGCGGGTGTGTGCCAGATCCTCGATAAACGCCACGTAGTCCTGAGCCTCTTGCGGCAGCTCATCAAAGCTGCGGCAACCGGTGATGTCGCACTTCCAGCCGGGAAGCTCCTCGTAGATGGGCTTGGCATGCTCAAAGCGCACCTGATGCTCGGGCACGCTGGTGTAGCGCTCGCCATCGACGTCGTAGGCCACGCACACCTTGATGGTGTCGAAAGCCGAAAGCACGTCGAGCTTGGTCAGGGCGATATCGGTGAGGCCGTTGACGCGCGAGGCGTAGTTGGCGATGGGGCCGTCGAACCAGCCGCAGCGACGACGGCGACCGGTGGTCACGCCGTACTCATAGCCCTCCTCGGTCAGCGTGTGACCGGCCTCGGACTCATAGGAAAGCTCGGTGGGCATGGGGCCCGAACCGACGCGGGTGATATAGGCCTTCATGACGCCCAGCACGCGGTCGACGTTCTTCATGCCCACGCCGGAGCCGGTAATGGCGCCGCCGGCGGTGCAGTTGGAAGACGTCACGTACGGATAGGTGCCGTGGTCGATGTCGAGCAGCGTCGCCTGGGCACCCTCAAACAGCAGGTCCTTGCCCTCATCGATCATGTTGTTGAGCAGCAGGCTCGTCTCGGTGATGTAGGGACGCAGGCGCTCGGCCATGGGCAGGTACTCGTCGCAAATCTGGTCCACGGTGTAGGTGGGCAGGTTGTAGATGAGCTCGAGCTCGGGGTTCACGCGGGCGAGAGCGGTCTCCAGCTTGTCGCGGAACAGCGCCTCGTCCAGCATATCCTGCATGCGCAGGCCAATGCGGGCCATCTTGTCCTGATAGCACGGACCGATGCCGCGCTTGGTGGTACCGATGTTCTTCTTGCCGAGCTTCTGCTCAAAGGCGCCATCCAGATCGATGTGGTACGGCATGATGACATGCGCATTGCCGCTAATCTTGAGGTTCTTGGTGGTGATGCCGTCGGCCTCGAACATGTCGATCTCCTCAAGGACAACCTTGGGGTTGACGACGCAGCCGTTACCGATCACCGACACGTGGTCGGAATACATGATGCCGGAGGGCACCTGGTGCAGGCCGTACTTCTTGCCGTTGACGACGATGGTGTGGCCGGCGTTGTTGCCGCCCGAGTAGCGCACGACGGCATCGAAGTCGCCGGCGACCAGGTCGCAGATCTTACCCTTGCCCTCATCGCCCCACTGGGCACCGACCAAAACGGTTGACGGCATGTTTACTCCTTACATTCATGGACTGTCTACGCGCCACGCCGGCACGCAGAAGCACAAAACATTCCCAGTATACCCGTGCAACGGGCGCCTGTCCTACTCCTCGGCATGTGCCCATCAAGCTCATAGAACTTGGTGGATGCCGGCAGGAACATCAGGTCGACGTCGCCGATCGGGCCCGAACGGTTCTTGGCCACGACGATACGCGTAACGCCCTCGTCGGGTCGATCGTCGCGCGAGGCTTCGGCCTCGTCGGCGGAGCGGTCCAAGAACATAACGATATCGGCGTCCTGCTCGATGGAGCCCGATTCACGAAGGTCGGAAAGCTGCGGGCGCTTGCCGGTACGGGATTCGACCTGACGCGAGAGCTGCGACAGCGCGATGAGCGGGATCTTGAGTTCCTTGGCCATGATCTTCAGACCACGCGACATCTCGGAGACCTCGACGGTACGGCTCTCGGAGCGGCGTCCCGGCGGAGGACTCACCAGCTGCAGGTAGTCCAGGATGATGATGGCCTTCTCCTTGTTGTGGAGCATGCGGCGGCTCTTGGCGCGAATCTCGGTCACTGTGGTGCCGGGCGTATCGTCAATCAGAATATCGAGCTTGGACAAGGTCTGCGTGGCCTCGTTGATATTGGCCCACTGCTCGGGGCTAATGCGGCCCATGCGGAAGTCACTGATCGAAATCATGGCGTAGGCGCAAATCAGACGCTGGGCAATTTCCTTGCCCGACATCTCCAGCGAGAAGAAGCCGACGGTATAACCGGCCGCGGCAGCGTTGAGCGCCAGATTCAGGGCGAACGACGTCTTACCCACAGCAGGGCGGGCGCCGATGATGATGAGCTGGCCCTCGCGAAAACCCATGAGCATGCGGTCGAGCGACGGGAAGCCCGTGGGCACGCCCGCAGCCTGGCCGCCTGCCTGGCACACTTCCTCGGCCTCGTTATAGGCCTCGACCATAAACTCGGTCAGCGTCTTGTAGCTCGACTTGACCTCGCGCGCCGTGACCTTGAGCAACTTGCTCTCGGCCAGCTCCACGACCTCTTTGGTATCGGTGGGAGCGTTATAGGCCAGCGCGTTGATCTCGTTGGTGGCGCCGATCAGCTCACGCAGCATCGAATCGCGGCGAACGATAGCGGCATGGTGCTGCCAGTTGACGAGCGACAGGGTCTGACCCATCAACTCCAAAATGTAGGCCTCGCCGCCCACGGCATCAAGCTTGTTGATGCTTCGCAGGTAATCGATCAGCGAGATGGAGTCGATGGGAATGCGGCTGTTGTACATATCGACCATCGCGGTATAGATGGTCTTATGAATGGGCCGGTAGAAGTCATCGGGCTGCAGCTCGACCTGGGCCTCTTCGACCACCTCGGGCGATAGCAGCATAGCGGCCAGTACATTGGCCTCTGCATCTTGGTTTTGGGGAAGACCCAACTTGGAGCCGCGGTCCTCAACCGTCAGCCCGGTCTCCCTATCGTCATATGCCATGAGCATCCTCATTCATATCGCTTGCGAGCATCCATAGTATCAGCCACGGTCCCAAAACGCGCCGCGCGCCGCCAATCATCACCGAACCAAACGGATGAACGGTCCTGTATATAGGACTTCGACGCAACGTTCACCATGACACTCACTCAGCGCAAAAAACAAAAGGGCGCCCTGGTTTCCCAGAGCGCCCTTCTTAGAACAAGATTGTTGCGTTGCAGCAAATGCTACTCGGCAGCAGCCTCAGTCTCGACCTCGGCGGTCTCGGCCTCGGCGACCTCAGCGGCCTCCTCGACCTCAGCCTCGGCAGCGAGCTCCTCTGCGGTAACGCCGACGAGAACGACAACCTCGGCCTTGATCTCGCGGTACAGCGAGATGGCAACGGTGTGGGCACCGGCAACTTGATGGGCTTACCGAGCTCGACGCGCTTGCGGTCGATGTCCATACCGAGCTGAGCCTTGATGGCGTCAGCGATCATAGCGGCGGTAACAGAGCCAAAGAGGATGCCCTCGTCGCCGACCTTGACGTCAACGGTGACCTGCTTGCCCTCGAGGGCAGCCTTGGTCTCGTTGGCGGTAGCCAGACGGACGGCCTCGCGCTTGGCGATGTTGTTGCGACGCTCGTCGAGCTGCTTGAGGTTGCCCTTGGTGGCGGCAACAGCGAGCTTCTTGGGGAACAGGAAGTTCTCAGCGTAACCCTGAGCGACCTCTACGACGTCACCCTCGCCGCCCTTGCCCTTGATCTCATCGAGAAGAATAACCTTCATGATGCGTCTCCCTTCTTAGCCGCGGTCGCGGTTGCCACGAGAGGAAACCACGGGGACGGTGTACGGCAGGAGAGCCATCTCGCGGGCGCGCTTGATGGCGTTGGCGATGTCATGCTGATGCTGCGTGCAAGCGCCAGTGACGCGACGGGGCTTGATCTTGCCACGATCGGTCATGTACTTACGGAGAAGCTGAGTGTCCTTATAGTCGATGAACTCAGTGTTCTCCTTGCAGAACTGGCAGTACTTACGACGCGGCTGACGTGCAGAAAAATCATTAGCCATGTCAAAATACCTTTCATTTGGCAACTTCGGCGAACCGAAGCCGCCTCTCACTCAAAAATAGGTGAACAACCCTTAGAACGGGATGTCCTCATCGTAGACGTCGACCGCGGGCGGCGTAGCCACCGGTGCGGCAGGACGTGCCGCAGGCGCGGGAGCTGCGGGGGCATAACCGCCCTGATCGTAGCCACCCTGGCCACCACGGGAGCTCATAAACTCGATCTCATCGACGATGACCTCAAGCTTGCTCCGGCGCTGGCCGTCGCGCTCCCAAGAGCTGTAGCGCAGCTTGCCCTCGATCGCGACCTTGTTTCCCTTTGCCAGGAAACGGCTCACGGCCTCGGCGCGGGTGCCGAACATAGTGCAGTCGACAAAGTTGGGATAGTCCTCCCACTCGCCAGTCTGCGCGTTACGGCGACGATCGTTGACGGCGACGCCAAAGGACAGAACCTGGGTTCCGCCGGCGGTGGCGCGCAGCTCGGGATCGCGGGTGAGGTTACCGGTGATGTTCACTCGATTGATGCTCATAACTCACTACTTCCTCTTGGGGCACAAGCCCAGTCCAAAACGACAGTCTTACTCCTGGTCGTCGCGACGGACGATCATGTGGCGGACCACAGCGTCGGTGATGCGCAGGATGCGATCAAGCTCGGCGATCTGGGTAGGATCTGCGTGGAAGTTGATGAGGGTGTAGTCACCATCGGTGAGGTCGTTGATCTCGTAGGCGAGCTTGCGCTTGCCCCAGTCGTCAACGGAGTCGACCTTGCCAGCGCCCTCAGCGATCGTGGTATCGATACGCTTCATAACAGCGAGACGAGTCTCGGGGTCGAGCGACGGGTCAACAAAGAACAGCAGTTCATAAGCCTTCATATTGTCACCTCCTCTGGGCAAATGTGGCTTCAGGTCGTGAAGGTGCGCCTGAAGCAGGAAAAGACTTGGTAATAATATCTTTCAACCTCCTAGGCTGCAAGAATATGCAGCTACAACCTCATGACCTCCACATATGTCCATGCTCACACGGCACTTCATGCGCATTCCAACCAAATGCTGACCAAATGCTTGACGGATCTGTGTTCAAGATACGGTGCCGTGGGGACAAGCTGAGCCAAGCCGCAGGTCAGCGGGCACAAGGCTGTGGTCGCAAAATGCATACCAGTGGCCCACAGCACCACCCAAAGATTTTTAAATTCATTGCCAAGTCGCTTATGAATACCCTTTTTTGAACAATTGAGTTGATCAACCACGCTGGTCGGAAGCCGTTTTTTGGGACCTCAAGCCCCACTGCAGCGCCAAGCACGGCCAAGCGTTTTAAAAAATGCCAACTTTTCTGTTTGCACTTTGCGATTCCTCGTGTATACTGACTTTCGCATTTAACGGAGAGTTGTCCGAGTGGCCGAAGGAGCACGATTGGAAATCGTGTAGGCGTCAAAAGCGTCTCCAGGGTTCAAATCCCTGACTCTCCGCCAGTTAATTCCAAAGCAGGCCTTCGAGCCTGCTTTGTTTTTACCCCACGCGGAGGGGTGGCAGAGTGGTTGAATGCGGCGGTCTCGAAAACCGTTTGGCCTGTATAAGGTCACGAGGGTTCGAATCCCTCCTCCTCCGCCATTTTGGTTGAGAAAGCTCCCTAGAATGGGAGCTTTTTTGTTATCGAAATACATCTCGATCCCGTGCTTCCCCAAACGTGTACGTCAGCTCCAAAAACGACATTTTTCGACATCTTTGGAGGCTGACGTACACGTTTGGATTGAGCTCACGGGAGTGGCACTATTCGGAAGGTGCCTCCTCGTCTCGTATGCTTTTCCAGTTGCGGATAAGTGCCTTGCGTAGTTCGTTTTGTTTTCTCTGGTACCCGGTGTCGGTACAGCGAGGCATGCCGAGTGCTTCGCGAATGTTGTTCATGGCGCGGTGAAAGGCGAGCTGGCTGCCGAACTGAGCGAAGTGAGCGTAACGATTCGATATCCCATTTGGGAGAGAACGGCCTCTCGCTCCGCATCTGCTCCCTTGCGCTCGAGCTCATCGTGAAAACCGCCCTTATATTCGATACCGAGCGCCCTGCGCTCATAGGTCACGAGCGCATCGATTTTGAGCGTTCGAGCTTTGGCGCAATGCCAGAGACGTTGAGGGATCTCGAGCGGTTTGTTGAGTTCGACACCTCGGATGCCAACGCCGCCTTCGCTTGTTGGGAGCGAGAGGGCGATTGCCGAAGCGGTCTCCATAGGCGAGGCCGAGCGATCGTAGATGTGCCTGAGCGCGAGCCGTGCACGTGTGCACCGGGTTTGCCGGGGTGCCGATCGAGCAGTTCGGTTATTTCATCCTTGGAGGTGGTGGCTGGTTGCTCGGTATAAGGGTCGGCGGGATTGAGCCTCATGCGATAATCGCCGCAAACTTCATAGCCATATTCGAGATATTCGATCCTATCCATCCACTCGGCAGCGAGCACGAAGGCGAAGGCTTCGTCGGTGATGAAGATTCCGGGCGTCAACTCGTTAATATGCTCGTAGGGAAGATTTTGTCCAAGAATGTGGCAAACGACGCCTTTGGTACGAATTCGCTCAAATTCGAATACAACCGCGATATCGATAGTCTTAAGCATATCGGACGGAATGCCGCAGTCGGTAAGGGCCTGTCGTATGCGTGCAACACGTTGCTGGGTGGAGATGCCTTGTGCGCCTATCTGGTAGTCGTGCCGCGCAAGAGACTGAACCAAATTCTGGGGTGCATGATGGACAAGCCATGCGGTTTTATGCGAAATGAGAACAGGGGTATCCATTGAGGGCCTCTCGCTCTGAGCCGGTATCCAACTCTTATGTCCGTTGAAGTGGGGAAATATACCGGATGTGAGTAAATCAACTCACTCATGCTGTGAGCTCAATCCAAACATGTACGTCAGCCTCCAAAGATGTCGGAAAATGTCGTTTTTGGAGCTGACGTACATGTTTTGGACCCTTGGCATTCCAGTAACGCCACGCCCCCACCCAGTCCCGACCGTTTGCCGAGCAATAGGGTCGCAATCGGCGCTGAACATGTACTATGTACGGGCATTGTCCAAATCCGTAATCCAAAGGACCCCATCTTGCCCGTCGTCGCCGCTATGACCATTACCTCACATGCCTCGGATGCCATGGTCGCTATTCCGTTTTGGCTCGAGATGTTCGCCGTTGTCGCTGCATCGATCTCGGGTGTACTGGTTGCGCGCGAGCACAAACTCGACCTGGTGGGTGCAGTTGCGCTCGCGGTGGTTTGCGGCCTGGGCGGCGGTCTTTTGCGCGATATGACGCTGCAGGTGGCAACGTCTACATCCTCAACCAGCCGATGGCGCTCCCGCTTTCCATTGCCACGGCAGCCATCATCTACATTTTCCCGGCAATCGTCGACAAACCCGAAAAACTCATTCCCCTGCTCGACATCATCTCGGTCGGCATCTATGCCGCCACCGGAGCGGACAAGGCGCTTGTCTACGGCTTTGCACCGGCGGTGTGCATCATGATGGGCTTTTTTACCGCGGTGGGCGGCGGCATGTTGCGCGACGGCTTTATGGGCGTGGTTCCGGGCATTTTCCAACGTACTAACTTTTATGCCATCGCCGCCATCGCCGGATCGACAAGCTATGTGTGTCTCGTTATGAGCGGCATCATGAGCAATGTCGCCGCGCTGGTCGTATGCGTTGTCGTGACCATGGGTCTGCGCTGGCTCTCGCTGCGCTTTGACATCAAAAGCCCCACCGAAGAAGATATCGCGCGCTTCTTGCACCGTAAAAAGTAGACAGCACGGCACGACCCTTCGAAATGCAACCGAGAGGGTCTTTTAGAGCGCCCGCGCGTTGGGTACCCTGTTAGATGCATATCGAGCATCTGACGAAGGATTCACTATGCCCTGTAATCAATTCCCGTTGACCCAGCGCCGTAAAGCATGGGGCCGCATCACCATCCTGTTCGCGCTCATCGCGCTGGCGATCACCGTGCTTCCCACGGCGTCGTTCGCCGGCACGGACACCGCAGGCAACGTACTTGCGACCGACAATGACGCCAATCCGTCCGGCGTCGATGGTGACCTGTACTGGGCCGGCCAGGCCCTCAACTTGGACGATGCGTCCATTGACCGTGATGTCATCGCCGCGGGCGATACCCTCTCGATCCGCGACTGCACGGTTGGCGGCGCCGTCCGTCTGGCGGCACGCACCATCGACATCGCCAAGACCACGGTTGATGGCAGCGTCACGGTGGCCGGCCAGCACGTTGTGCTCAACACCGGTAGCACCGCCAACTGTTTTTACGCGATGGGCGAGACGGTTGCCCTGCGAGGCTCCACCAAGTCGGCAGCGCTGGCAGGCGATACGGTGACCATCGATGGCACCGTCGAGGGCGATGTCGAGGTTTGGGCCGACAAGCTCATCCTGGGCAAGAACGCCCATATCACCGGCACCGTGAACGCGCACGTCTCCGAGGACCCCGAGCGTGCCGCAGGGGCCGAGGTAGGCGCGCTCAAGATCGACCGCACCGAGAACGAGGATACTTCCACCGTTAACGATGTCATCGGCGGTATCGTCGCTGCGGCACTCTCGACCTGCTTTGTCGCTCTGCTGCTCGAGCTCGTCTTTCCGCGTGCGACTGCCAGCGCCGCCGGTATGCTCCACCAGCGCCCCATGCCCCTGTGGGTGAGCGGTCTTCTGGGCACGATTGCTATCGTCCCCGCCGTCCTACTGCTAATTATCTCTATCGCCGGTCTGTCGCTTGCCGGAGCCTCATGTGCGGTGTTATTGGCATCGCGCTGGTGTCGAGTGCCTTTGCGGGGTGCGCGATCGCCCGCATGGTCGGACACAACCAGAACCGCTACGCCATGGCAGCCGTGGGCGGTATCGCCGCGGGCGTGCTTACGGCAATCCCCCTCGTAGGCGATTTCATCAGCGGCGTGGCCTTTGTCTTCACGCTCGGCTACGTTATCCAGATCATCTGCGCAACGCCCACCTCAAGTCGCAACAGCCGCTAATACGCCGGAACTCCCCACCGCTTAGCCGCCAACCACCACAAGGG
>ENA-OQCE01000555-OQCE01000555.1-human-gut-metagenome-genome-assembly--contig:-NODE-555-length-18002-cov-2.383497_pt1 | contig 18002 bp, 22 predicted proteins | sample MGYA00242495_ERZ504572 | MGnify/ENA primary metagenome ERZ504572 (study PRJEB26092, sample SAMD00036228) | human gut metagenome | host: Homo sapiens | study: EMG produced TPA metagenomics assembly of...
TTTTTATTACGTTACCTTTGACATTCAAGGAATTTGCTATATAATCAAATGTGGACATAGGCCATCTTCCTTTCATTTAGGTTTGGCGATTTAATTGTAAGAGTGGATGCGTCTATGTCCACTTTTTTATGCAAAAATGGGGTGAGGAAAGAATATTTCCTCACCCCAACATTTATTATAGAACCAAAATAAAAGCACCGGTGAGTGTCTCTTTTCCTATGGAAGGAGGTTGTGTCTTTTTATGGAACTTTTGCGGGGCAAAGAGGCTAAAGGCATGGAAGAATCGGCAATTCATGGTATAATAAACTGTAATTTTATGTCTCCGGAAGGGCCTACGGGCACCTTCATAAGCTGCCAAGCAGCGTCTTATTATGAAAGGAACGCCTATGAACATCCTCAGCGAGGCAAAGGCGGAATTTGCGGAAACGGTCCGTCTGCGCCGTTATTTTCATGAATATCCGGAACTAAGCAATGAAGAAGAAAAGACCATTGCCTTCCTCGAATCGTATCTCAAGGGCCTCGGCCTTGAAACCGTGAATGTCCCTGACGGGGGCCTTCTGGCCATCCTTGACAGCGGGAAAAAGGGGAGAACCCTCCTCATGCGCAGTGATACAGACGCGCTTCCCATTAAGGAAAGTGAGAAAAACCTGCAAGAACCCAAAGCCTGTATTTCCAAGATCCCCGGTGTCAGTCACGCCTGCGGGCACGATGCCATATGCCATGACCCTTACGGCGGCACGCATCCTTGCCGCCCATAAGGATGAATTTGTCGGCAAGATTGTCTTTTGTTTTGAACGCGGTGAGGAAACAAGTGGAGACATTAGGAATCTCCTGCCCTACATCGTTCATGACCTGAAGCTTTCCATCGATGGCTGCTATGCGACCCATGTGCGCTGGGATATGGCCGCTGGAACCGTATCGCTTTGTCCTGGTCCTGTCATGAGTGGAGGCTGCGCTTTTGTTGTCGAGCTTTCTGGTCAGTTTGGTCACGGAGCCCGGCCCGATCTTGCCCGGAGCCCGATTGACTGTTTTCACGCGATTTATAGTGAGCTTTCAAGCTTCCGGATGCGCCGTGTCGACCCCTTTGAATGCCTGACCATTTCCTTGGGTTTTGTCCATAGTGGTGACCAGTACAACGTCATTCCCGGTACTCTCACCTTTGGCGGTACGGCTCGTTTCTTCAGCTATGAAAAGCGGGGTCTTTTTGAGACCTATCTAAAAAAGACCTTGGATCATCTTACGGCCCTTTATCAATGTTCCTATAAAATCACACATGCCCAAGGCCCTTTATGAGGTGCGCAATAATGAAACCTGCGCGGCGCTGGGACGAAAGGCTCTTGTGCGGGATCTTGGAAAAGACGCTGTCGTTGACGCGGCGCCTTGGATGGCGTCCGAAAGCTTCGCCCTTTTCCAAAAGCTCTATCCAGGGGTCCTTTCCTTTACAGGCATTCAAAATACGGACCTTGGATGCGGGGCCAATCACCATACGCCGGAATTTGATATGGACGAAAGGGGCCTCATGATGGGCTCTGCCATGGCCGTCAGTTATGCCTTGGCCTTCCTTGCTTATGAAGGAGACATTCCTTTTAAAAAGACGGATGAACCGGTTGAAGAACTGGTCGAACGGAATATTTAACCAATCCAGAACCTTGAGGAGGCGAAACCCTTGGAATCCCATGTCCTAGATCTCATCCATACCATCACCTTCCTGGATGTCATCGATATCTTGGTGGTTGCTTATTTCCTCAATAAGCTCTACCAAATGCTGAAAAACACACGGGCGGCGTCCCTTGTCAAGGGCCTTTTGATGCTGCTTTTGGTCATGCTCGTCAGCAAATGGCTGAATCTGTATGTGATCAACTGGCTCCTTGAAAAATTCATGACCATTGTCATGTTTGCCCTGCCTATTGTTTTCCAGCCCGAACTGCGCCGTGCCCTAGAGCAGATTGGCCGAGGCAAACTGTTCCGCCGCAGCACGGTCCTTAATGAGATGCAGGTAGAAAACATGCTTGAATCGGTGGCTTTGACGGCTGATGATCTGTCCCGCAACAAGATTGGGGCCCTGATTGTCTTTGAACGGGAAACAGGCCTTGACGATTATATTGAAACGGGCGTCCGCATTGACGGACTGATCAGCACGGCCCTATTTGAAAATATCTTTATTCCGAATACTCCGCTCCATGACGGAGCTGTCATTGTCCGCGGCGACCGCATTGCAGCTGCAAGCTGCCTGTTGCCCTTGACGGAAGCGAGGAACCTCAGCCAGGAGCTGGGGACGCGGCACCGTGCGGCCATTGGTCTATCGGAACAGACTGATGCCCTGATCCTTGTCGTAAGTGAAGAGACAGGGGCAATTTCCCTTGCCCGCGGCGGCGCACTCCAGCGCTATCTGACCCACCGCGACGTGAAGGACCTTTTGCGTCCTGTCATGAAGGAACCCATGCTCAACTGGAAAGATTCCATCAAGGCAAAGCTTCTGAGCCTCAAGGATCGCAGCAAAGGAGGCGATGATGATGCTAAGCAGTAAACACCCAACAAGAAATTCGTGGCTGGCCCGGATCATGTGCGTCATCGTTGCGTCCATCCTTTGGGTCTATGTCATGAATGAACAGAATCCAATCACCACCCGTAGCTTTACCGTACCCCTGCAGACGGTGCATCTTCAGGATGACATGCTCGTCAAGGATTTGCCTGAAACGGTCAACGTGCGCGTAAGCGGAACGCGAAGCCAGATTGCGGCGCTTCGCACAGCGGATGTAAAAGCCTTTATCGATTTTGAGGGGGCCAGCAAAGGACGCAATACCTACCGCGTCACGGCCCAAGTCAAGAACGGCGAGGTCATCGAGATCACGCCGAGTCTGCTCCAGCTTGAAATCGATACACAGGTCTCAAAAGAGATGAAACTGGAAGCGCGCATTGTGGGCGTACCTCATAGCGGCATCACCGTAAGCCGGATGGATCTCAATCCCCTACAGGTGAAAATCAGCGGGGCGGAAGAGCGCATCAATCAAGTGGCCAAGGTCCTTGTCATGGTCGATATCTCAAACCACGATAAGAACTTTGAAACAGATGCGACCGCCGTGGCCGTTGACCAGTTGGGCCGCGAAATGTACGATGTCAAGGTGACGCCCAGCAAGGTTTCGACGACGGTCACCATCGTGCGTCAGCTAGGGACCAACGATTTTCCTATCAAAGCCGATCTTTCGGGTAAACTGCCAAGTGGCATCACGCTGGTCGGAACCAAGATCACGCCCCAGACCGTGCGCCTGACGGCAGATCCCAAGGTCCTGGGAGAACTGAAGGAAATCAAGACGGCCCCCATTGTCCTTGACAATATCACAAGCAATGTGGAGCTTAATATGCCTCTCCAGATTCCTGACAAGGTCCTTGCCGATACACATAATGTCATTGTTGAAATCACCGTGAAAAACGAAAAGGACCAATAAACCATGCTTTTTAGAATGAATAACCTCCGCGTCGGTCTTGAAAGCCGCCGCACCCTAGAGGAAGCGGCGGCACGGCAGCTTGGGATTGTTCCCCAAAAGATCCGCCGCGTGACACTCCTTAAAAAGGCCATCGATGCCCGACGCAAGAAGAGTATCACCTTTGTCTATCATCTGCTCCTTGATTTGGAGCTAACCAATGGGGAACGCAGCCGTCTTGAAAAAAAGCAGCTCATCCTGCCCTATAAAAGGGCACAGACCCCAAAGCCCCAGATTGGAAGCGAAAAGCTGCACGGGCGTCCCCTCGTGGTGGGACTTGGCCCTGCCGGGCTGATGGCTGCCCTCGAACTTGCGGAAAACGGCTACCATCCCTTGTAGTGGAGCGGGGACGGGATCTTGCCCACCGCGTAAAAGATGTGGAAACATTTTGGCAAACGGGACAACTTGATCCTGTCAGCAATGTCCAGTTTGGCGCTGGCGGGGCGGGCACCTTTTCCGATGGAAAACTCACGACGCGGGTCAATGACCCCATTGTGGGACATATCCTTGAAACCTTTGTTGCCGCCGGTGCTCCGGAAGAAATCTTGTATGAACAAAAGCCCCATGTTGGGACGGACCGTCTCCGCATCATGGTCACGGGCTTGATCCATCGCATCAAAAAGGCGGGTGGGGAAATCCGTTATGAAACACAGGTGACGGATTTTCATCTGGATTCGAAAAAAGGGCTGACGGCTGTTACCCTAAACGGCCGGGAACGCCTCGAAACAAACGGCGTCATCCTTTGCTGCGGACACAGCGCCCGCGATACGTATGAAGCCCTTTATTCCCGCGGCGTCCATATGGAAGCCAAGGCATTTGCTGTCGGCGTGCGCATTGAGCATAGTCAGGCCTCATCAACAAGGCTCAATACGGGCCATTTGCCGCGCATCCGAAGCTGGGGGCTGCTGACTATGCCTCATCTATCATGACGCGTCCGGCCGGGCTGTTTATTCCTTCTGCATGTGCCCGGGCGGCGAAGTCGTTGCCTCCAGCTCTGAGATAGGAGGACTTGTCGTAAATGGCATGAGCCCTACAAAAGGGATACGGGTCGGGCCAACAGTGCCCTTGTTGTTGCTGTGACACCCGACGATTTTCCCGAAGGTCCTTTGGGTGGGATGGTCTTTCAGCGCCGTTATGAGGCTCTTGCTTACAGGGCTGCTGGCGCTTACCGGGCTCCGGCCCAGTCAAGCCGCAGCTTTGTGGATCATACGGCACCGGATCTATCCGTTCCTTTTAAGACAACCTATCGGCGCGGCCTTGTTCCCTATGATTTGAGAAAGATCCTGCCAAACTTTGTCACCGATCCCTTGGAAAACGGGCTCCGTGATTTTGAACGCCGTCTGCCCGGTTTCAGCCGGGAAGGTCTTATGATAGGCGTGGAAACAAGAACCAGCGCGCCCCTGCGCATTGTACGCGGAGAAAATGGACAGTCCCTGAACTGCCGCGGCCTTTACCCCTGCGGTGAAGGAGCCGGCTACGCCGGCGGCATCACGAGTGCCGCTATGGACGGATTCCATGAGGCACGGCATTTTATGGCACGATTTGCGCCAACTGTGGTATAATTTTGTGTATATACAATTCTGTACAGGTAAAAAGGAGAGTTCATTCATGGAAAACATGACGATTGTAACGGGTCATAAGAACCCTGATACGGATTCCATCTGCTGCGCTTTGACCTATACCTATGTCAAACAGCAGCTCGGTGTACCGGCTGTCGCTTGCAGAGCCGGCAAAGTCAGCAAGGAAACCCAATACGTTCTTGATGCCTTCAAGATGGAAGCACCGAAACTCATCGAAGAAGTCGAACCGGGCCAAAAGCTTATCCTCGTCGACCATAACGAAGAATCCCAAGCTGTAGACGGTCTTGCCGATGCGGACCTAAAGGAAGTCATCGATCACCATCGCTTGGGCGGCCTGAAGACGGCTGCACCCCTTTATATGCGCGTTGAACCGCTGGGCTGCTGCTCTACCATTATTGCCAAACTGGCCAAGGAAAATGGTATTGCCCTGCCGCCGCAGTATGCAGGCCTGCTCTTTTCTGCCATTAGCTCTGATACGCTCTTTTTCAAATCTCCGACAACAACGGAAACGGACCGCAAGATTGGTCTGGAACTTGCTGAAATCGCCGGCATCAAGGATCCGAAAGCCTATGCCCTTGATATGCTGCAGCATGGTTCTGCCATCAACAGCAGCACGCCTGATGAAATCTGCCACGGTGATATGAAGGAATTTGATTTCCCGCAAGGAAAAGTCACCGTTGCCCAAGTGAACGTCATGGACGGCGAAAAAGCCAAGGAAAAATGGCCGGCATTGAAGGCCGCACTGGAAAAAATGGTGGCTTCTGGTGAATCTGACACGAGCCTTCTCATGGTTACGGATATCATGACGGAAGTGACGGAACTTCTTTGGGCTGGCAAGAACGGCGACGTCCTGGAAAAAGCCTTCGGCAACCCTGAAGCTGACGGTCACTTCCATATGCCCGGCGTCCTGTCCCGTAAGAAACAGATTGTTCCGCCTCTGACGGACGCTTTCAGAAAATAAAAAATGTACGAGAGGCTGTGAAAAAATGAGAATTTCATTTTCTTCATGGCCTCTCTTTTTTCGTACCTGATACAATAAGGACAAACAATGATCCAGGAGGCTTCTATGCGAAAAATTTCTTTTTTGTTGGGACTTGTACTCCTCACCTTTGTCATAGGGATGGGAAGCTGCGCCACCCCTAAAAAGGACAGCCAAGCTAAGCCCCAACCGGCGCCTAGCTTGACGCATCCCATCAGTATGGTTTGGCAGCATAAGGATGATCCCAGCGTGGATCTTTCATCGCTGCCCAAGGTCCCAGGCCTGACCGTTGTTTCGCCGTGTTGGTACCGTGTAACGGGGGAATATGGAAAGGTGGAAGGCGCGGCTGTGCCAGGGTATACGGAACGGGCCCACAAAAAAGGGTACCAGGTCTGGCCGCTTGTGACCAATTCCTTTGATCCGGATCTTACTCATAAATTCCTTCAAGACCCCCATGCCCAGCGCTTTATCATTGACCAGCTCCTGAAAGAGGCTGAAACGCACGGTTTTGATGGAATCAATATCGATTTTGAGAACATCTATGAAAAAGATCGTGATGCCCTCACAAGCTTCATGGCCTATCTGCGCCGTCAATCCCAAAAGAAGGGACTGATCCTCAGTATGGATGTCACAGCTCCCAGCCGCAATCCCAATTGGTCCCGCTGCTACGACCGGAAGGCCTTGACGAAAAGCGTGGATTATCTTGTTCTCATGACGTATGATCAATTTTCTCGGCTGAGTAAAGTGCCGGGACCGACGGCTTCTTTCAATTGGGATGAAAAGAAGGTCCAAGAGACTCTTGCCCAGGGCGTTCCCCCGGAAAAACTTCTATTTGGTCTCCCACTTTATATGCGCCTATGGGAGGCCCCGGAAGGCACCAAGGAGTATCGGGCGAGAACCCTTGGTATGTGGCAGGCCCAGCAGCTCATTCATGATAAAAAGAACCTTCCGACCTTCCGGAAGACCTGGCTCCCAGAGGAAAAGATGACTCGGGTTTCCTATACGGAAGGCGGCAGGGATTATGTCTTTTGGCAGGAAGATGCCTTGAGCCTCTACTATAAGTCCCGTCTCGCAATACAGTATCAGCTGGCAGGGACGGCAGCCTGGCGATATGGCTTTGAAACGCCCGATGTCTGGCACCTTCTTGAAATCAGTCAGAAAAATGGAGCCCATGCTTCCCAACAATAATGTCCTGTTTCCTATTTTTATAATAATAATCATAAAATAATTCTTACTTGATTTATGGACTATGAGCCCGTATAATGTATGAGGAACCCAAAGAAACAATCAAAGACCACTATATCTTGTGGTCTTTCTTACTTTTAGGAACAAGAAAGGAAGCCACTTATGGACATCATGATCCGCAAACGGGACGGGCATTTTGAACCCCTTTCCGTCGAAAAGACCAAGCGTATGATTGCTTTTGCCTGTCTGGGACTTGATTCATGCGATCCCATGGAGCTTGAAATGGATTCCAAGCTTCAGTTTGTCGATGGTATGACCACGAAACAGATCCAGCAGACCTTGATCCGCACGGCCATTGAAAAAGTCATTCCCTCCCGTCATGAAGGGGGCGGGGTACCCTTCAGGAGATGAATCCGGATTGGCAGTTTGTGGCTGCCCGCCTGTTCCTCTTTGACCTCTATAAAGAGGCTGCCATCCAGCGCCGTTATAAGGCTTTGGTTATGGGAATTTCTCCAATCTCATCCATATGCTGGTTGACAAGAAGAAATATGCTGATTTTTTTGTGACAGACTATACGGAAGATGAGCTCCAGGAATTGGGGGATTATATCAAACCGAAACGGGACTACCTTTTTAACTATGAAGGACTCAAACTCCTGGCAGACCGTTATCTTGTACGGGGATTTAACAAGGAAGTCTATGAACTGCCGCAGGAACGCTTTATGGCCATTGCCATGCATCTTGCTCTCGTTGAAGGGAAAAACAAGGTGGCCTACGCCAAGAAGTTCTATGACCTTATGAGCGAGCTCAAGATGACAACGGCAACGCCGACCCTTGCTAATGCTGGCACGCCATTTCATCAGCTGTCCAGCTGTTTTGTGGCAGGTGTCGATGACAACCTTTGGTCCATTTATGATGTGAACAGCAAGTTCTCCCGTGTTTCCAAGCATGGAGGGGCCCTAGGCATCTATCTGGGGAAGGTTCGGGCCCTCAACAGTGATATCCGGGGATTCAAGAACTCTTCCGGAGGGGTCATTCCCTGGGTCCGGCTCTATAACGATACGGCTGTTGCCGTTGACCAGCTCGGTAGGCGCAAGGGCGGCGCGACGGTGACCCTTGATATTTGGCACAAGGATTTTTATGAATTTGTTGAACTGAGGACCAATAACGGCGATGATCGGCGCAAGGCCCATGATATCTTTCCCTCTATTTCCGTTCCGAACCTCTTCATGGAGCGCCTCATCAAACGCGAAAATTTTACCCTCTTTGATCCGCATGAAGTGAATACGGTCATGGGCTTTGCTCTGGAAGACTTCTACGATACGGAGGAAGATAAAGCCTTTACGGAGCATTACCTTGCTTGTGAAAAGGATTCCCGTCTCCATGGCATCAGCGTCCCCGCCCTTGAGATGATGAAAAAAATCATGAAAAGTGCCGTTGAAACGGGAACCCCTTTCATCTTTTTCCGGGATACGGTCAATGAAGCCAATCCCAATAAGCACGCGGGGATGATCTATGCTTCGAACCTGTGTCATGAAATCGCACAGAATGTGGGCTTTACGAACCTCAAAAAAGAAATCCTTGAGGACGATGGGACCATTACGACAGTGACAGCGCCAGGCGATATGGTCACCTGCAACTTGAATTCCATCAACTTGGCAAGATTGATGAAGATTTCCTGGAAGAACAGATTGCCCTTCAGGTGCGCATGCTCGATAATGTCATTACCATCAACCAGACGCCGGTACCGGAGTCCCGGCTGACTTGTGACAAATACCGGGCCATCGGCTTGGCACGAGCGGCTACCACCATTATCTTGTAAAGCACGGCCTGCGCTGGGAATCAAAAGAACACATAGCCGCGGCTGATGCCCTTTTTGAAAAGATTGCCTACTATGCCATCAAAGCGTCCATGGAACTTTCCAAAGAAAAGGGGGCTTATCCTGCCTTCAAGGGATCTGAATGGGATACGGGCAAATACTTTACCCGGCGCGGCTATACCAGTGAAAAATGGCAGCGTCTTGCTGCGACGTCCACAAGTACGGTATGCGCAATGGGTATCTCCTTGCTGTGGCGCCAACCGGTTCAACGAGCAACATTGCCAATACAACGGCTGGCATCGATCCTATTTTCAAGAAATTCTTCATAGAGGAAAAACAAGGATCCTTTACCCCGAAAACGGCACCGGACCTTAACCCAAAGACATTCTGGCTCTATAAGGAAGCTCATACCATTGACCAGCAGTGGTCCATTCGTGCCAATGCAGCCCGTCAGCGCCACATCGATCAGGCCCAATCCTTTAATCTTTATATCACGCCCCGCATGAAGGCCTCGGAAATACTGAACCTCTATATTGAAGCCTATAAACAGGGCATCAAGACCATTTACTATGTGCGGAACCAGTCCCTTGAAATGGATGAATGCACGAGCTGTTCATCCTGACTGTGTGAGAAGGAGCGCAAGATGAAAAAGAAACTTATTTTTAATGAACATGGGCAGCGCGGGACCCAGGCCATGATTGGCGGTAATACGACAAACCTGCGCGAATGGAACCGAATCAAATATGATTGGGCCAATACACTTTACCGGACCATGCTCAATAACTTCTGGATCCCCGAAGAAATTTCCTTGAACGAAGATATCAAGCAGTTCCCGTACCTTACGGACAGCGAGCGCCGTGCCTTCGATAAGATTATTTCTTTCCTGAACTTTCTTGACAGCGTCAGAGCGAAAACCTGCCAAACATAAGTCGTTATATCACGGCACCGGAAGTGGCGTCCCTCTTAAATATCCAGGCTTTTCAAGAGGAAATTCACGCGCAGAGTTATTCCTATATCCTTGATACGGTGACAAATCCCATTACACGGGATAAGATTTATGATGAATGGCGCACGGATTCGACGCTATTGGAACGGAATCGGTTTATTGCCGATGCGTATCAGCGCTCAGTCGCATGATCCGAACGAAGGCAATTTCCTTCATACCATTGTGGCAAACTATATCCTTGAAGGCATTTATTTCTACTCAGGTTTTAGTTTCTTTTACACCTTGGCCCGCCAGGGGAAAATGACCGCAACGAGCACCATCTTCAAATATATCAACCGTGACGAAGTGACGCACCTCATTCTCTTCCAGAATATCCTCCGCGAACTGCGTCATGAACGGCCCGATCTTTTTACAAAGGAGCAGGATGCTCATATTGCCGACATGATCCGTCAGGGTGCGGAAAATGAAATCAAATGGGGCCAGTATATTACGGATGATAAGATTCTGGGGCTCAATAATGGCCTGATCGAAAAGTACATCAGTATTTGGCCAATATCCGCCTTGAAGCCATTGGACTTGCGCCCCTTTACCCGGAAATCAGTCAGAATCCCATGGAATGGATTGAAAGCTTCTCCAATCTCAATGGAACGAAAACGGACTTTTTTGAAGCGAAAGTAACGAACTACACGAAAGCCGCCGCTTTTGACTTTGACGATTTGGTATAGCATAACACAAAAGATCCCAACGAATGGTCTATGTGACGCGTTTGTTGGGATCTTTCATTTACAGGACTTTACAGGACGCCGCTTGCGTCGGTTTCCGTGAGGAGGCCGGCAGATAGGGGCAGGGCAAGTTTCAAGATCGCGGTCATGGGCTGTGAGCCTTGAAGACGCTCGATGCTTACACGGCCAAGAAACGTATAGCTTTGGGTGCCGCCGTAGGCATCTTTTTTATTTTCACGAACAAAAAGAAGAATATAACCCGCTTTTTCCTTTTCCCTGCACAGCCTTTCATAACGCTGCCCCGTCTTTGAATGGGGTGTCGTCGTACTTTGCTTTGCCAGTGAAAGGTCATCCGATCGATGGAATAGTCTTCATAACGTGTTGTCTCCGAAAAGTCGCGGTCTGATTTATTCAGGGTTACAAGAAAGACATCCGTTGGATGGGTGACAGCAAAACTCTTTTCTGGGGTCATGAACTTGACGCCCTCGCGGATGGAACTGGGATGATCGTACCCAAGCGCGGCAAAGATTTGGTTTCTTGTGTAGTGACAATAGACTTCAAGGGCACAGGGATAAAGGACCCGGGGGACTGGGGCAGGAAGGACAGGGCGTTTTCCTGCATCGTCAAAAAGGCCTCCAGTTCCTTGATAAAGGGATGCCAGTGGCTAAGGCTCAAGATGAGCGCTTCTGGGGAAATAATCCCAAGGGCTTCCAGATCCTTTGAAAGAAGAGTGTGGTACAGCATGGCCGCATATTCCCTATCAAGAATCGTTGTTGGCCGTTGAGGAGCTTTCAGGTTTTCCTTGAGATAGGAAATCCAGTGCGGGGAATCCAGGGAAAGGAGCGTCGGATAAGCTCTCATGAGGACTTTTTCCTCAAGGCTTTCTTCCCGTTCTTCTATGAGGCCGGCTTCATGAGCAGCCTTGTGTAGGTTCGCTTCCCATTATAAAAAAGGTGGGGATCGATGCCGGAAGCTTTGAAAAATTCCGCAAGTGTCGGTACGCTCCCTGTTATCTCGTAAAGTTCACGAATGGTTTCCATATAGTAGGAAAGGCCTTTTAGCTGGCTGTTGATATTTTCAAGGATTCTTTGCTGGGCAACTTTTTCCAGCTGAATGCAGCAGCCTTGGGTGCGTGGGGAAAGCCTAGCTGAACTTCACGGCGAATGGAGAGGTTCCTTGTCCCCATGAGGCAAAAAGACGGGAAGCAAAGTCGTATTTTCGGTTTGCCTGAGCGACAAAATCAAGGACCGTAAGGCAGTCCTTGCCTTCAAAAAGGCGCAGGCCGCGTCCCAGCTGCTGTAAAAAAATGGTGAGACTGTTCGTGGGACGCAGGAAAAGTACCGTATTGACGGCGGGGATATCGACGCTTCATTAAAGATGTCGACAACAAAAAGGAAGGTCAGCCTGCCGGAAGCTAGGTCAGCTGCTGCTTTCCGGCGCACTTCATCAGGTGTATCCCCCGATAGGGCAAGGGAAGGAATCCCCGCCTTGGTGAAGAAACGGGCCATGAATTCGGCATGCTGGATTCCAACGCAAAAACCGATGCCTTTTACATCCCGCAGATCACTGGTATAGCGAGTGAGAGCCTTAAGATGCGTTGGCCCTGATCTCTGCCGTATGATCCCTAGCATAAAGATGGATAAGCTCATCTGTTTCATACTGCCCCTTTGACCAAGCAACGTGACTCAAGTCGATGGGGTCCTCTACGCCAAAATAATGGAAAGGAACCAAGAGACGTCTTTCAATCGCTTCAGAAAGACGGATTTCCGCTGCCATATGACCATCAAAATAAGAGAGGATGTCTTTCCCATCCATGCGTTCTGGCGTTGCCGTAAGGCCCAGAAGGATCCTTGGCTTGAAATAGGAGAGCAGTTTCTGGTAACTCGGTGCTGCTGCATGATGGAATTCGTCAACAATGATCATGTCATAGTAATGGGAATCAAGTTTTTCCCACAGACGCTGGTGCTGAAAGGTTTGAATGGAGATAAAAAGATGGTCCGCCCGTTTGGCCTTGAAGTTTCCTACGGAAAGTTCCCCAAAGCCTGGATCTTGGAGGACTTGACGAAAGGCGGAAAGGGATTGGGTGAGGATTTCCTCCCGGTGGGCCACAAAAAGAAGACGGGTTTCCTTGTTTCTATTTTTGGCAAAGCGAGCGTAATCAAAAGCTGCAATGGCGGTTTTTCCTGTACCCGTAGCGGCAACAACGAGATTGCGCGTGCGGTGATGGATTTGCCGCTCAGCCTGCAGGGCATCAAGGATCTGTTCCTGATACGGGTAGGGACGGATTCGGAAAGCATAGGAAAGGGCGGAACCTTCCTTTTTGCCCCGTCCCCGTTCAGCATCAATGGCGTCTTCAAGATGCGGACGGTCTTTTTCGCTAAAGTCCTGAAATTCATCACTATGCCAGTATGTATCAAAGGTCGTATGGATTTTTTCCATGACAAGGGGCATATCCTGCTGGGTGATCTTCATATTCCATTCAAGTCCATCGGCGATGGCTGCATGGGAGAGATTTGATGATCCGACATAAGCCGAGGAAAAGCCGCTGCTGCGGTAAAAAATATAGGCCTTGGCATGAAGACGCGTTTCCTTGACATTGTAGGAAATCCGGACCTCCGTATTGGGAAGAGCCGCCAGCTCGGCTACGGCCTTGGGATCGGTCGCACCCATATAGGTTGTCGTAAGGACGCGGAGCTTTCCTCCATGGCGGGTGAATTCCTGGAGATAGGGGCGGATCATAATATACCCTGAATATTTGATAAAGGAAACGAGCAGGTCGATGCGGTCCGCGGATTGGATTTCCCGCTGCAGTTCCGTTACAAGGGAAACGTCCTTTTTGCTGTTGGTAAAGAGCGTGGAATGGGAAAGCCCCGATAAAGGCCGCTCCAGAATGATTTCCTTGAGGGTATTCTGACGCCGTTTCAGCTGGGTGAGAAGAAAATCCTCACGCTTACGGTGTGGCCTTCGCCTAAGGTTTCCATGCGTTTTGAAAGAAGCCGGATGAGGTCATTGACAAGATGAAGTTCCTTACTAAGGGCCGTACTTCCTTCTTCATCCTGATCGGCGATTTCCTTTAGGCAACAGTGAATGAGGCGGCCGGCATAATCAGATAGATAACGGGCCCCTTCCTGGGAATCGACCGTCTCCGTCTCCTTCCAAATCTGTTCTTCTTTGCTTGCCTCGTCAAGCACCTTCCCGAGTTCGTCTGAAATGACGCGCTCATAGATTCCATCAGGCAGCAGCGTAAGTTCCATAGGGCATCCTCCTTTATGCTTTCCAGTATAGCAGATCGCGTCCTTTTCTGCAGCTAAAAGAAAGAGGGGGAGCGTGGCAAATCCATTGCATGAATGGCCGGCACCTGTTACAATAAATGCAGTATGTAGGACAGAAAAAGCAAAGGAGGCCTCGCTGTGTCCGTAATCATTGCAGAAGAACTGAGAGCTGGTACATCCTCGGTGATCCAGATAATGACCAATATCTATATATGCCGGGCAGTGAGATTGGTGTGGACGATCCCATGTGTATTTTTGAGGACAAGGATTTTAAAACCGATGTTCACCTCAAGGAAGCTGTGGAGATTGCTAAGAAACTGACACTGAAACGGGTCCATCATCCCTCATGGGTGATCGGTCCTATTGATGAATCGAAGTAGGAATGGAGCAAAACAATGGAAAAAGAAATTTTCAGCATTGATGTTGGGAGAGCGGCCCTGCGCATGGCCATGTCTGAAACAAGGGACGATGAGGACCGCCTGAAAGCAAATTACGCCAAAGAAGGATTCCGTACGGCTGCCGTTAATTTTGGCGGTGAGTTTTTGCCAAGCGTCACAAAGATTGTGGAACGTGCCATGGTGGCGGCCGAACGGCAGCATATCGTCTCAGACAGTCACGTCGGGGCTGGAACTGTGGCAGGTGCTGCCCATGAAGCCCTAAGCCAGGTTATTGCCAAAGCCTCGGGCTTTAATGTCGGCGGCAAGGTGGGCATTGCTCGTTATGGGGAACACGTCTGCGTCGCCATCTTCATGAGTGTTGGCGTTCTGAACCTCAATGAAATGGCTGTTGGCCTTGCTCATCGGACCCTTGCCGGTGTGGACTGAACCGCAGTCTAAAAGATGGGCTGTTGCCGGAAGGCTCCCTTTGCCGCCCTGTTTTTCCTTTTACAATTTTGTTGACACACCCTATAAGATGTGGTAAAATGACAAAGTCGCTGATAAGTACGACATGGTGGCTATGGTGAAGCGGTTAACACACCGGATTGTGGCTCCGGCACGCGTGAGTTCGATCCTCACTAGCCACCCCACTTTTTTTGGGCTTATTGGGGCATAGCCAAGTCGGTAAGGCACGGGACTTTGACTCCCGCATGCGTTGGTTCGAGTCCAGCTGCCCCAGCCATTTGATTCACTAGCTCAGTTGGTAGAGCACCTGACTTTTAATCAGGGTGTCCCGGGTTCGAATCCCGGGTGGATCACCACTTCAACTGTAAGCTCCTATCCTCAAAGAGGGTGGGGAGTTTTGATTTATGTACGACTTTTGCTGTCATGCGATAACGCGGAAAGGAACAATCATGGAAAAAGTTATCATCGAAAGCTTTACCCTTGACCATACAAAGGTCATTGCCCCCTATGTACGTCTCATTGGGGAAGAACAAGGGGAACACGGCGATATTGTCTCCAATTTTGATGTCCGCCTGGCCCAGCCAAACAAAGAAGAAATCCCTACAGGGGGCATGCATACCTTAGAGCATCTTTTGGCCCTTTATCTACGCCCTCGCATCAAAGGATATCTTGACTGCTCTCCCTTTGGCTGCCGCACAGGTTTCCATCTCCTGTGCTGGGGCCACCATGATCCCAGGGACGTGGCAAAAGCCCTCAAGGAAGCGTTGGAACTTATTGTAACGACAAAATGGGAAGACGTGCCGGGAACAAAGGAAAAGGAATGCGGCAACTATAAGGACCATTCCCTCTTTTGCGCCCAGGAATGGGCCAAACAAATCCTAAAAAAGGGAATCAGCAGTGATCCCTATGAACGTCGTTTGGTGTAAATGAAAAAGGAAAAGGACCTGTCGCTCAAAGCGATAGGTCCTTTTTTGGTGCGGATGACAGGACTTGAACCTGCACGTCGAAGACACTAGATCCTAAGTCTAGCGCGTCTGCCAATTCCGCCACATCCGCATAAAGATCCCCGCGTCAAGCCACACAGGGATATGAAAGATTATAATCTAAAATGACAAGAATTGCAAATGTTGATTTTGGGAAGGCGTGGAGAAGAGTTGTCTACAATTTGGAGGGTTTGTTATCAAATTGATAAATAAAAGATGTAGATTTTTATAAATTGTAAAACTTGGTACTTAATATTACTTTAACATCGTGATATAAAGGACAAAACTTTAAGTTATAAAATATTTACTATATAATATATTTGATATAAGAATGATTCAATGAAAGATAAATCGTCATCATTCAAAAAATAAATCGCAGCACGATTCCTGAAAGAGATACGGTGAGCGTCGTAGGGGTCATACCTTCCATAAGGATGAACTGTGCAGGGCGGTAGGAGCCAGAATTGATTTTTCTGGCGGCCGTAGATTGCGAGGGCTTATGAATGAAAATAAAGAGCGTTGGATCAATATTGAAGAAGTCGCCGAATATATCGGTGTCAGTCCTGTGACGGTTCGCTACTGGCTGCGCAGTGGAAAGAACCTGCCTGGAAAAGGGTGGGGACGGCAGTGGCGTTTCCGAATCAAGGATATTGATGAATGGATCAAATCAGGAAAAAGCAATTTCGATGATTGACCGATTTTTTCCTCTTTTTCCATGGGAAAGAAGGCTCTGCCTGAAAAAGGGCAGGGTCTTTTTTGCGATGAAGACAATGTGTTTGTATCCTGCGGGTGGATCCTTATCTACTATGGATATCACTATAATTAGAAAATACTAAATTTACATGTAATTTAAATTTTAGTACAATCTAAATCATCAAAGGATGAATAGAATGATAAGAAAAAGTAGATATGAAGAATCATAAGAAAGATGATTTCTTTTTGATGAGGACTTGGGATTCGGACACGATGACGAAAGGTGGGGACTGATTTCATCTTTTTATACGATTTGCTGGGCTGCGGAATACGCCATGAATAAGAGGTCAAAAGGATTGCCATCTGCTCATAAATGCGCGTCAGGCTTTTCTCAGGATGCCAAGGAAATCGAGATGCGTCTTCTTCTCAGTCACTCATGGATTTCATGTAAGGAGAGGCTGGCTATATCTCAAATTTAAAGAAAGTGGATATCCATTGAAGAACGTTCTGAATATCCTGATGTCAGTACCGTGACCAATCGCTCTTGGATCTGTTCGAAAAAGGATATTCCAGCTGTTCGGGTTGGCAGTCAGTGGCGCTTCAAGATCGAGGACGTCGATGAATGGACCCAATCAGGAAGAAGCAATTTCAGCGCCTGAACAAAGGCGTGTGCACATATTCCTCCGTCTACAGGATCGGAAGACTTTTTATAGAATCGGGTAAAAAGTGAGGGACCCTGAGGCTGGTTCAGTAAGCATCATTAAGCATCATTAAGCTTAGGGGTCTCTTTTTTGTGCGAATAATAAAAACTATAAGGAAAAAGAAAATATATATATTATCCTATATAATTTCGTATAATTTTATATAATTTAATATATTAGTCGTTTTTTTTTTTGATAATAAGTAAGAAAATTGCAACTTTTATTATATTTCTTTTTGTAGTATAATACCAACTAAGGAAAATAAATACCATAATAACCATAATAACCGTAATAAACATGAAGCTGTATCATGGTTATCAATACGGAAAGAGATGGGAGAGGATGATGGTGGACCATAAGTGGATATCCATTGAAGAGCTGTCTGAGTATCTTGGTATCAGTGCCGTGACCATTCGCTCTTGGATCCGTTCGGGAAAAGATATTCCGGCTGTCCGGATTGGCCGTCAATGGCGCTTTCGGATTGAAGAGATTGATGAATGGATTGAATCCGGAAGAAGTGAACTCGTATGACAGCCTGAAAATGGCTGCTGATTCGTATCGGATGATAAATGCGGGGCATAAGAGAATAGGCCCCGCTTCTTTCATGCATTCATAAATAATTTTTTTCTTATGATTTTGTAGATCTTGCTATTCCTATAGATTGGAACTTGTTGTTTTGATAGGATGCATTCACTACAATAAAAAGGTAAAAACAAAAGAGATTTAGAGAAAACAGAAAGAAAATCGCGATGATGAAATTGGCAAGAGTAAAATCTTCATGAAATTTTCATCTTTTACA
>ENA-OQCE01000556-OQCE01000556.1-human-gut-metagenome-genome-assembly--contig:-NODE-556-length-17909-cov-1.420144_pt1 | contig 17909 bp, 23 predicted proteins | sample MGYA00242495_ERZ504572 | MGnify/ENA primary metagenome ERZ504572 (study PRJEB26092, sample SAMD00036228) | human gut metagenome | host: Homo sapiens | study: EMG produced TPA metagenomics assembly of...
CTCACGCAGACACAAATAATCCCCCCTTTTCATAGAAAGTAGAGTTATTATTGTTCAGATTCGTTGTACCATTATTGGAACGGGTAATGTTCTTTTTCGCATTCTGGTCGGCCCAATAGAATTTAGGAATACTAGTTTCCGTATTGTTTTCAGACCACGAATTTCTGACATCCGTAATCAAATTGAACGACCCGTTATACTGCCCCAAGATTCTTGCTTTCAAATCATTGTAAATGGTATGACCCACCGCATAGTCAAAACGACCATACAAAGACCAGTTTTTATAGTTCAGCGTGGTAGAAAAACCACCGGTCCATTTCGGATAAATATTACCCACCACCTGACGGTCGTATGAATTTATAACATTATCCCATTCTTGTCATCCCACAGTACATCTCCCGGCTCAATGGGTTTCCATCCGGTTTACCCGCATATTCGGCAGCCTTATTCGGCCCATACAGGTTGGCAACCTCATCCACAAAATCACCGGCATGATTTCTCACATCATCCCAGTCACGCAAGATACGCACTTGTTTATAAGCAATGATATCACCCAAGCTTTTTCCTTCTTGAATGCCGCCTACCCAAACAACGAGTTGGATTTTGGATCCCATACCTGCTCACCCCCCTGAACGGTTGTTCACATTCCCGTTAAAAGGCAGCTTCTTCACCATATTTTTCACAAACGAAGTATTAGCGGTGACATCCCACGACCAGTCCTTCCTTGTCAGCAGATTCACCTTGGCTCCAGTTCGAAACCACGGTTGCTGATAGTACCCAGATTCGTTTTGAACGAGGGAAATCCTGTATATTCCGGCAAATTCACATCAGTCAGCAAATCGGAAGTCGTGCGGTCATAATAGTCCATAATCATATGAATACGATTATTGAAAAAGCCCAAGTCAAGCCCCAGTTCAAACGTATGGCTCTTTTCCCAACGCAATTTACTATTGACCACCCCTGTATTCAAATAACCCAGATTACCATTATAAGCACCTACCGAACCATATTTACCATATACATCAAATTACCGATACCGTTTACATTACCGTTCAACCCATAACTGATACGCGGTTTAATCAAGGATACTACTTCCGCAAACTTTGAATCTTTAAAGAAAGCTTCCTCATGCACATTCCAACCGGCAGATATACCCGGAAAAAATCCCCAACGATTGTCGGACAATTTGGAAATACCGTCATAACGGGCTACCAAGGACACCATATAACGATAATTATAATCATAGTTAACAACGGGCGAAACCGGAAAGAATGCGATATCCGGTTTTGACAGAAGTAGTATAAGTACGGTTAGTGCCCGCATTTAAAGTAGGTATATCATCTGTAGGAGCACCGGAAACACGCGCTTCCAGGTTCTGATACTGATAATCAAAATACTCACCACCTGCATGGCATTGATATTATGTCCGCTAAACCTTTTTATATTCCAGAGTCAATGCATGCTGTTGTTGAAAAACTTTTGTATTTGTTTGAGAAGCATTACGATTGGTATTGGGAGCTTGTCCTATCTGTTGATATTTCTTTTCAAACAGTTCAAACTGACTGTCTGTATAATACATAGAACTGTTTCCATTCAGGAACAATTGCTGCGGAAGGATTTCCAAAGCAAAACCGATATTAAACGAAGTCTTACGGTTCATTGTAGAACGAGTCAGTTTATCTTTCCAATAATAAGGATTACCATCCTGATTACTCCATCCGGCAGCAGGACTTCCATCCTCATTCCACGGATTCCAGGTGGGAAACATACTCATGGTACGATAGAACAACTCATACTCTCCCGTTTCTCCGTTCCAAGGGCTTTTCAAGTCGTAAGTCCATAAATCGGGCATCTTGGACCATGAAAACTACCGCCGGCATTCACTGTCAAAACGGGCAACAACTTGTATGAACCGTTGATAGTCCCGTTCACACGCTGATAATTGGTAGAAATTATCTGACCGTCTTCCGAATAATACCCTAAAGATGAGGAAAATGTTCCTTTGTCATTACCTCCCGACAAATTCAGATAATGATCTTGTGTAAACGCGGCATTGCGGAAAGTCAGATCATGCAGCTCACCGGCATGGTTTCTAAAAATCAAAGTTTTATCAGGGTCCACAGGATCCGCCATAGACCGCCATCCTTCATTCAGCAAATGTTTGTTTGCATCTGTCATAAAGGCCAGATCCACTCCGGAGTTAACCCCAAAACCTTTCTGGTTCTCCATACTTGTACCGCCATTGGTACGCTGCCAACCTAAACGTTGATAATACAAATAGTCACCGGCATCCAAATACTTATACCCTTCACGTGCAAAGTTCACACCCCCTTTGAACTTATAAGTAATTTGTGTCCTGCCTTCCACCCCCTTCTTGGTTGTCACCAGAATTACGCCGTTATTGGCACGGGCACCATAAATAGCTGTGGAAGCCGCATCTTTCAGTACCTGTATGGATTCAATATCTGAAGGATTGATATCATCCATAGAACGCACAAGGCCATCCACCACGACCAACGGCCCTTCCAGATTCTTGTTTATGGAAGCACCACCACGCAAAACGATATTGGGCGAACTACCCGGTTTACCCGAAGTATTTGTCACACGCAATCCGCTGACAGTTCCCTGCAAGGATTGGGCCGCATTACTCATAGCTGCATTTTGTAATACTTTATCATCCAACTTTGAAATAGAGTTCGTCATCAACGAACGTTTCTGACTCATTCCATAACCGGTCACCACGACTCATCCAGCATTTCTGCATCTTCTTTTAAAATAACCTTGTAGGTGTTTGGCACTCCCACTACAATTTGTTGTGTTTTGTAACCTATATAACTCACATCCAGTTTTGCCCCCACAGGCACTTGGATAGTAAAGTTACCGTCTACATCAGTTATTGTACCATTTGTTGTCCCCACCTCCAGGACACTCGCTCCGATAACAGGTTCACCGGTGGCATCTACACTACCCCTGTTATCGTTTTTGTTTGCGCCATCATGTTTATTGCAAAACAGAGGCATACGATAAAAAAGAGAGCTTTCTTCATGAATCTCAGATTTGGTTGATAAATTAATGTTTAAATAAAAAAGTTTAATTAAGTGTTAGTTTTAAAACCCCTCAAAAAGAAAATAATTTTAAAATCAACAGCGAATATATGCACGTATATTTAGTATATACAAGAAACAAAAGGAACTATATTCTTTATTAGTCTTTGTTTTTTAGAATAAACTAAATATTAAGGCATATTTTAAAAAGTTACATAAGGGAATAACTCAAAAAAGGAAAAAAGGTTCATACGGAGAAGATATAACAAGAAAAAACCTCCTTGCAATTCTTTGCAAAGAGGTTACTGAATTGTACACCCGATGAGAATCGAACTCATATCGTCGGAACCGGAATCCGGTATTCTATCCATTGAACTACGGGTGCGTCTGAAACTTGGACGTGCAAAAGTACAAAATATATTGTCTTTATCCTAATAATTTGGGATATTTATCTATCAAAATAATATTTTGCTCATTAATTTAAGTATAAAACAATCAATTTGATTATATTTTCGGCTAAATATATAACAATATCACAAATAATTTCTATATTTGCAAGCAATTAAAACAACTAGATCTATTTTACAATGAGTTACCTAATTAAACCAGCTAACTATAAAGCCTTGCTTGATTTAAAACAAACAGAGTTAGGCATTAAGCAAATAAAAGAGTTCTTTCAACAGAACCTGTCTTCAGAATTACGTCTGCGCCGTGTCACCGCCCCGCTATTTGTATTGAAGGGAATGGGTATCAATGATGACTTGAGCGGAACCGAACGGGCGGTATCTTTCCCTATCAAAGACTTGGGAGACGCACAGGCCGAAGTTGTCCATTCACTGGCAAAATGGAAAAGGCTGACTTTGGCCGATTACAATATAGAGCCGGGTTATGGCATCTATACAGACATGAACGCCATCCGGGCTGACGAGGAATTAGGTAATCTCCACTCGCTATATGTAGACCAGTGGGACTGGGAGCGTGTAATTACCAAAGAACAACGCACGGTTGATTTCCTGAAACAAATAGTAACCCGTATTTATGCAGCCATGCGCCGCACAGAATATATGGTATGTGAAATGTACCCGCAGATCAAACCCTTCCTGCCACATGACATTCATTTCATCCACTCGGAAGAGCTTTGCCAGATGTATCCCGACAAGAGTCCGAAAGAACGTGAACATGCCATCTCACAAAAATACGGTGCGGTATTTATTATAGGTATAGGCTGCAAACTGAGTGACGGTAAAGAACATGACTTGCGCGCACCTGACTATGACGACTATACCACAATCAACCCGGAAACCGGACTTCCCGGTCTGAATGGCGACCTGTTAGTTTGGGACAAAGTACTGGATCGTTCCGTCGAACTTTCCTCTATGGGTATCCGTGTAGACAAAGAAGCGCTGCTCCGCCAACTGACACTCAGCGGACAGGAAAAACGTAAAGAACTGTATTTCCACAAACGCCTGCTAAATGAAACTCTTCCTTTGTGTATCGGCGGTGGTATAGGACAGTCACGACTCTGTATGCTTTATTTACAGAAAGCCCACATAGGTGAAATCCAAGCCAGTATATGGCCCGAAGATATGAGAAAAGAATGCGCTCAACTGGGTATGCAACTTATTTGATTATAATCTATCAGCAATGAAAGAAGAGGATGATTATAAAAAGTCATCCTCTTTTTATTTGTCATTTTTACAAATTACCCCTATCTTTAACGCACATTTTATAATAAAAGAAATGCCATGAACGTACAAATAGAAGAAAGCTGGAAACAACATCTGGACACCCGAATTTGAAAAAGATTACTTTATCAGACTCACTGAGTTTGTAAGAAGCGAATACCAGACTACCACTATTTACCCACCGGGCAGATTTATATTCAACGCCTTCAATCTGTGCCCGTTTGACAAAGTGAAAGTCGTCATTATCGGCCAAGATCCCTACCATGGTCCCGGCCAGGCGCACGGACTCTGCTTCTCTGTTAATGACGGAGTACCTTTTCCTCCTTCCCTACAAAATATTTTCAAAGAAATACAAAGCGATTTGGGTGCTCCCATCCCTACTTCAGGCAACCTGACCCGCTGGGCGAATCAAGGAGTTTTATTACTCAATGCCACACTGACGGTCCGTGCCCACCAGGCAGGCTCTCATCAACGACGGGGCTGGGAGGAATTTACAGATGCCGCCATCCGTGTACTGGCAGAACAACGTGAAAATATTGTATTCATCTTATGGGGATCTTATGCACAGAAAAAAAGGTGCCTTCATAGACCGCAACAAGCACCTGGTACTGGCTTCCGCACATCCGTCCCCCCTGTCAGCCTATAACGGTTTCTTTGGCAACAAGCACTTCAGCCGTACCAACGAATATTTGCAAGCGCACGGGCAAACACCTATTGAGTGGTAGACATAAATAAAAAAACAGAATAAAAAAATGAGAAATGGTTGCGTGTTGTTATCAGAAACCATTTCTCATTTTTTTATTCCCAACTTCTTCCTAGTACCAATTCACCGCACTACCCGTATTGCTTCGCTGATCCCATTTCAAAGCATCGGTCAGCATACTGGAGTTAGCACGAATACTGAAGTTATAGGAAGTAAAGGGACCGAATACCAAGCCACAGCTCATATTGAAACAGTGCAGGTCACGGCTGATATTGACCGTTGTCATTGACATCTCTTTCGTATTAAAATCATACCCCGAAGAATAATTCACATTCCAGCGGCTACCCAACTTCACATTACCGGAAACATTCAATGAATGAGTCACCGAATAAGGATATCTCATCGTCTTGATATTAATCTGCTTGCTTCTGTCCTCACGAATACTATAACTATAACTCAAGCTCAATGACCATGCATCTTGAAAGCCATATAGCCATCCGGATCTATAGCCGCCTTCTCTGTCTTTCTCAAACCGGAGTTATCTTCTTCCTCCGTGTTTTCATTGCCATCATCACTGTACTCATCCAGATTTTCCTTCTTCTTGTCTTTATCCCCCTTACTGTCCTTTTCATCTTTCGGCCCAAACCACTTTTTCCACGAATCATTATTCAATGTATACGAGAAAGAACCGCTATACCCCTGAAAACGACCAAAACGTCCGTATGACCATTCTGTACGGTTACCTTCCACTACCTTGCCGTCTTTATCAAACTCATAAGCATACGTAGCAAACTGGGCGTTCATATTAAAAGTATAACTCTTGGTCAGTTTCAAGCGCAGATTCATACTCAAATTTCCCCAAGGTTTCTCTTTAGCCGCCGCATTATAGGAAATACTGGCTCCCAACTGGTCAATCAAGCTGATTTTCTTCACTCCGGTAGTATCCGCATCGGATTTCACTTTCATTTCCACATTATTATCTATAGAGAAAGTGAAATTCTCGGATTTACCACTGGGCGAGAAAGAGTAAGGCAAACCTTCATATGGATTATAAGTCTGAGTACGTACTTCTCCATCCGTATCAGTATAAGTATACGTTCCCACATATCCATACCTAGACGTACTGAAGTCCGGCGCATAACTCATGCTCACCGAAGGAGTAAAGACGTGACGGATCATTCAATCTTGTCGCCAAACAATTTCTTCCACGGTTTGTAGAAACCATACATCTTGGTATTCACCTGCAAGCTCAAATCATAGTTATACACACGGTTGAAACCATTGATTGTATCTCTCCGCACATTATTAGGTGCCGACGGATCATAACTCTGCTCCACCTTGCGCATATACCAGCGCTCGGTATAGTTGAAAGAAGGCACAACGTTGATATATTTAAACAAAGTGAATGTAGCGCTGATAGGAATCTTATGCTGCATACCATTAGTCCATTTATTCAAACCCTGCTTCAGAATCAGATTATCCTTGGTATTAATCGAGTTCGTCATCTGGCCGGTATATTGGAGTGAGATTTTCTCATACCAACGTTCATCACCTACCGCTTTCTTACGCTTGAACGGATAAATACGGTTCAATGAAATATTCAAATCCGGCAACGTCACACTGATAGAAGAGTCACGCGTATTCTGAGAGATATTGAATGTACTGGACAGATTCAATCCTATTTCGGGGAAATTGCGCGAATAACTCACACTAGACGTCTTGGTGTTATTTGAATACTGCTGCGGGTTGTACAAACTACTCAGGTTGCGCTGGTCATAACTACTGGTCGCAAAGTTCACATTCGCCGAAAAAGAGCTGTTAGGGTTAGCCTTGGCATCCTGTCTGTGACTCCATGCAATTCTGAAATCTTTTGTAACCATATAGTCCGGCATATTCTTCTCACCGGTTTTCGTTACCAGATAACTGGCATTGAAATTACCGCTATATTTATATCTCTTGTTATAATTAGACTGCACGGACAGACCCCATGAACCTTTCGTAAAGATCTCACCCAACACTTTCAAATCCATACGGTCACTGATGGCGAAATAATATCCCCCATCACGCAAATAAAAACCACGATTCATTTCATCACCGTATGTAGCATAATGAATCCTGACGAATAACTGCTGTTAAACGGAAAAAATCCGAAAGGAATAGCGATAGGCAACGGCACATCCTCCACCACCAGCTGGGCAGGACCGAAAACCACATTTTTCTTAGGACGCACTTTCGCCATGGAAAGTTTCAGATAGAAGTGAGGATGTTCGTGATTATCACACGTAGTATATCGTCCGTGACGCAAATAAAGTTCATCATTAGCACCTTTCTTCGACTCCTCACTGGTAACGTATCCTTCCCCCTGCTGAGTAACGATATTATTAATGAACCCCTTCTTCGACTTGAAGTTATAACGCATGATTTTTGACTCATACGGAGTCTCGCCATCCTTAAAGACAGGAGTACCTTTTTCCACGCCAACCGAGTCGGGAACACCACGGGCATACACCGTACTGCTATCCATGTTCATTGTAATCACGGCAGAGGTCAACTCTATTTTCTCATAGTTCACCTTTACCGTCACCATACAGATGGGCATATCCGCCCTCAGTGAATACGATAGAGTCATTTGCTTCATAAATAACAGGCGCATCCAACGGCTGTTTCTTTTTAGGTGCAACCGTATCGATAGACAACGTATCTACCAAAGCACTATCTACTTTCAGGGAATCATTACCGGATGCAGAATTCCGCTTTCTGCGTTGAGCACCTGTACTTAAAGAAAGTGACAGGCATGCAAATAGTAGTAGGAATGTTATAAATCTATGTCGTTTTAGTGGCGTCATTCACAAATCATTTACGCTTTTGAGGGGCAAAATTAAGCATTATCCGCCAATAATGAACTATTTAGCGGATATTTAATTTATTTTTAAGGCTTACAAGAAACATTCGCACCAATGGTTAAAACGGATTATCCCATCTTCCCCATAACGTGAAATACTCTTTAACGCCTTCTCCACGCTCTTTTCCCTGTCCAGATGCGTCTTTGAGAAAAACTTGTCGGCAAAGCAAATAACCTGTTCTTCCAGCGAAACCGGAACCATATTCCGATGAGAACAGGCAACTGCTGGTCAATAATACTTTGCAAAGACATACCCGCTCCCGTATGTCTCTCACAGACCAATGCATGACGCGGAAATCCTTCTTTCCGCATCAGATCAGCCCCCAAATATCCATGACAAATATAAGGATAAGATCCGAAACAACAAATGCCCTCAGCATCCGTCATAAAAATACCAATATCGTGCAGCATCGCCGCCTCTTCCAGAAACTGCTTGTCCAGATTCAATTCCGGATGCTTGCCGGCAATCCATAACGCCTTATCGGCCACCGAACGGCTATGCGCCAGCAGGATATGTTTCAGTTCATTATCTTCAGGATAATATTTATTAATGATAGCAAGTGCGTCCATTCTCAATTAAATTCTTATTTTTGTGCAATATTACAAAATAATCGCCACATATCATGAAAACAAAATACATTTTCCTATACTGCCTCTTGTTTATCTGCAACGCCGTGACCGCGCAAAAGGTTATCACCGGAGCCGAACAGATGGACCGTCTCTTACCTATATTAAAAGGGAAGCGTGTGGCATTGGTTGTAAACCAAACCTCCAAAGTAGGAGAAACCCATCTGTTGGACACCCTGCTTGCAGCGCATATACAAATAAAAAAGGTATTCGCTCCCGAACACGGCTTCCGGGGTGACGCCGATGCCGGAGAAACCATCAGGAACGGAAAAGATACCCGCACGGGAATACCCATCCTGTCCCTTTACGGTAAAAATAAGAAACCTACAGCCACACAGCTACAGGACATAGACCTGATTGTGTTCGACATTCAGGATGTAGGTGCCCGTTTCTATACCTATATCAGCACCATGCAGTATGTAATGGAAGCTTGTGCCGAGAACCGGAAACAACTGGTCATCACAGACCGGCCCAATCCTTGTGATTACGTGGACGGCCCTGTGCGACAGAAAAACCAGAAAAGTTTTGTGGGTATGCACGCCATCCCCATTTTACACGGTTGCACTGTAGGCGAGTTGGCTCAAATGATCAATGGCGAAGGCTGGCTGCCCAACGGCAAAAAATGCGCGTTGACCGTCATCCCCGTGGAAGGCTGGAAACACGGACAACCCTATTCGCTTCCGGTAAAGCCCTCTCCCAACCTGCCCAACGACCAGGCAATTGCCTTATATCCTTCACTCTGCCCGTTTGAAGGTACAGCCATCAGTGTGGGCAGAGGTACTCTTTATCCTTTTCAAGTAATCGGTTCACCGGATATCCGCATCTCCTCCTTTTCTTTCAGACCGGAAGCCTTGGAAGGCTTTGACAAGAATCCGATGTATAAAAACCAATACTGCTATGGCAATAATCTCCGCCATATCACCGCCCCGAAGGATTCTCTTTAAAATACATCATCACCTATTATCAAGCTTATCAAGACCTTGGGAAAGCGGACAAGTTCTTTACCCGCCCGCAATGGTTCGACCTGCTGATAGGGAACCGTACCGTAAGGGAACAAATCATGAAAGGAGCCAGTGAAGAAGAAATCCGTGCAGGATGGCAGAATGAACTGGAAGCCTACAAAAAGATGAGAGAGAAATACCTGCTTTATGAATAATATTTCCTTCCAAGCTGACAGCTTTCGTCAAAAAAGGAGACAACAACCCAATCTATTCAGGATACGCAGCACCATTCCTCTGCATCCACCAAGCCCCAACCACAAACGGCTTCCAACCGCCAACACATGGAATCCGTTTCAATCTTACTTTCCGGAACGGCCTGCAACTTACCTTTCCTCACCACCCCGATGATATCCGTGTCCTCACATTCCTCATAAAAACGGCAGACGCCATCCCCCTGCATCAGATAACGACTGCCTCTTTTTTGAATAATCCGATGCAATACATACCGGTCTGTCTGCCGGAACAGAATGACATCAAAAAGTTTCAACTCCTCCTTATCATACGGCCCCACCACCACTTCATCCTTCCCATTTCTCAGTAAAGGCATCATGGAATTGCCTTTCACCCGGAACTTCACACTCCTGCCACTTTTGATTTCCGACTCCACCCACGCAAAGAAACATTCATTCGCTATCCGCTTCATACCCATCTCCATATAAAGTACGACATACTAATTTCACCGCCTCCGCATCGGGCAAACACTCTAGATGATAAACAGGAATGGATGAAACCATCTTTTCCAACAGACTACAAACCCCACTGTATAATTCCTCCTCGTATGCAAATGCAGGAGGAGCAGACGGATGCAAAGCTGCATAAGCCTGCAAAGTGTTCAATCTCCGTATCTTGTTATACGGTGCTTGTGACAAACGTACACATCCGGCCAACGGATAACGCTCCGCCTTATAACAAGGAGTCTTCCCACTCCACGGGCTGCCATATACCACACGCCCCCCTCTTCATAACGCACAATGGGACTGTCATCATTCAGCAACTTACTTCCTGCTATATTTTCCCTCCACAAACGGGTATGGGTACTTTTTCCGGTTCCGCTTTCACCTAAAAAAGAACCGCTTTCCCCTTATAAACAATACAACTGCCATGCAAGGCAACCGTATCTTTCCGTACCGTCATCAGGCCATACCCCATCCATAAGGCAAACCTTAAAAGACGGGGAGAATAATGACCATATAAACAGATACCTCTCCCGGTTCCACCCATCGTCCGGAGATAAAGCGACGGTTCTCCCTGCGGAGCCAGTTCCAACAAAAAGCTATCCCCACTCACACCGAAAGTACCGGTTACATCTTCATATCCGAACCCATAGGACTTTCTCTTAAAAGCCGGAAAATCCCAACCGTTTCCCTCCCAAACTGTAAAATCCGGCAACCAAGCACCCTCGTATACATCTTTTGCCGAAACCAGATCCGGTTGCCAACTAAAAGGCTTGAAACCGCTGATACCATCCACCGCCTCCATCAACCTTTCGTCCGGCAATGCGAAGCAGTGGCCACCTATTTTATAAATTCGATCCATTGTCTTTTCCATTTAATCTGATTACACGATGACAATACGCCAATGAACTTTCCCGATGGGCTATCGTAAGAACAGTCAGCCCCCTACACTCCTTCATCAGACCGAGAAGCATTTCATTGACAGCCCGTTCAGTCTCATTATCCAATGCAGAAGTAGCCTCATCCAGTAGAAGCACCTCCGCTTTCTTATACAAAGCACGGGCTATGCCTACCCGTTGTTTCTGACCTCCCGAAAGCCTTCCTCCCCCTTCACCCAAAGGAGTATCCATTCCTTGCGGCAATTCATCCACCAAGCATCCAATCTCACCAGCCTCACTATCTCCGCTACCCGTTCCTTATCTATAGACCGGCATCCCAAAGCAATGTTTTCCGCCAAGGTCCCATCCAGCACAAACACTTCCTGTTGCACATATCCCACCTTGCGATGCCATTCCTGCCTCGGCACATCGGCAAGCGGCCTGCCATCTATCCGAATAGCGCCTTTATCCGGAGTGATAAATCCTAAAAGCAGATTAAACAAGGTAGATTTACCCACGCCACTCTCACCACAGATACCTACATATTCCCCCTTACGAATAGTACAACAAAAGTCCTTTAGAACCTCTTTACTTTCAGGATAAGCATAGGTGAGGTGTTCTATCCGTATCTCTTTTTGAAAAGAAAACGCTTCCTGCCCCCATGATGGAGAAACTGCTTCCATCCCCTTATCCCCCAATCCTTCCTCTATAATCCGCAGAGAATAGACCGCATTCTGTACTTGTGTCCAACCACCTAAGATGCCGCGCAAAGCGGGTAACAGCCGGAAAGCCGCCACAGCAAAGACACCTACCAGCGCTTTGATATCCCCTGTTCCGAAAACAGTGAGCAAGGTCAGCCCCGATATGACCGCCATTTCGGAAAGGCAAAGAGGAAGATGCTGTATCGTTTCCAGTTTCAAACGGCTCTCACTGATTTTCCTTACCCTCTGGCGAATGCCTGCTGAAGAAAAGGAAACGCCGCATTCAGTTCCAATTCGGCATACCCTTTCATCGTTTCCGTGACCAGCCGGGATTGCTCACGACGAGCCTGCTGCTCCTGCTCACCATAACGGCGCATCGGTTTCCTGATTCCCCATCCGTAAATCAGCATGAAAGGCAGAAAGGCAATATACAGCATCAGTACCGTCAACGGAGCGTAAACCAACAAAGCTGCCGTCACCCAAAAAACAAGCAGCAGTTCTCCTGTCATGCGAAGCAAGGGGGAAAGAAGGTTTAAAGAAAAAGCATAACAGATATAGTTCACCTCATATCCCAGCCGGATACTCCCCCTGCTGCGTATAAACAATAATCCCCGTTGATAGTAAGAAGTAAAGAGAGAAAAGCTGAGCCGACGGTAAAGAGACATCAGAAAATGGTTTTGAAAACGTGAAAGCCCCGCTGCCAAAGCGTTTTTCACCAAAATAAAGACTATTGCCACCAGACAAAATAACAGGGCGGCATCTTTATCCCTCCCGTCATCCAACAGAAAAAACAAGACAGGCAACAGGGCAGCGAGTCCGGCAAAGTCAAGTAATGCGCAAAGAAATACGGCACAAACCACCCTTATCCCCATTTTCCTTTCATCAGGCAACAACAAACGGCAGATTCTTTTCAACATAAACCGCTTATTTTCGTTCCGTCTGGAAGATGGTATGGGGAGAGCGCAGATGCAACAGAATAGAATTTCCAACCCATTTGCACAGTGAAATGCGCAACACGCTGTTGCACGCACGATGAGTATGCAGCATACGTTTGGTTTTATAAACCAGGATCCCCCATTTATTCTTCGCCGGAACTGACATCGTATAGGGTGGCCGGATGATTTCCCGTAAGATTTCCTCCGCCAATCCTTCTCCTCCATATACAGGAACGGAAGTTCCTAAATAATCATTACAGAGGCGGGTCATTGCCAATATCATATTTCTAAAACGAATATCCGTCACTTCCTCAGGAATATGCAGGCCGTATCTATTCAGCAGGCAAGCCCAGTCGCAAAGATGATGAAGTGCCAGCCGCGTGCATAATGCTGGGCGGCATGAAAAGCGAGAAATACGGTATTAAAGGTGGAAGATGGGATTAAAATGGAGCATTTTCCGTCCAATTCCGCCGATACGGGTTGTAGCAGTTTTTGAAGGAGCTTATCCATCTTCACTGCTATACGGTATGTTTCCGAATTAATGAAGGTTTTATGATTCTCTATCGGAATACCTTTATAGTAAAACATACTATGCTTTTCGGAGTGTTCAAAGTCTACCTCTATTCCTTTTTCTTCCATTAACCGGTCTGCCAGCCGGTTGGCCTCGGCATCACTTTTCCGGGAATGGTCTGCCGAATAAGTGAAGATGTCTATATCTCCCCCTTCCCTGTGCGAAGGAATGGGATAATAGGTGGAGAGGCCCACTCCTTTCAACTGGACCGTGGTAATGCCATGCGTTTTATAAAAAGCTGAAAGTTCGGCTATGGTATGGCAGTACCGCAGGTAGCGTTTTTTCATAGTTCTCTACCGCCATCGCCCAGTTTAACTTCAAAGCCTTCGGGGGTTGCAAACAGGCCGGCAGAGTTTGTATTCCGTCCCATGCCAAGGCCATCACTCCCTGAGTGCAAGCTAGTCTGTAACACGCCTGCCAAAGGGCAGGAGATATATCGGTAAAAAGGATTTCACTAACCGGCTTTGTGCTGTTCAACGCGGATCGAGCAAGGCAAATAGCATTTGCTCCGGTTTATCGAGTATTATATCCATTGTTATATCAATCAAGTAAGGCTGAACATTTCTTTAGTGCATCTGCCCAAATCACCACATCTCTTTCGGCCTGCTCTTGAGAAATATGATAAGATTCCACCAACACCAAGGCTGCCTCTTGTAAAGTGAAATCCTTTCCCGAAAGTCGTTTCCAAAGTAAGCAAGCGGAAAAATTAAAGGAAATAATACGGGTCAAATCAGTATCGGGAACACTTGGTTCACAATTATTGTTTTCTCCGGCTATGGAGCGGAGTTTGAATGGGGATTAAGTTTCATAATCTTCTAATCTTAAAAAAAGAAAGCCGCCCGACCTTTCGAGACAGGACGACCTTCTTTTTATTACAAATCACTTTCTGCCATGACTAATAACATGATAGCAAATAATTCTCTTATTTTATATAAATATCCCAACCGGTTCCTGTAAAAGAAGGAGTACCTGTCACGTTAATGATAGAGGAAGCATCTGTTATCGATGAATCAACAACCAAATTGCCGTTAAAAGTACCACCCTCAATATTTAATTCCATAGGTTCGGTGTTTCCGGTACTTTTTGATAATTCCACGTTACCATTAATAATACTAGTACCTTTAACAGTTACTTTAACTCCGTCAGTGTAGGTTGAAAAGCCGCAAACATCAAATGCATATGCACCAGTTCCGGCATTAATCGTAGTATTGTTAATTAAAATATTACCACAATTGTTACTCAATACATATAAGGCATTTAGCCCCCTCACTGTCATAGCATCCAACGTCAAATTACAGTAGTTTCTGAATCATAATTTTATCATTATCACTTGCCAGTGTTCCGTTTTTCATAGTAACGGTAGAACCTTTCAACAATTGACAACTGTTCGTTTCTGTGCCAGCCGAGCCAACGGTCGGTTTAGCAAGTGTAAGCACATGGTTGTTCAAGTCCAATTCTACAGATTGTCCACTTTGCGTTTTAAAGCCATTACAAGTAGCGTCTCCATTCAAACGTATCTTCACGTTAGCATTACCGCTTAAGTATAAAAGTGCGGACGGATCGGAAAAAGTACCACCGGTAACAGCCAGCGATGCACCTGCACCAACCACATAGATCTTGCCATTCAGTGTTCCACCACTGATAGTCATCTGTCCCAAGTCATTGGCTGCACCATTATGGCCTTCATTATCCACCACATACTGAGCGGAACCAGTCGTATTGAATGTACCTCCTTTGATTTCAGCCACATGATGATTCTGTACGGTTGCCTGAGACATATTGGTGAACGTACCGTCGTTGATGACAAGCTGGGCTCCATCATCATTTTTAATGGTATTAAGACCTCCGGCAAATGTACCACCGTTTATGATAAGTGAAGGATTCTGATGATTAGTACCGCTTACATATCCATTTCGCGGATTCTTATTGGTATAATCATAATACCCATTGGCTATCATCGAAGAATAATGCCCGTTTTGCGATATCTCCACATTTGGATTAATCGTCATCTCGCCATGATTCAGAATATTATAATAGCTGTTACCACCTGAACTTTCTGAGTCCTGACCGTTTTCCTTACTTCTAATATAGGTTCCGCCATTAAGAATTACTGTACCGTTATTATAGATACAAGCTTTCCCGTGACTTACATTATCCACTGTACCATTTCCGTTAATGGTCAGTTTACTATCCTTGTTTACGGTAAATGTATCACCAGATTTGTTGGTGATTTTATGACCGTTCAAATTGATGATAACTTCATTCGTTGCGGAAATAGTAAAATCTCCCGTCAAGTCTGTGGCAAGAGTATAAGTTCCACCATTTTTTGCGACATTTTGCAAGTCGGCTACGGCAGCATCAACTACTTCAAATGCATCATTACCGGACAGATTGGGTAATTCAGCACCCTCTTCTTTATAAATAATGACAGTTGAAGTGTTACCGCTTTCACGACTGATGGCTGTTACTTTGGCACCACTCTTCACTCTTACATTACCGGCTTTTACCTTCAATGTATTAACAGTAACTCCTTTACCAAGAACCAATGTGTTTGCAGCAGTAGTTGCCGTTACTTCATCATAAGTAGCTGTTTCGCCATTGGCAGCCAAAGTTACGGTAGAAGAAGGCAGATCTATCTCAAATTTAGGCGCAGTATCTAATTGCGGTACAGATACCAACACGTTTTTAGGTGCAGCTGTACCACCAGTACCAGTGCTCTCTTCTTTAATGGCAACAGCATTTGTTGTAGAAATATTTTCAAAGGATATGCTGACATTTTCTGCCGGTGTATCTTTTTTCGGTATTGAAACCGTAGGACTGGGTTCAGTTGAAGCCACATCAGCCACAGAAACAGAATTGGTTTCTTTTAAAGCATCGGCTACCGCTGATACACTTTCAACTGTTGTCGGCACACTTCCGGATACTTCGTCCAACGTTATAGTTGTGGTATAACGTTCGTTACGTTTAGCATCTAAAGCTTTTGTCTTTAAAACCTTGCTTGTAGCGCCATTACCAATGGAAAGTTCCAAGGCAGGATACTCGGCTACAGGCAACGGGAAATAGAATGTTTTACTGGTCACGACGTCACTGCTGGCAGTAAAGTTTATAGTTATGGATGAGGAATTTGACGTTTCTGTGGGTTGTTCAATGTAAGGGATACCACCAGCGAATGGCTATTTGTGCATTTCCAGCAATGGCTGGAACAGTAGTTTTTTCTTGAGCGGTCATAGAAGTCAATTTCGCCCAAGTATAGTCCTTCGGGATATTATTGACAGTTATGCTCATCAGGCACCTGCATTTTTAAAAGCCAAGACATCCTGTGCGCTCTCATTTATTTGGCAAGCCATAAGAGCACTGCTGTTTTCTCCTTCCTTATAATTATAGGTATCCTTCAACGTTAATGATATTTTACTTCCATCATAAGAAGCATCGCTACCATAAGGATAAAAAGCAGCTTTCTTTACAGGACTCTCACCTTCCAGTACCCCTGAGAACCCTGCGTTCTTGGTTCCGGCTCCACTGGATAATGAATAGTTAATGTTAGTGTAAGTAGAAGAACTTCCATTCGTTACAAAAATGCCAATCTCGTCACCTATACTCCAAACGACAGAATTGCCATTCATAGCAGTACGCGATTCAGCATCTCCCATAGTGGCACATACTTCATCAACGCCACTTTTCGCCACGCCCAAATCTTCATTGGAACAACCGGTTATTCCTAATCCAAGAACAGCTAAAGATGTGAACAATATCTTTTTCATACGTGTATGTTTTTAAATTATTTATTTCAATTACCAAGCTGCGGGTTATAGTCTTCTGTTCCACCACTTACTGCAAATCCTTTTTCCACTTCTACTTCGATAACCTCCACTTTTAGGAGCCTCATACATTTCCATATTGTTTGTTTCCATAATTTCCGTACAATAAATTTAGATTATAATTTTTCAATGATTCTGTTCAGACATTATACGCCCCAATTATACCATAGAATATTTTTTATAGAAAGATGCTATAATTGCCGTCTGTGGGCAGAAGACTCCTGGCGGTCCGGTGACATATACTGTGTCTCCGCAACCTCGACTTGACAGATAACGGGAAATAAGGATTCGCATTCCCGCTTGCAGTGTTGTTTTCATACGTCTGTAAATGTTAGATCAGTCTATCTTGTCAAAAGACTTTGCCTAACTC
>ENA-OQCE01000557-OQCE01000557.1-human-gut-metagenome-genome-assembly--contig:-NODE-557-length-17906-cov-1.681872_pt1 | contig 17906 bp, 31 predicted proteins | sample MGYA00242495_ERZ504572 | MGnify/ENA primary metagenome ERZ504572 (study PRJEB26092, sample SAMD00036228) | human gut metagenome | host: Homo sapiens | study: EMG produced TPA metagenomics assembly of...
GTCTCATATACGGATGTCTGACGGTCGGGGTTGGTGAAATTGCCATAACATGAGAAATGCATGTACTTCTGCGGATGCAGCGTTGTTCCCGGACGCAGGGAATAACGGAATGTGCCGTTATCCTCACCTGAGACTCCGGTAATACGGAAGTATGCCGTTCCGAAACCGGCAAAACGGAAATTGCCCTTACTATCGTCCGAATCCTCGGTGGCATTCATCGTCTCATCCTCGAAATGGATGATTCCCATGCTTATATCGTTCGCCGCAACAGCTCCCATTTCCCCGGCTTCCAGCTTGAGATGCACGGTGCCGGTGGAAAGCGGATTTCCCTCATTGTCCGTATCCGCCACCACACTCTCCACAATGCCGACACCCGGCGTGCGCCATTTGATGCCAGCATACACTTCCACACGGTTACGTCTGAGTTCCGGTACCTCAAGCCATTCCCAAAGCCGCAAGCCCCGCATTTCACCGTTGCCGTTCTCATCTATCTTGCGCCAAATCCGGCCAGTCCGGAAGCGAACCCTTCCTTACCGAATACTGCGCCTGCCAGAAAGGAAACAAGAAAGGAGGTCCTATCCGGACCGATCTTGCTGATGGCACGCCGGGTTATCTCCTTTATCGCCCGTAAGGCTGAAAACACGTTGTATTCGCTGGCCTCACGGTTGTCCCATGATTTAAGCACCTCGATAACCGAGCGGTCCAGCAGCCCGCCGACAACGTACTGCAATCCGTTCAGGTTACTTTCCAGGCTGCGTTTCCAGCCCTTGCCGACTCGGTTCGTGCATTCAACGGCCGCCATGGAAAGGTTTTCCAGCTTGCGTGTAACCTTTGTCATGCGTGTATCCCGGTAACCGCTGCCGGGGAAATACTCTTCGCTGAGCAGCCTTACCGACTGTCCCAGCCGCAGAGGGACGGAGTGCTTCTCAATATAGGTGTAATCGGTATCGCCGCCGTACTTGGTGGTGTCTTCGCTGTATGACGAGAGAAAGTCATCAACGGCCGCCTTGTAATCCTGCTCGGCCTGTTTTTCGTAAGCTTCGGGCATACGGAAATTCCAGGGGATATATTTGTCACCAGCATGCGGTATAAGGTTTCCCCCGGGCAATTGCGTATCTTCATCCGGTAGGTATTGATGATTTCCCATTCCTTGCTTTCCGAATGATAGTTTGCCTCGAAATCACGCCCGTTCAGCTCACCGCTCTGGAAAGACAATTGTTTGACAAGTCCCGCAATCTCATAATCACATGGGTCAAACTCCATACCTTCGTCCTTGAAATAATAGACTGTAAAGGGTTTGCCGTCATTCCCGGTCCTTTCCTGTGAACGTACGGAGGACACAGTTCCCGTATAATGAGGAAAGATACCCGCAAAGGCATCCTCTTCCACATGTTCATACAGTCCGTAGTCCGTATTTCTGTCCACATACTTGGCGCGATCGGGCAGTTGCAGACGGGAGAAACCGTAGCGGCTTCGGTCTATATTCCTGGTACTTCCCAGCGGAATAAGCCGGGTGAAGAATTTTACGTCATCGCTATTCTCCGTTTGTGTAAGTGAGGCAAGGCCCTGCATGTATCCCAGTTCCACACGTTCCCCGCGCTCACAACGGCACAGGTTGATATAGAAGCCGTCCGACCACCATTCGGTCGAAAAGGTCTCGGCATGGATGCCAGTGCGTCCCAGCAGGTGGTATTGTTATATCTATATTTCCGTCCGGTGCATCTATCACGTCACCGATACGCCAGCGTTCCTCACCGTAAATACGGTTCATGTTGTCCACCCATTTCTGCAGGTGCTCCCGGGGACTGCCGTCAAGGCTGAACTGCGGCTCATACTGACCGTCAGTCAGGTGGAGGTATATCACTTGCTGGGCGTCATGTATGGGAGCATAGAATTTCACGGAATAGCGGTATTCCTGGCTGTTCTTTTTCCTGGGCTTGTACTCTTTCTTCACACTGAACCTCACACCCTCCAGTGTTATGTAGTCATTCACCTGCAGTGGCACACAGGCCGGAACCGTAAAGGAGAGCGAGAGCGCATTCTCACTCATCAACTCAAGGTTCCATGTTGAGGACGAAGTGACCGGGACCGTCAGCTTCAGTCCGCCGGATTGATTATAGATTTTGAGTTCCATTCGAGCAGTCTTTAAACATCATTTAAAAGGGTTCCGGTTTCGGTTCCCTGAACTTCATTTTCCATCTGGCTACGGTACTTCCGTCAAAAGCATCGGTCAGGATATCGGCCGGTGTGGCGGACTTGTAGTAAAGCTGTATCTATGGATATCCCTTTTACCCGGAGGTTACCCAGCCTTGTATGAGCGCCTGCATCAGGGCAAGCCGCCTTGCCTCACATCCGGAAAGTGAAGGGGCGTATACAGCCAGATACAGTGTAAGGTCGCGGGGCTTGCAGCGTGGAAGCGGGAGCTGCTGCGGCAATTCCTCACCGTTACGCTCCCTGAAATCCACAGCCGTATATTCCTTCATCTCGGGCGGTTTGAGCAGTTCGGTCACGTTCGTACTGTCTTCCGGCCTGTCCTCGCAGAGGAAGGCCGAATACTCCGTCCAGGCATCCTTGCCGTTAATCACCATATATCCTGTCAGGTCGTACATCATGACACTTCTATTCCATTGTTTCTAAAATATTCCATAATCTCGTTGATACTTTCCAGATACCGGCAGTAGGCTGTATTCTCAGTAATGCTGACGAGCAGGTCGTGGTCTTCCTTCCTTGATTTGGCGAGCTCTTCCAGAAGTTTGTGCATGCCGCTGGCATGATCCTGCAAGGAAGTAAACAGCCCTTCCAGAAGTGTGCCCTGTTCCTGTGTCATGGCAGTGAAGGCTCCGCTGCGTCCGGACTGTGAGCTTGCCGGATCACCCTTCCAGCCGAATATCTCCTTCATCGCGTCACGTTCAGCCAGCGCATCATTCACTATCGAATCCCAGGAATCCTTCAGCATGTCATGTTCCGTCTGGCTCAGCACGCCGCGGCTTCGGTGGTAACTTTATACCTGTTACGTCCGCGTCTGCCCTGGCCCGTCCGCCATTCCGTCTTCTCCTCCATGGCTTCGGCGAACGAGTCATACCACTTCCTAAGGCGTTCATTGTAGCTTTCCGAAAGCATGCTGTTCAGCATGGCCCTCTGCATGTACTTCTCGAAGTTGTCGCAAAGTCCGCCGTACTGCTGTCCATATCCATGAGCATGTCCAGAAAGCTGCTGCGCACGCTCTCGAAGGAGATGCCCGTCATGGCTTCCTTGCGCGTCTCCTGCACCTCCTGCCATGCCTCCTCGCTCTCGATGACCTGTTCCAGATATTTGCGTGTATCCTCATGCAGTTCGCTCCAGAAGCCGGTGGCTTCATCACGCAGCTTTACCAGCTTTTCGTAACTCAGGTCAAAGAGGCCGGTCATACGGCCGTCGGATACCTTGTAAAAGTCATTTCCCAATACCTGGCGCGCCTGGTCCCAGGCTGTGGAGGATATGCTTTCCCTCTGTTTCGTTCCATGGGAAGCTTTGGAACCGATGCCGAGAAACCCCTTGCTCGCCCCGGCATTCAGGTAAGCCTTTCCCATTTCGCGGCATATTCTCCCTGTTGTTGCAGGAGCTCGCCGGCTTTTCTTGTAGGAATTATTGGCATTCGCCAGCGTATCGGTCTCCATGGATGCCACCAGTTCCTTTTGTTTGGCGATGACTTTGTCAAGCACCGCCATATAGCTTTCATAACGCTCCTTTGCCTGCTGGTAACGTCTTTCGGAACGCTGGCCGCCCCAATCCGTACCGAAAAGGCTGCCCAATGTCTTGACAAAACCACCGGCTGTATTCACCACGCCGCTTATCATGCCGCCGATGTCACCCGAAAGCATGGAGTTCGCAAATTGGCTGATACCTTCCGACATGGTATTGAAACCCTCTATCACCCGCTTGGCATTCTCGTCCACCGACACTCCGAACCCTTCCAGCATACTGACGACATCATCGGCCGCCTGTGTGTAGGATGACATTTCGCCCGCAACCCCCTGCAGGCTCTGAGCCATTGCCGTACGTTTCCTGCGGCGGTTTTCCTGGGCCTCAGTCAGTTTCTTCTCCGCCTGTTCCTGTGTCAGCAGTCCGGTGACGAGCTTGCCCGTCTCATCCCTGTACAGACCGGTGATAACCTTTCCGCCCGCCATGACGGTGTTCAGATCCTCCTGCGCCTTTTGGACAGTTTCCTGGGCCTTGGCGTATTCATCCATAGACCGTTTCAGTTCCCGGAAGGCTTGCGGTCGGCAAGCTTCAGGTCAATATTCGTCAGTGCGTCCTGCAGCTGCTTCAAGTCCGAGGGGCGTAATTCTTTGGCCGCCCCGCTGATGTATTCCTTCAGCTTGTCGCGAAGTGCGGAGAGCGACTCCGTACTTTGAGTGTCCAGATTGCCGAATACGTCGGCGAGGTTGACGGTCTTCTTGAACTCCCCGAAATCAAGCTCTTTCAGTTCGTCCTCGCGCCGTCTTTTCAGCATGGCCTTTTCACCTTCGGTTTCGGCTGCGGCAATCTTCAGGGCATAATCCTGTGTGATTGCCAGCCGTTTCTCCTGGTAGCTGCCGTACTCCCTGTTGTAGTCTATCCACGCCTGCCGGTCCTTTTCCCGGAACTGCTTCTCCTCGTCGTAGACATCCTGCATATACTGCACGCCGGCAACCACACGCTGTGAGGAAGCGTCCTGCCTTATCCGGTCAGCCTCCCCGGGGGCTATCGGATTGCCGGCCTTTTTCGATTTCTCCAGCCTGGAGAGCAGCTCCCGTTCTTCCTTGTCGATGGCGGCAAGCGTCTGCTCGTATTCCTGACGGAGCAGTGCCTTGCGTTTGGCGCTGCCTTCCGCCATCAGGGCGATACGGGCATCCTCCAGCTTACGTTGTGCACGCAGGCGGGCATCGGAAAGAGCATCCTGATAGTCGGAAGCATTCCTGCCACCGTCCTTGTTTTTCTTTCCCGTAATGGTTTCCAGCTTTTTCTCCTCGGCTTCTATTACTTTCATGGCCGCCTCATAATCCTCCTTGTTTGTGAGTTTCTTCAGCGCCTTGCGTTTCTCCGCTATGCTGTTTTCCAATTCTTCCACCGAACCGGAAACTACGGTATTGATATTTGTTCCCTCCTTGATACGGGCGGCTTTATCCTGAAACTCTTCCGCACGTTTGAGGGCATCCTCTTCCGCATCATAGATGTCCTTGAGCTTTTTGTTGTAAGCTACGGAAGCAGGGTCGCTACCGAACTGGTCGGTGGAACCTCCGCCGAAGAACTTGTGGATTTTACCGCCGGCACCGAACCATGGACGGTGGGATTCCGCACCTTCCGCTTTCAGCTTGTCGGCCTTATCGCTCTCCTCTACGGCCTTGTCAAGCCATTTCCGGGCCTTCTGTTCCAGTACGAGCACCTCGATATAGTCGGAACTTTTTTTCATAAGCGTATCGTACCATTCGCTCAATGTCTGGTAGTAGCCGAACGTTTCGCCGTATGTACGGTTGAGTTCGGTTACCTTTTTGCGTTCCTCCTCCTTGCTTCCCTTGAACTCCTTTACGGACTTGATTACCCTGTCCATCTCAAACCGGCTTTTCACGAATGTGGCATTCGCCTCTTTTTCCACCTCATAGGTTTCCCGCATGGATTCACGCAGTTCATCCATAGCGTTTTTCCCGCCAAAGAGCCCCTTTATCCATTCTCCTATTTCTTTACCGTATACCACCGTCAGCGTAATAAGCGCCGCCAGTGCCGTTTGCGGGGAGAACAGCGAAGCTGCCACCTGTTTCCATACCGGGGTCGCCTTCTTTCCTGCGGCCGTCATGAGCTCGTATTCCTTGCGGGCATTGCTCACGCGTCCGTAAACATCGGGATGTTGTTGGATATGGCCAGGAAGAACATCTGCGGCCCCATGGCCAGCGAGGGAAGCTCCCGGGCGATCTGTGCCATGGTCATTCTGACCTGGTTCAGCTTCGGTGCCGGGTCATGCGCCACAAGGGGCGTCTCTCCGGCCTGTCTCTTGGCGGCCTCGTATGCCTTTATCTCATCCTTCAGGCCGCCGATGACACCTTTGAGCGCCTGTATGTCGGCGAGTTCCCTGTCACCGGCAAGGCCCTGCTTCTGCAGCTGCCTGTACTGTCTCTCCAGCTGCTTGAGCTCGCCCTGCAGACGTTCGACCATCTGCCTGTTGAAGCTCTCCAGGGCGGCTATGTTGCCCTCGGCCGACTTCATGCCGGCAAGCGTCCTGTCATCCAGAAATATTTCAAGCTTGATAGGCTGCATTTCTTAGAGCGGTTTATTATGTGACAAACAGTTTTCATTCCTCTTCCTCCATGCTCCTGAAGAACTCCAGGGGCGACATGTTTTCCGGGGTACCGCCGCTGCGGGCGGACATCTCCCGGGAAGTTCGGCGGGCGTCTTTCTGCGTGCGGGAATATGCCTGGGACAGTCCCGCCACATCAGCATGAGCGTCGGATAGTTCACCCCGTGCAGGATATACCTTATGCTCCAGCCCGTATCGCGGGCTATCTGTCCTATCAGTCCGAACGGGCTATGTGAAGGCTCCATATAGCCCTTTAACTCCCGTTCTATCCTTTTCCGTGGCTCAGCAGGGGCGACATCGGGTTGATTGTCTCCGCCAATCTGATAATATTTCCGAAAGGGACAGTACCAAACATGCGCACGACTATTATCCAGGCTTCCTCAAGGGCGGCCGGGTGCATCCAGTGCCGGAGCATCCAGGCTACGGGGCGGTTCAGCAACGGGGAGAGGATACGCCCCCGGACGATACCGCAGCCCACCATGCGGCTCACGCCCACCCCCGTGGCGGGTGATGAACTCCACTTTCTGCTCGAAGTCATATTCCTTCACCTCGTCATACCGGACTCCCAGTTTCAGGTACATCCGGCCGATATTCAGCAGGCTCGCATAAGTGGGGACACGCATCACCCAGCGGATATGCCTTCCGCCGGGAAGGCGCAAGGGAAGCGAGATGCCCCCGTCCTGCATTACCCTTTCCGAGAGGATTTCCATTTCAAGGCGCTCCATACGCGTCAGGCTTCTTCAGACGGTTTCGGTTTGCCGGTTTCAGGATCGATGCCGGGGGCGAATATCTTCATCCGCTTGCCGTTCTCATCCTTCATAACCTCGATGTTGAGCTGGACGGAGAGTACGCCCTGGGAGTTCACGCCGCCGCCGAAGTCATTGCCGGTGACTTTCGCCTTGTAAAGGCGGATGGTATGGCCGCTGTCACAGACAATATCCATAACACCCGTCTTCTCCCATTTCTCGGGCGGCTCCCAGTTGCCCTGGTCATCCTTGCTCCCTCCGATTGTATTCACAAGGTTTTCAGCCGACATGTCAATCAGGTTGCCCGTAAAGGCCTTCTTTCCCGGATTGCTCGTGATTGTCGCCACAGGGCCGTCCTTTACCTGGGCGGCGTAGATGTCCACCTGGGTAGCGGCGGTACCCGCAGGGGTGACTCCCTGTTCGTCGAACCAGCCGATTTCAAGGCCGCAGAATTTGACCTGCGACATTCCGAATATTAATTTATCCATGTTTATTCCAAGTTTAAGGGTTAATAAATCGCCGTCTGAGTATTCCCAGCAGAAGGGCGGCGACGGCCGTACGCCCGATCCATATCTGGAACCACTGGAAGCCGGTAGGTTCATGTACCGTTTCAGGTGGTGGTTTCTCCTTCTCCCTGAAAAGCTCGTTACGGATGCGTATGTTCTCTTCGGTAAGGATGAGTATCTGCCGGGCCAGGCTGTCGCAGGCAGCCGTCACTTCCAGCGTCTTCCGATATGCGGGTGACATTCACCGTAGCCTGCCCGCTGCGGCGGCTAAAGCCTGTGCCCACCGGAATCAGTTCCAGCATATCCGTCGGGAATTTCGTCTTCGCCATGCTGGGCGGAACAGGCTGCTGCAGGAGAGCGAACCCGCTTCTGCCCGAGAGGCTGTCTTTTGGCTGTGCTCGTTCCGCACCAATGGCTCCGGACTTCTGCAGCTCGCCACGGATAGGGCAGTCAGCATAATGCCGGCAAGTAGAAGCCTCTGAATGGTACGGTTAAGTTCCCGCACTGCCTTGTAGAGTTTAATATTCTCATTCTGTAAGTCTATTAATGTTCCTGACAGGTTGTCGTACATTTCCTTATAGCGTCGTTCCGCTCCTTGGCGGCGAGTACCTTGTTGTTCTCCCGATGTCTCAGCCATGCCCAGAGGGAACCGGCAATGCCGCTCGGCACAAGCCATTGGAGAATCTGCATTATCAGGTCTGAATTCATGGCTGGAAATCATTAAGGGTTATCAATCATCAGAGCAGTTCCCATCCCGCTTCCACGTCCGCCGTTACTGCCGGCACTCCGTTTTCCACCTGTGAGATGGCGGCGGCAAAAGCGCACATGGTTACCCGGTCGTTCACATCGGGCACATACGTGTTCGGAACCTGCATCTCCCGGCACACCCGGCTGATATAGCCGGAAGTGTTGTTTTCCACAGGAGGCGCCCAGCGGTTGATGAAGTCCGCTATCGTACGGCAGCCGTTGTTACGGCGGTAGTTCTGCAGTAACTTTATCAGGGCACGATAACCGTAGGCCATCGTACGGAACTGGCAGAAAGACCTGTCACGCGAGGGGCGGATTTCCCCCTGCCACACAGTACGTGACAGGCGGATGTTACCCGGATTATTGTTGCGTAAACCTCGTGCTGCCATCATTCTCCGATTTCTGAGGTTCCGATACTGATGTAAGCATTTCCGTCATACATCAACGTAGTCACTTTGCTTGCCGCACAGGCAACCTTGCCGATGGTCTGGGCATTGGTGCTGGCATTCCTGACGATGAGCAACGAACCGGCCTGCACCCGGGTGTCCAGTTCAAAAGTGGTTGCTGCGGTTTCGGCGGCAATATCCACTATTTGCGGATTGCAGTCGTGCACCAGCGACTTACCTTCAGTTTTACGGGTTACAGCGACCGGGAACGGTATCTGTACACAGCGGTCACCTTCTTCTGTATAGGGGGCGAAGAAGTCAAAGCTTCTCCGCGATTTCATATTGATATAGCTCATTGTTCTTTAATTTTTAGGGTTAGGATTTCTTGGTGGTAAACATGGCACCCAGATACTTGCCTGTAATAGGCAATGCGATGCCGCGCATATTGAAGCCCAGGACATCACCACGGTATTCCGGATCATTCAGGCGGTAGTACATGTCCTCCATGCTCTTGGCACGACAAACTGCATCACGGTACCATACTGTGGAGGCGATAGCGTCCGTATCGCGGACAGGAGCACCCCCATTCCACCTTCTCACCCGTAGTACCGTTGTATTTAGGCACCATGGAAGTGACGTGAATTTTGAAGCCGAACATGGAACCGGTAGAGAAGAACGTCTTGAACATCTCCAGGTCTTGAAGCTGCAAGTCGGTAGCATGGTACGGATGCAGTGCCAGGATACGCCCTTCTTTTGGAACCAGCATCATGTCGAGCTGGGTGGAGAGCGCCAGAACCTTTTCATAGGTCATGGCACATAACCGGTACCCTGTTTGCTGGCATTGCCGTCGTTGATTTTTATAACCGGGGTAGTTTCACTATCCTTCTTGGGCGCCCAGTTGTAGATGGCCAGCTCGGAAAACTGCATCTGCAGTGACTTCTGGTGTCCGGCGGCCACGCTTCTACGTTTTTCGGCGGATTCTTCGATTTCGATGGCGTTGATATGTACGGTGTTTTCCGTATCGAAACGTTTCATCGGAATCTTGTAGGGTTTGTCACCACGGGCGACTACCGGTATCGGATATACCTCATTGTCGATGAATACTCTGGGGTCGATACCCGCTTCCTGCAGGTTCAGGTACTCGTTATCGGTCCACATGCTGAAATCACGCGAGTCGAAACGAACGAGGTTTCCGGATAGAACTTCTCGATAATCTCGGGAATCCAGATTTCCTTGTTAAGGCCCTCCGCCAGGCAGCCGGTAAGTTGCAACGGAACCAGCGAAAGCCCCATCTGGATGCCGAACATCAGGTTGTGGTCGATGCCGATACTCTGGCAAACAAGCCTGAGGTGGCGAAATTGAACAGCAACGCTGTGAGCAGTGAAAAGATGAATTTTGTCTTCATTGTCTTTTTATCTTTATGTTTATAAAATGATTATTCCGGGTATTTACCGTAGGCTTCACGGAACTTCTCCCGGTAGAGGTCCCTGTCCTTTTTAAGTTCCTTGAGCATATCCTTCTCCAGGATCTCCTTGAAAGACATGTCTGCCAGCTGCACGTTTCCTCCGGCCTTTCCCCCGGTCTGTACCTGGGAACTGACGGACTGACGTACGGAAATGGAACTGAGGCGTACTTCGGCCTTTGCAAAATCAACGGCAAAGTCCTCCAGCCAACTGTCACGTCCTTTGGCGTCAATGCGCCCGTCTTTCACTGCCGCGTCCACCAGTGCGACGGCTTTCTGTTTATTGGCTTCCTTCTCCTTCGTCTCAAAGGCTGTCACACGTTCCTGCAGTGTCTGTTTTTCGCTCTTGAGCGTGGCGTTCTCGACCTGCAGGTTGTCACGCAGGGTAATCAAGTCCTGTACGGCTTCCCGGACAGCCTGGTCGGATGCGGAATCCGACAGTTTCAACATCTGTGTCAAATAACTCATATTGTTCTCTCTTTTATGGTTAATACTGAATTCCTTATCCATCAGCCTGACAAGCGCCTGCCTGTCAGACAAGTCTATACGTTTGTTTGTCGCGCGGTCATACATGGCAAGGGCATTGTGGTTGGAACCTATGGGGCAGACAGACACCTCCCGCATGGTCCACCTTGTGGCGGTGGGTCCCGTCTGTCCCGGAAGTTTCAATGCGGGATCATCGCTGATCTCTTCAGGCGGCCAGGTGCCGATACTGGCCATGCGCAGGAAGTCGCGCTCCACCTTGCCGGCTATCGTACGTCCTTTTTCGTCTCCTCGTCGAATACAACGTCCACCAGAATCCTGCCGTCCTCCACACGCACGTTCTCACCGCGCCCTATCGGGGTTTCCCAGTCATTATGGTTATAGAGTACCACGGGATTCTTTTTGAATTCTTCCAGGTTGGCCCCCGAAGTCAGCATGCGGAAACCGTAAGTGTTTACGGATTCGTCATGTACACAGAATGTATATGCTTTGCCCATTGCTTTTCTCATTTTGTTTGCTGCAAAATTCAGGGATAAAAAGAAGGTGTGCAAATCGCCCTGTAACAGTTTCCTACCGAGTGGAAACTGTTTACCTGTAGACGGAAACTGTTGCAGGCGGATTATTTTAATCGGTATGCGCTGCCTAACTTTGTACTGTAATAATCAAGAGAATAAATATGTCCAAGACACTAACGAATCAACAGAAAAAAGGACTGGGCGAAGATGCTCTACATGCAGGGAGAACTGCAAAGCAGGCAGATAGCCGAAAAGGTGGGTGTCAGCCCTGTCACCATGAGTAAGTGGAGCAAGGAGGGTAACTGGGGAAATGCTGCGGGCGGCCGTCACCACCACGCGGGAGGAACAGATACGCAATCTCTACATGCAGATAGCGGAAATGAACAAGGTCATAGCCGAGCGTGGTGACAAGTATGCCACTTCCGCCGAAGCCGACACCATCAACAAACTCTCCGCCGCCATCGCCAAAATGGAAGGGGACTACGGCATAGCCGATATCATCAGCGTGAGCAAACAGATCCTTTTCTGGCTGCGCAAGCGTGACCCGCAGAAGGCAATCGAACTGAGTTATTATTTTGACGAATTTGTAAAGGAGAAATTAAGGTAACGCCATGGCAAAAAAGAGACTGACAGGAAACAACAGGACACTCTCCGACGACTGGGAAGAAACCCTGAGGCAGATACGTACACAGACCGCCGTAGACTTCACCATGACCGGAGAAGAAAAGGCAAGGAAATTGCGCGAACTGGAAGCGGACCCTGTAGCATGGGCGAAGTTCATGTTTTACAGATATGCCAAATACGAGTTTGCAGGATTCCAGAAGAAAGCCCATCAGGCGCATCATCGGGCCATTCCGACGGGAACTCGGTACGAAGTCGCTGAGCTGGGCGCCGTGGAGCTGCAAAGTCCACCATCGTGATGTTCATCGTGCTGTACCTGGTCATCGTGAAGAAAAACAAGCGGTGCGTCATCATGACCTCGGCGACCAATGACGGCGCAAGGAAGCTGCTGAACCAGTACCGGGCGCAGTTCGAGGCGAACGAGCGGCTGAAATATTTCTACGGCAACCTCATCGGTGACAAATGGACGGAGGACTATTTCACCCTCAGCACCCGCGTGTCGTTCATGGCGATGGCTGGGGACAGTCACCGCGCGGAGTCAAAATGGACGAGGTACGCCCGGACGTATTGCTCATGGATGACTACGATACCGACGAGGAATGCCGCAATCCGGAGATAGTGAACAACAAATGGAACTGGTTCGAGCAGGCGCTGTTCTTCACCCGCTCCATCAGCGAGGCGCTGCTTACCGTCTGGACGGGGAACGTCATCGCAAAGGACTGCTGCGTCTCACGTGCAGGTAACAAGGCAAGGAAACTGGCAGCAAGGGAGAAGCCTATCGGAAACTGGGATATCATCAATATACGCATGGTGGATATCAATAATCCCGATCCGCAGGCGGATTACCAGTCGGAACGTCCGTATGGCCGGAAAAGAACACTGAGGAGACGATAGACGAGGTGCTGGCACAGGTGAGCCTCGCCAGCGGGCAGAAGGAGTGTTTCAATAATCCGGTGGTGGAGGGTTCCTACTTCAAGGAGATACGCTGGGGAGAATGCCCGCCCATAGGCAAGCTCAAATATATTGTCAGTTACGGGGACCCGGCACCGAGCAACACCACCGGCAAGAAGGCGAAGAAGAACTCCTTCAAGGCGAATTTTCTCATGGGGCTATACGAGGGAACGCTGTATGTATATACCGGATATCTGCGGCATGTCACCAACGACGAGTTCGTGAACTGGTATTACTATCAGCGGGACTACGTAAGGGAAAGGACGCAGCAGAGGAACTACATAGAGAATAACAAACTGCAGGATCCGTTCTACCAGCAGGTATTCGTTCCTCTTTTCCTTGCAAAAGGGAAGGAAAAAGGACATTACATCAGTATCTCACCCGACGGGCGTGACAAACCCGACAAATTCGTGCGTATAGAAGGGAACCTGGAACCGTTGAACAGGGCGGGAAGGCTCGTTTTCAACATACGGGAGAAGGACAATCCGGACATGCAGCGGCTGGAGGAACAGTTCAGGCTGTTCGACGACGGACTGCCGGCACCGGCAGACGGACCGGATGCCATTGAAGGGGGATATTACATGTGCCAGCAGCTGAACGCCCACATGGAAGCCGGAAGTTACTGGATAGGAAGACGCCCCCATAACAAAAAAAGAATGTGACAAACCATTAAAAATAAAAATATATGGCTTATTTGGAAGTAGAGGAAATGACAACCCACATCTATGAGGAGGATATGGATACCATCAGCCATGGCGATGATGCGGCGATGATGTCGGCCATAGACGCCGCCATAGAGGAGGTACAGGGATATCTTACCAAGTACGATACAGGAAAGATATTCGCCGCCAGGGGAAAGGAACGCAATCCCATATTGCTGCTCTTTGTAAAGGATATAGCCGCCTGGCACTTCTGTAATATCTGTAACGCCGGAGTGGATATTGAAATGCGCGAAAAGCGCTACGATCGTGCCATTGAATGGCTCAGGAACAATCAGAACAGGCAGAACCCGAACCTGCCGGCAGCACCGGAGCAGCCGGGACGGCAAGAGTGCAGGTGCTGCGGGGAAATAGCATTCGGAAGCAACAGGAAACGTGACAACCACTTTTAAACGGAAACTTTATGACAAACAGGAAAAGGAAAGAACGGCAGGAAAAACCTGTGTCCAGGAAGGCCGTAACACCGGTATACAATCAGATACTAGTGCAGCCCGTGCACAGGGGAATAAACGACATAGGCACATGGAAAAGTGCGCTCAGGGCGGCTGACATGGGGCTGCGCAGCAAACTGTACGACCTGTATGAGGACATACTCATGGACGGGACTGTGACGGATGCCATCGGCAAACGTATAGAGGCGATAACCGACTGCGATATTAACTTTACGGTAAACAGGAAGGAAGTACCACGATAACGGAACTCATAGATACTGTGGAGTTCGAGAACCAGCTGAAAGAGATCATGTGGAGCCTTTTCTGGGGAATATCCGTAGACGAATATTCTTTCGTGAACGGGTTCGACTTCAACAGCATACCGCGCAAGCACATACGTCCCAAAGAGAAGCTGATACTGCGGCGCCAGTACGATACGGACGGGATCAGTTACAGCGATGACGGTATGATCATACAGTGGGGAGAGGATAATGACCTTGGGCTCTTGCTGAAAGTGGCTCCTATGTGATATACAAGCGCGGGGGATTCGGGGACTGGGCACAGTTCGTGGAACTCTTCGGGATGCCGCAGCGCATAGGAAAGTACAACAGCATGGACGAACAAAGCAGGAGGCTTCTCATACAGGCATTCGAGGAAGCGGGATCGGCACCGTACATTGTCATCCCGAAAGAGAGTGACGTGGAACAGACGACACTCAGCGGAAGCAGCAACGGGGCGCTCTATAACGATTTCCGCAATGCCTGCAACGAGGAGATACTCATAACCGTACTGGGACAGACCATGACCACCAAAGACGGTGCGTCGCTCTCGCAGAGCAAGGTACATCTGGAAGTGCAGGAGAAGAAACACCGCAGCGACCGGCGTTTTGTCATACGCATGCTGAACAAATACCTTGTACGCTGCTTGAAAGCAGGGGATATCCGGTACATGGCGGAAAGTTCTCATTCGTGGACAAGAAGGACGAGCTTACCGTAAGTGACCTGAAAACGCTCTCTACGATGATTCCTATTCCCCGCAGTTACGGCTATGAGAAATACGGCATCCCCGAACCGAAGGACGGGGAGGAAGTGTTCATGGGGGCACCAGCCGATACGGGAAATGATGACCGGCCGGCCAAAGCGGTAAAACCACAGGTCAGGAATGGTACACCCGTAGGAACGGTGGAGAATGCCGATGAACGTACGCTTTGGGAAAGGATAAAATCTTTTTTCGTGGCGGCCCCGCATCCGGGCGGGGCTGGCATAATCCGCATGAGTGATACCTCCCCCCTGGATGAAAGGCTCATCGCTGCCGTATGGAACGGTGAACTGGCAGGTTTCAGTCCGGAGCTTTTCCGGTTCTTTGCCGAAGACTTTTTAAAGGCTGTTCGAACGGCATTTGAAGAAGGACCGAGAAATGCCGATGTGGACGTGGCCTACAAGTTGTCGGATGACCTGTTCCGTATGGCGATGGAGCAGAACCTGTTCCATTTCTCCGCTGCCAAGACGCTGGCGGAAATACAGGAACTGAACAGGCTCTTCCGGGAAAGCGGAAACTTTGGTGAGTTTCACCGCAGGGCAAAGGAAACCACCGAAGTGTTTAACAAGACCTGGCAGAGGACGGAATACGAAACGGCGGTGCTCACAGCCGAAGGTATGTCTACCTACGGAAATTGCGGACCAGGAAAAGGTATATCCTTTCTGGGAGTACCTGACGGTGAATGACGCAGGGTACGTGAGGAACACATGAAGCTTCATGGGTCATCCTGCCCGAAAATGACCCGCGATGGAACAAAATATACCCGCCGAACGGTTGGGCCTGCAGGTGCCTCGTGACCGGACGGATGAAGCACCAGGTAAAGGTCGATCTTGAAGAGATGCGCCGGCGTGTGGACGGCTTCCTGAAAACGGCCGAATGGAAAAAGGCCGAGGCGCAAGGCTGGGGAGTGAACCGTTGTGACTCGGCACAGGTATTCACAGCCGACCAGATGTACATCCGCAAGTTCCCGCAGCAGGCATCGTCCTATCTGAAGGACATGACCGCCGAACGCTGGAACCTGCCCGGGGTACAGGCCATGAAGAGGGACGCTTCAGGAAATATCCCTGTCAGTGGGCGGAGTGAACAGGAGGTATGGGAAACATACGCCGAAGACGGAAGAATCGTACTGACGGATTATGATGGCCGGAAAGTCATTGTCGAGAAAAAACAGTTCGACAGCCATACTGCAGGCAAGGGACGGGACAACCGCATAAGATACTGGGATGCCATGCTGGAAACCCTGCACGCCCCGGACGAGGTGTGGCTCAATGATGAGATAAAGCATGACCTGCTTGATACCTATTGCCTGTTGAAATACTACAGGGATGAGGTACTGGCCGTAAACTACCGGATAGAAGGGGAAAAGCTGGTGCTGAAGACCTGGTATGTCATGCAGACACGCACACCGGGAAACCGGAAAGTAAACCTTAAAAAGGAGATATGGGACAAACGCCGCAGGGGGCTGCTGATAAAAAAGCGTCGGAGCGCATCCTCGCGTCCGTCCGAACCGTAAAGGTGGAACGATGCCGTCGTTCCTCCGCCCGTTCGGATTGGATGGCCGGTGTTGCACTCCTTCTTGGGGCTGATCCTGCCTGGCGCTGTCGATTCTCAGACCTTGCAAATCCCCCTTGCACCCCCGGGGTGTTGGATGCGTGTTGTCTCCCCGTCAGGACAGGACTTCGATGCAAATATAACCATTTTAAAAATGTAAAGCAATGGATTTCAGCAAGGAATTGGAACAAAGGGTGAAAGAAGCCATAGAGGCGGTACCCGAAGCGGTGGCTTCCACTGCAAAACGGTACTTCCTGGAACGTTTCTCGGAAAAGGCGTTCGACGGGGAACCATGGAAGCCATGGGGTAAAAGATACAAGCCCGGAAAGGGGACACTGCTTGTACAGACGTTGAGCCTGCGTAAGAGTATCGACGTTGACGAGATCACGCCCGCAGGGTGGTCATTACCGCCGGTGGTGACAGGGTGCCTTATGCACGTGCCCATAACGAGGGATTCTCCGGCAGCGTAGTGGTAAGAAGCCATGAACGTGTGTCCCAAAAAGGGAAGCCGTACGTGGTGAAACAGCACACCCGGAAAATGCTGGTACCCCGCCGCCGGTTCATGGGAGAAAGCCATGAATTGGAAACACTCATAAAAAAAGATGTGGAACAACTGTTTAAAAATACAATGGAACGATGAAAAAAGAAATCTTGAAAACAGTAATGGAACGTATTCGTGAAAAAGTGCCGGAACTGCGCTGGGTGGATGCTGACGAAGGGCAGCTGGATTTCCAGGACAGCCGGCCGCCTGTGGCATTCCCGTGCTGCCTGGTGGAACTCAGCTATCCGGGAGCGGAAAACATGTCGGCGGCACATCCCGGAATGCAGCGTGTACAGGTTTCCCTGGAGCTGAAAATCGGCTTTAACGACTGTGCCTCGTTCAATGTGAACAAGCCACTGCAGGTGCAGGAGACGGCTTTCGCAAGGCTCGATATGTAGAAGCGCTGCATAGGGCGGTACAGGGATTCAAAATGGAGAACTGCGCCAAATCATTCAGAAGAGCGCGGTGCAGACCGCAGAAGAGACCGGACGGGCTCAAAGTCTATGAGGTTGTATATACAGCCGATTTTATAGACAATATATAAGGTTACCATTTCCAGCTGGGAAACATACGGCGGAGCTGGCGGACAGTGGCATGGGTGCTGCAGAGCCATTCGAAGAAGTCGGCGCATTCAAGCCAGGCGTTGTTGATGGTACGCTCGTCGACGAAGAACTCGTTTTCCGCGAGGATGATCATCACGTCGTCAAGACGGCGGCGCATAATCTCGCGCCAGTAGTACAGGCGGGCGGTCATTCACACGGTTACGCAGGCGGATACGCTCGCCGCGACTCGCAGCGCTGCGACGCAACGGAGTGCTTGAAAGTTTGCCGCACCGTTCGTTGAAACCGAGCTTGCCGCATGGAAAAAGTTCTAACTGACTGCCCATATCCTGAAAAATG
>ENA-OQCE01000558-OQCE01000558.1-human-gut-metagenome-genome-assembly--contig:-NODE-558-length-17903-cov-10.754500_pt1 | contig 17903 bp, 27 predicted proteins | sample MGYA00242495_ERZ504572 | MGnify/ENA primary metagenome ERZ504572 (study PRJEB26092, sample SAMD00036228) | human gut metagenome | host: Homo sapiens | study: EMG produced TPA metagenomics assembly of...
CCGATGTCCTGACGCTGCAGCTCGCAGGTGAGCAGCGCGCCAAAATCCTTGCCGGAGAAATCGTCGATGCCGAGCGTCTGGGCAAAATCGTTTCCGGAGCCACGGGCAGGACGGCAAGAGCGGGGCGGGCGTCCTCCTTTTGCGTCATAAGCCCGTTGACGACCTCGTGAATCACGCCGTCGCCGCCAAGGGCGATAACGGTGCGATAGCCCTGAGCCTGCGCGGCCAGCTCCTTGGCGTGTCCTATACGCTCGGTCAGCACCAGGTCAAACTGGGATGCGCGTGCAGTCATGTCCAAAAAGCGTTGCAGGCGCTCGGCAACTTCGCGCGCCGCGCCCGACTGGGCGGCTGGGTTGGCGATGATGAGCGTGCGACCAAAATCAGTTGCGTGCATGGGGCGACTCCCGGCGTGTGACATGACAGTGCGGTCGCGCTCAGGTCGAATTGCCCCCGATTGTGGCTGCACGGCGATTATTACATCTACTCTATCAGGTCGTTGTGGCGCTCGATAGCATCCGCTACCGTACCGCCTCATCCACAATAAGCGAACGGCGCTTGGGCGAGATAATGCGCTGGGCGGGGTACACGCCGCGGTGTCCGCCGGTTAGGTAGCTGATAAAGGCCACGATGACAAAGAACCCGGCGGCCGTGCCGTGGAACAGGTCGATGGCCATCATGCAGGTGGTGATGGGCACGTTGAGGCCGGCGCAGAATACGCCGAGCATGCCGAGAGCCGCCAGAAAACTGGGGTCAAGCCCGGTAAGGCAACCGATCCAGCCACCGAGTGCCGCACCGATGCCAAACAGGGGCGTGACCTCGCCGCCTTGGAAGCCCGCGCCCAGGGTAAGCGCTGTGACGACCAACTTGATGGCTGCGTCCGCCAGGGTGGTGTTGCCTGCAAATCCGGCGCCGGAAAGCCACGTGGAAAGGCCGGCGTAGTCCCAGGCGTCAAGGAGGGCATAGGCGGCCAAAACCACGAGTGCGCCTATGAGTGCGCGGACGAGGTAATTGGTGATAAAGCGATCGTACAGGCTTTTGACGTTCGAACCGACCAGGCAAAGAGGCGTGCCGTCAGGCCGAAGAAAATGGCGCTGATAACAACGATAACGACCGTTTTGGGCGTCATGGCGGGAACGTTGGCGATGACATTCGCCTCGTACTCGGTTCCCAAGGCAAGCGACGTAAAGTAGCCGGTAAACGAGGCGACGAGGCAGTAGATGCCCGCGGTGTAGTCGATCTTGCCGATAAAGCACATCTCCATGCCAAAGAAAGCTCCGGCAAGGGGCGAGCCGAATACGGCGCCAAAGGCCGACGAGATGCCGGCGAGCATGAGGTCGTGGTGGTCGTGCTTTTTGAGGTGGGCGAGGTTCGAGATGTTGCTGGCGATGGTACCGCCAATCTGCACCGCGGCTCCCTCGCGACCGGCCGATCCGCCCGTTAGGTGCGTGAGCGTGGAGCAGACGAAGGTGAGGACGGCCATGCGCATGTGGATGAGGCGTGTGCCCAGAGCGGAGTCGATGACCAGGTTGTTGCCTCGTTTGGCGGCAAGGCCGTGGTTTTTGTACACCCACGCGGTGGCAACGCCCACAACGGGAAGCAAGACGTAGACCCACGCGTGGTGCTCGCGATAGTCGGTCGCGATATTCAGCGAGGCCAAAAACGCCCAAGCGGCAACGCCCATGGCGAGCGAGACGATGACGACGAGTGCGAGCAACTTGGCGCTCGCGAGTAGGTTGCGGGCGTTGCGGCGCGTGTCGGCGGCCAAGAGATGCTCGGAGCGGGTGAGCTGATGCCTGCCGGCCATGATGACGTCGTTCAGGGAGAAAAAGCCGCCGTCGTCGAGCGACTGAGAATGATCCTGCGCTTCGTTTGCGCTTTCGGGTTTGTCGGTAAAAGTCATACGTTCCTCTTTTGGGTTGCAACACGAGCATTATAAAACGCGGTAAACGCGACGAGCCGGTGGGTTGGTTTTGGTTCTGTTTCGCGGCTTGCGGCCGACAGATGTATTTGCGGGTACAGGCCAAGTCACGGTCGCGCGTCGAGGGATTATACTGAGAGAAACATAAAGAATCGGCGCTTTTGTTGCGCGCCGCAGCATGCTAGAGGTGTATATGGCTGAGAAACTCATTCCGTTGGAGGACGCGCAGGCGATCGTCTTGTCGCACGTGAATCGCACCGAAGTCGTCGAGATTCCCGTGTGGCAGGCCGCCGGTCTTCCCTTGGCAGAGGGTGCGGTGGCCGATATCGACATCTCGCCGTTTGCCAACAGCGCTATGGACGGATATGCCGTGCGCTCGGCGGACTTGGCGCAGGCATCTGGCGAGGCGCCGGTGACGCTCGACGTTATCGGACACGAGGCTGCGGGCCATGTGTTTGAGGCACAATCGGCGCGGGCGAGACGGTCCGCATCATGACGGGCGCGCCGGTACCCGAAGGTGCCGATGCGTGGTGAAGTATGAGATCGTCGATGTGCTCGTCGGTGACGGCAACGAGGTTCGCGTGTGAGGTTCTCGGCGCCTGCAAGGTAGGGAGAACGTTCGCTCTGCCGCCGAGGAGGCCCATGCCGGCGATGTTGTGATGCACGCCGGCGAGGTCGTGGCTCCGGCGGGCGCCGGCTTGTTGGCGAGCGCCGGGTATGCGAGCGTGAAGGTGCATGCCGCGCCGCGTGTGGGCATTATCTCGCTGGGCACGGAGCTGGTCGCGCCGGGTGAGCTGCCGGCGCGCGGGCAGATTCGCGACTCCAACTCGTCGGCGTTGATGGCCGAAGCGCTCGATGCAGGAGCCGAGCCCGTGTTCTACGGCATTGCGCCCGATGATGAGCAGGCGATTGCCGAGCTGGTGCATCGCGCCGTGCTGGAGTGCGATTTTGTCATTACGAGCGGTGGCGCCTCGGCAGGCGACTACGACTACGTGACGGCGCTCGTCCGGCGCGAGGGCGAGGTGCTGTTCGATCGCATCTCGATGCGTCCGGGCAAGGCCATCACGTTTGGCTTGCTTGGGGGTAAGCCCTACCTGGGACTTTCAGGCAATCCGGCCGCGGCGTATGTAGGCTTTGAGATGCTTGCGCGTCCGGCGATCCGCAAGATGCGCGGCTTTGCCGAGGGTGCGCGTCCCGTGCAGCAGGCGACGCTCACGCACGGCGTGAAAAAGCGACAGCATCGCCGCTTCTTCGATCGCGCCACGGTTTTGCGCGACCCCGAGACCGGTGAGCTGTTGGTGACCGAGGCCAAGACGCAGAATTCGGCGCTGCTCGGCACGATGCAGCGGGCTAACTGCCTGTTGCGTGTTGACGAAGGACCGTGCGACCTCAAGGTGGGCGATGTCGTGGACGTTGTTCGCGTCGACCTGCCCGAGGGCGCCGTGTTGTAGGAGGAATGCTATGGAGTTGAAGATTTCGATCGTGACGTGCTCGGATACGCGCGACCTTGCCCAGGACGAGGCGGGTGCCGCACTCGAGGAACTTATCGAGGCGCAGGCTGGATGGTCGCCTCGCATGTGGTCGTGCGCGACGACGTCAGCGAGATCGGTGATGCCATTGTGGAAGCCGCCGATGAGTGCCACGCCAATGTCGTGCTCACCTGCGGCGGCACGGGGCTTTCGATGCACGATGTGACGCCCGAGGCGACGCGTGCCGTCTGCGAGCGCGATGTGCCGGGCATTGCAGAGGCAATCCGTGCGTACTCCATGACCAAGACGCGCCGCGCTATGCTCTCGCGCGCTATTTGCATGCAACGAGGTCATACACTTGTCGTAAACTTTCCCGGTTCTACGAAGGCCGCCCGCGAAAGCTGGGAGGCCATAGCGGACCAGCTGGAGCATGCGGCTCAGATGACAGCGGGCGGCGGACATACCAACTAAGCGGTTTACCTGCGGCGGAGCGACCTGAACGGCTGCTCCGCCTTTTATTTGCGTTCAAGGGGACGGCATTCTGTAGGCATGCTTGAAACTATATTCTCAGACGAGAATAATTTCTCATAATCATTATTCGCATCGAAGTATAATCTAATTACAGAATAAAGCCCGCGGTGGGGTACCCGGGCACAAGGTACGAAAGGGTTGAACATGTTCGATATGGTTTCTCGCCGCGGATTCGTCTCACTCTCCGCTGTCGCCGCTGCCGGCCTTGGCCTTGCCGGCTGCTCCGGAAACAAGGAGCCTGAGTCGACCGGTTCCGATGCCGGCTCCGCCAAGATTTCGTCCAAGAAGGCTGTCGAGCTGCAGGTCTTTGCTGCCAACTCGCTCGAGAAGGCTCTGCCCGAGGTTCAGGAGCTCTACACCGACCAGACTGGCACCGCCTTTTCCGACACGCAGTTTAAGGCTTCTGGCGACCTCGTTGAGCAGATGCGTGCCGGCGCCACGGTCGACGTGCTCATCACCGCCTCCAAGGGCACCATGGACGACGCCGAGGCCGCCGAGCTCGTCGATGCCGGCACACGTGAGGATATGTTCGTCAACGACCTTGTGATCATTCGTGCTGAGGGTTCCGACACCAAGATCGAGCCATCGCCGACGTCGCGAACCTGGACGCAAGATCGCCATCGGCGACGCCAAGACCGTCCCCGCCGGCAAGTACGCCAACCAGGCCTTAGCTTCTGTGGGTCTCTACACCGGCACCGAGGGCGACGACGGCGAGTATGCTCCCGAGATCACCGACAAGGTCGCACTGGCCGACAAAGTTGGTACCGCTGCGTCTTACGTCTCTACGGGCGACTGCGTGGCCGGTTTTGTCTACAGCTCCGATATCTTCCGCTATGACGGCATCGAGGAGGCCTTCGTGTGCCCCGAGGATTCGCACAAGCCCATCGTGTACCCGGGCGCCGTTGCCGAGAGCTCCGAGCACGCCGACGAGGCCAAGGCGTTTATCGACTTCTGTCTGACCAACAAGAAGGCTCAGAAGATTTGGGCTAAGTACGGCTTTGAGCTTTCCGAGTAGTGCGGCTTGGCGCGATAATTCCATCGTTTTGTGTCTCACTCCGTCCTTGTGTTCGCTTGGAGCTTTTCGTGCTTAATAGATTCCGCATGCTTGTCGTCTGTGCTTTGACCCTCGCGCTTTGCTGGGTGCCGGGACTTGCGTTTGCTGGGGACGCTGAGGACGGGGCCCAGGTTGCTGCGACCGCTCATGGGCTTTCCTATGGGATCGAGGGTTTTGAGCGGTTGGCCAAGGGGACCGCTCGTGCCATGGAGGGCCAGCCTGAGGCTATCGGTTTCCCGTTGACGAGGACGTGGACCTTGTAGTGGCGCCCGCTGCCGATCGCGTTGTGGTGTGGATATCGCCCAAGGCAGTCGAGAAGTATGGTTTGGATCCGCAGGACAACGAGTGCGTATCGGGTCTCAAGGCTCTCGTCTGTGAGCTCGACAGCGCAAACTGCATGGGAGGTGCGCAGCTGGGGGACGTGGATCTTCCTTGGTATGTCACGGCGGAAACAACGTTTGATGCCGGCGGGTATACCTATGGCTTTGATGTGCGTGGTGCGGATGGGGACCGCTATGTGGTGATTGCGTCAGCCTCGGGTGATGCCAAGGGCGGCGCGCGTTGGCTTGATAGCGCTCAAATGGTAGAAGCATCGTCTGTCGTGTTGCGGGATGAGCAGGGGCCCTTGGCCTCTCTGGCCTCCTTTTTGGGCAACATCGACTATCGCCCGTTTTGGGTGTCTATCAAAACGAGCGGCCTTGCCCTGCTGATCTCCTTTGCGCTGGGCCTGTTTGCCGCATGGAAGACCATGGGTACGACGAGCCGCGTGAAGGGCCTACTCGACTCGGTCTTTACCATCCCGATGGTGCTGCCTCCCACGGTGTGTGGCTTTCTGCTCCTCATGCTGTTTGGCCGCTCAACCGGGGTTGGCCAGTGGCTTATTGCACACAGTATCTCGATCGTCTTTACGTGGCCCGCGGCGGTGATATCTGCCGTGGTGGTGTCGTTTCCCCTGGTCTACCGTACGGCACTCGGAGCCTTCGAGAGCCTTGACACGCAGATGCTCGATGCGGCGCGAACCCTGGGATGGTCCGAGCGTCGCATCTTTACCAAGCTTATGATGCCGCTTGGCTGGCCCTCGATTGCCGCCGGCACGGTGCTCGCCTTTGCCCGCGCGATGGGCGAGTTTGGTTGCACGCTGTTCTTTGCAGGCAACTATGCCGGCATTACGCAGACCATTCCCATTGCGATTTACTTTGAGTGGATGGGCGGTAACACGTCGGTGGCCCTCTTTTGGGTCGCCGTCGTGATCGTGTTTAGTTTCCTGGTCATCCTGTTTATCAATATGTACACCGCTCATTCGCAAAAGTATCGCGAGCGGGGCCTTTCCTGTGTGGAGCGCAAGCGGATCAAAGATCTTGCCGGACAGGGCGATTCGCTCGACCCGGCGGGCGGCGATGCCTTGCGTATCGATCGCGAGGCGCTGGCCGAGCTCATGCGCGATGATGCCGCTTTGCAGGGAGGTCGATAGGCCATGTCGCTCGTTCTGGATATCAAAAAGCGCTATCCCGGCTTTACCCTCGACATTCAGCTCGATGCCGGCGAGGAGCGTGTGGCGCTGCTCGGCGCCTCCGGATGCGGCAAGAGCTGCACCTTGCGCTGTATTGCCGGCGTGGAGACGCCCGACGAGGGCAAGATCGTCGTCAACGGCGTAACCTTCTTTGACTCGGTGGCGGGCATCAATCTGTCGCCCCAGGAGCGCAAGTGCGCCCTGATGTTTCAAAACTATCAGCTGTTCCCTAATATGACGGTGGCCGATAACGTGTGCGCCGGCGTTGAGGGTGCAGGCGACGCCGCGGCGCGTAGGCAACTTGCCGAGCGCTACCTGGGTATCTTTGGACTGGCCGATTTTGCCGACCGCTATCCCGCGCGTCTCTCGGGCGGCCAGCAGCAGCGTGTGGCGCTTGCTCGCATGGTGGCGGCACACCCGGCATTTTTATGTTCGATGAGCCCATGAGTGCGCTCGACGCGTATCTCAAGAGCGCGCTTGAGCAGAACATGCTCGACCTGTTCGACGTCTGTAATCGTACCGTGCTCTACGTGAGCCACGATATTGACGAGGCATGCCGCCTGTGCGAGGGCATTTGCGTGATGCATAACGGACATGTGGAGGAGATCGGCTCCGTCGAGGACGTGGTCCGCCGGCCGCAAACCTTGGCTGCGCTGCGCCTGACGGGCTGCAAGAATACGAGCCGCGCGCGCAAGATCGGGCTTCAGGAAGTTGAGGCCCTGGACTGGGGCATGACCTTCAACGTGGGCCGTGAGGTTCCCGATAACGTGGCGTACCTGGGTATTCGTGCGAGCTACTTTCATGTGGACAACCGTGCCGAGCGGGGTCGCAACAGCTATGACCTGCACGTGGCCCGAGTGAGCGATTCGCGTTTTGAGCGCCTGGTGCTGCTGGACGTGCCGCGTGCCGATGCGCCGACGCGCCTGCAGTGGAAGGTCAACAAAGTGGGCATACCTGTCGACGAGCTGCCGCAAGCAGGCGAGACGCTGCGCATGCATTTTGATGCCAGCAGGATCCATTTGGTTTGTCGTTAATTCGGTGGGCGATGCGGGCGAGGAGGTAGTCCTCGACCGCTTTGTTTCCACTTTACCGCTCGCCGATTTCTATATAACAAAATCTTATCAATCTGATAATTATTTATCAGACAGCGAGGTGTTCGCATCCCGCAGCTGTCGTACGCGTGTCGGCGGTATTCGTCTGGACGACGACCGTTGATATAGTTGACCTCAACTTGTAAAGGAGGGTGCGCACATGCCGCAGAGACATACATTCGCCGCGTTGCCGCGCGTGCCCTATACATGGCTCGGAGTCGCATATGAGCAGGTATGTTCACGGCTCCGGGAGAGACGACGCACAACTAAATAACCGACCGCAAAGCAGGTTCCCTAAAATTCCGGGTTTGAGCACGGCCGGGCAATCGCCGTCCGTCGTGCATCGATACCGCTGTTATCCGTTTTTGGTTCGAGAGGGGAACCGTTATGGCTGAAGAATTTGATTTCCACCCGATGTGGGAGAGCCTCGGCATGAATCTTGCCGACCACGATATGCTGCTGGGCGCCGTGGGCCAGATGTACGGGGACATGTTCCTGTCGCAGAAGAACCGCCCCAAGTCCACGTCCTACTTGGACTTTGTGGCCACCAACATCCATAGCGGCCGCATTAAGGAGATGCTCGACAAAAAGGAGGCTGGCGAGGCCACCAAAATCGTGGGCTCGTTCTGCGTGTACGTGCCCGAGGAGATTGTGCTCGCCTGCGACGGTATTCCCGTGGGCCTGTGCTCGGGTGCCGATTGGGCAACCGATAAGGTCGAGGAGCATCTGCCGCGCAACACCTGCCCGCTTATCAAGAGCTTTGCCGGCTTTAAGCTGGGCGAGGTCTGCCCCTACATTGAGTCGAGTGACTTGGTGGTAGGCGAGAACACCTGCGATGGCAAGAAGAAGGCCTACGAGTTTTTTGCCACGCAAAAGAACATGTACGTCATGGATATTCCCAACGTACACGACGAGTCGACGCTCGTGACCTGGAAGGCCGAGGTCAAGAAGCTCGCCGCCAAGATCGAGGAAGAGTGCGGCGTCACGATTACGCCTGAGCGTCTGAAGGCCGCCATCCACGCCGTCAATGAGAAGCGTCGCGCCCTGCAGCGCCTCGCTGCCACGCGCGCTGCCGACCCTGCGCCCATCAGCGGTCTTGACAGCCTGCTGACCGTTCAGGCCGCCTTTATGGACGACACGCCACGTCTGACCGGAGCCATTAACGATATGGCGGCCGAGTGTGAGCAGCGTGTCGAGGCCGGAGAGGGCGTGGCGCCCAAGGGGACTAAGCGCATCCTGTACACCGGTACGCCCATGGCCGTGCCCAACTGGAAGCTGTTCAACCTCATCGAGAAAGCCGGTGGCATTGTGGTAGGCGAGGAGTCCTGCACGGGCTCGCGCTATTACAAGGACCTGGTCGACGAGTCCGGTGAGACGGTCGACGAGATGCTCGATGCCATCGCCGAGCGCTACTTTAAGATCAACTGCGCCGTCTTTACGCCCAACGACCAGCGTATGAAGGACATTGTCCAGATGGCCAAGGACCTGCATGCCGACGGCATCGTCGACGTGGCCCTGCAGTTCTGCACGCTCTATGAGATGGAGTCCTTCGCCGTGGAGAAGCCGCCGAGGAGGCGGGCATTCCGTTCATGCACATCACGACCGACTACGCCGGCGAGGACGCAGGCCAATTGCAGACGCGCATCGAAGCTTTCTTGGAAACCATTTAGGGCTATACGTTCCGGCGGCTTCCCCAGGTACCCGATCTTGCCGTTCAAACCGTCGCTTGCGTACCAAAGTGCGCGGAGCTGCTCTTTCACGGCAACCTCGGGCGCCTGGGAAAGCCGTTTCCTTGGTTGGTTAAAAGGTTTAGGAGTTATATGTCGGAAAATATTGAGCAGCCGTTGCCCAGCACGTTTGAGGAGTTCAACGAGCAGCGCAAGGCCGCGTTTATTCGCGTCAAGGATTATAAACAGGCCGGCAATCGCCTGGTCGGCTTTTTGTGCAGCTATACGCCGCTCGAGATTATCGATGCCGCGGGGGCGCAAGTGTCGCTCTGTGCGGTACGTCCGATGAGGTGATCCCCGAGGCCGAGAAGGTACTGCCCGCGAACCTCTGCCCGCTCATCAAGTCGACCTACGGCTTTGCCTACTCGCAAAAGTGCCCGTTTACGTACTTTAGCGACATGATCATCGGCGAGACCACCTGCGACGGCAAGAAGAAGATGTACGAGCTGCTGGGGGAGCTCAAGCGCACGCACATTCTGCACCTGCCGCAGGGTCGCGATCGCGCCTACGAGCGTGAAAGCTGGTACGAGGAGTGCCGCCTACTCAAGGAGGAGCTCGAGAACTTCTACGGCATCACGATTACCGACGATGACCTGCGCGCCGCCGTCCGTCGTCGCAACCGTTTGCGTGCGGCCCAGCTCGAGATGTTTGCGCTGCAGGCTAACCAGCCGGCGGCCATGAGCGGCGTCGACCTGATGAGCACCATGTTTGCCGGTACGTTCAGCTTTGATATCGAGGCCTATACGGATCAGCTGGAGCAAAAGGTTGCCAAGCTGCGCGAGGCCTACGACGCGGGCGAGCGCCCGGTTGCGGCGGATGCCAAGCGCATTCTGATCACCGGCTGCCCGGTGGGCGGCGTGATCAACAAGATAGGCCGTACTATCGAGTCCAATGGCGGCGTGGTCGTGTGCATGGACGACTGCTCGGGTGAGCGCACGGCGGCATGATGATCGACCCCGATGCTCCCGATATCCTGCGCGCCATCGCCGACCGCTACCTGGATATCAACTGCTCGGTCATGACGCCCAACGACAGCCGCATGGGGAACACGCTTGCCATGTGCGAGAAGTATCATGTCGATGGCGTGGTAGAGAGCGTGCTACAGGCCTGCCACACCTTTAACGTGGAGAGTGCGCGCATGCAGGAAGCTGTCGAGGGTGCGGGCATTCCGTATATGAAGATCGAGACCGACTACAGCAACGGTGACATGGGCCAAATCGAGACGCGCATCGCCGCCTTTATCGAAACCCTCTGACGTCTGAGCGCCCGACCTTCCGGCTCCAACCCTCCTCGCGTACCTTGAGTACGCTTCGTCGGGCTTGTCGCTCGGAATCTCGGGCACCTCAGACGCCAGAGGGCCGTTGTTGCAGCAGTGTCTGATTGTTTGATTTTCTTGCTGATTAGGAGAGAGCCATGATAGGGATCGGGATCGATATCGGGTCTACGGCGGCTAAGGCTGCTGTGGTCGACGGGGAGGGTTCGGTGGCGTGGACGTGCGTGCAGCCAACCGGGTTTTCCTCGGTCGATGCTTCCGAGCGGCTGCGCGAGGCACTGGCAGCGGCTGGCTATGGCGTGGCTGCCGACGACGTGCGCGTGATCGCGACTGGCTACGGCCGTGTTGCCGTGCCCTATGCGCACAAGGTCGTGACCGAGATTACCTGCCACGGCACCGGTGCCGTGCGTCTGTTTGGCGATCACGGCACGGTGATTGACGTGGGGGGCCAGGACACCAAGGTCATCCAGCTTAAAGGCGGCCGCGTGGCCAAGTTTGCCATGAACGACAAGTGCGCCGCCGGCACGGGGCGCTTTTTGGAGATCATGGCCGACCGCCTAGCATTTCCCAGCAGCAGATGGCCGACCTGGCGCGTTCCGGCGAGCCCAGCAAGATCAGCAGCATGTGCACGGTGTTTGCCGAAAGTGAGGTTATCAGCCTGATCGGTCGCGGTGAGCCGCGCGAGAACATCGCACGTGGCGTGATCGACAGCGTGGTCTCGCGCGTGGCGACCATGGCCGGGCAGGCCGCGGGCGCCCCGTACTACCTGACCGGTGGCCTGTGCGAGAACGCCTTCGTGGTGGAGCGGTTGGGCGAGCTACTGGGGTCGCCGGTGACAACCTCGCCCCAGGCTCGCTTTGCCGGTGCCATCGGCGCGGCGATTCGCGCACAGGCGCTCAATTAATGCATCCGCCTTGGGCTCGCATTCATGCGTATACTGAGAGAAAATGATTGACCGATGAGAGGAGGTATCGATGCCTGACGATCAGATTAAGCTCACGTCTATGACGGCCGCGAGCGGTTGAGCCGCTAAGTTGGCTCCTGGAGCCCTCGCCCAGGTCCTGGGCGACTTGCCCAATGTGCATAACGACAACCTACTCGTGGGGTTCGATACCTCCGACGATGCGAGCGTCTTCCGCGTTGGCGATAACCTGGGTCTCGTGCAGTCCATCGACTTCTTCCCGCCGATGGTCGACGACCCGTTTCTGTTCGGCCAGATTGCCGCGGCAAACTCGCTGTCGGACATCTACGCCATGGGCGGGCGGCCGAGCCATGCCATGAACCTGCTCTGCATACCCAGTTGCCTGGGTGTTGAGGTTGCCGGCAGATTCTGGCGGGCGGCGCCGACAAGTGCGTCGAGGCGGGCTGCTCTATCGCGGGCGGTCATACCATCAACGACGACGAGCCCAAGTACGGCTTGTCTGTGAGCGGCTTTGTCGCGCTCGACCGCATGCTCGCCAACAGCGGCGCGCGCGCTGGCGATGTCCTGCTGCTGACCAAGGCGATCGGCTCTGGCATCATCACCACGGCCATTAAGGGCGAGCTCATCGAGCAGGACGAGGCCGCAGCCATGTTCGACTCGATGCGCACCCTCAACGAGGCCCCGATTCGTCTGGCCGAGGGCCTCGAGCTTCACGGCTGCACCGATGTCACGGGCTTTGGCCTGATCGGGCACGCGTGCGAGATGGCCGAGGGCTCGGGCGTGCAGATTGAGCTTGTGTCGGGGGCGGTGCCGCTCTTTGACCAGGTGCTCGACATGGCGCGTCTGGGCATTATCCCCGCGGGCTCCTACCGCAACCAGGACTTTTTTGGCCCGCGTGTGGCTGCCGACGAGGACCTGGAGCCGGGCATGCTCGACGCGCTGTACGATCCGCAGACGTCTGGTGGCCTGCTTATCGCGGCGCCCGTGGCGGATGTGGATGAGCTTGCGCGTCGTTTACATGCCGAGGGGCGCGTTGCCGCCACAATCGGTCGCGCGTGCGAGCCGGTGCCGGGCGGTCCTGCTGTTCGCGTTGTGCATTAAGGAAAACCGTTTATGCGACCGCCTGCTGTTCTGGGCGGTCCCTTTTGAAAGGATGTAGCTATGTCTACCAAAATTGAAGTCAATGCCATGGGCGATGCCTGCCCGCTGCCCGTCGTCAAGACGCTTAAGGCGCTCAAACAGTTTGACGGCGAGGGTGCCGTGGTGACCTCGGTCGATAACGAGACCGCCGTCAAGAACATCTCCAAGATGGCGCAGGAGAAGGGCTGCACGGCCTCGGTCGAGAAGGTTTCTGACGCTGAGTGGCACGTGACCGTGGCGACCTCTGGTGCCATTGCCGTGGCCGATCCCGAGCAGGATGGCGCTGCTTCTGTGGTGCCAGCACCGGCAAGGGCGAGCTCGTCATTTCCGTCTACACCGACTGCATGGGCCGCGGCGACGACGAGCTGGGCCACAAGCTCATGAAGGCCTTCATCTTTGCCGTGACGCAGCAGGAGGAGCTGCCCGCGACCATGCTGTTCTACAACGGCGGAGCCAAGCTCACCGTCGAGGGCTCGCCGGTACTCGACGACCTGAAGGGCCTGGCCGAGCAGGGCGTTGAGATCCTCACCTGTGGCACCTGCCTCGACCACTATGGCATTAAGGACCAGCTTGCCGTGGGCGAGGTCACGAACATGTATGTGATCGTGGAGAAGATGGAGCAGGCCGTGCGCGTCGTGCGCCCGTAGCGTATTGGTTGGAGTTGCCATGAGGGAGAAGCGCCCGGCGCTTGTCATCACGTTTCCCACCACGGCGGCCGCCATGGGCTGCGAGTCCCTGTGCGTTGAGCGTGGCCTTCCCGGGCGAACGATTCCCGTGCCCGGGGAGGTCGCTGCCGGCTGTGGTCTGGCGTGGAAAGCGTTGCCTGCCGATGAGGAGCTGCTGCGCGGCGAACTCGCCGCGGCGGGCGTTCCCACCGAGGCTATACCGTGATTGATATGTGGGAGGTCGTGCGATGATCTACCTGGATAACGCGGCGACGACCATGCACAAGCCGCAGACGGTCATCGATGCCGTGACGCAGGCGATGTGCTCGCTCGGCAATGCCGGGCGCGGCGCCACGTCGGGTGCCTCGATGCCGCTCGTACGATTCACGGTTGCCGTGCCAAGCTCGCGCGCTTGCTGGGCTGCCCGCGGCTGATCATGTGTGCTTTACGTCCAACTCCACCGCGGCGCTCAACACCGCCATCAATGGCGTGGTGCGCCGCGGCGACCGCGTGGTCACGACGGTGCTCGAGCACAACTCCGTGTTGCGTCCGCTCAACCGCCTGGCGGCAGAGCAGGGCGTGACCGTTGAGCATGCGGGCTGCGACGCGAACGGTGCGCTCGACTACGAAGAGCTTGAGCGGCTGGTGACGCCGGGCACACGTGCCGTGGTGGTGGCGCACGCTCCAATGTGACCGGCAACGCGGTCGACATTGCGCGCGTGGCCGCCATGGCCCATGCGGCCGGTGCGCTCGTGATCGTCGATGCCTCGCAGTCTGCCGGCACGGCGCATATTGATATGCAGGCATGGGGCTCGACGTGGTGTGCTTTACCGGCCACAAGGCTCATGGGTCCGCAGGGGACCGGCGGCCTGGCCGTGGCGGAGGGCATTGACGTGGCCCCCTGGGCCATGGGCGGTACGGGCGTGCACAGCTTTGATCCGCTGCAGCCGCTTGAGTGGCCCACGCGCCTGGAGGCGGGCACGCTCAACGGCCACGGTGTCGCCGGCCTTTCTGTCGGCCTCGACTTTATCGAGGCCCAAGGTGGGGTCGAGGCGATTGCGGCGCATGAGCGAGCACTGGCGGATCGCTTTCTCGCTGGCGTGCGCGAAATCCCGGAGATCAAGCTCTACGGTGCCTTTGACCAGCCCGTGCGCTCGGCGATCGTTTCACTCAACGTGGGCGATATCGATTCGGCCGAGATTTCGGACGCGCTCATGCAAGGGTGGGGGATTGCGACGCGCCCCGGCGCCCACTGCGCTCCGCTCATGCACCGCGCGTTGGGGACCGAGCGCCAGGGTGTCGTTCGCTTCTCGTTTGGGTATTTCAACACGGACGAGGAAGTTGACGCCGCGATTGAAGCTTTGCGCGATTTAGCTTGCTAAAGCGTATATACTTGCGGGATGGGCCTTTTGCCCGTCCCGTTTTTGTTTCGACCCGAAAGGTGGTCCCATGGCCTCATCCGCGCCGCGCGGCCTGCGCTCCGACCATGTCGTTACCGTCGGTATCGCCCTGTTCTCGATGCTCTTTGGCGCCGGCAACCTTATTATTCCGCCGCTGCTGGCGCTGCAGGCAGGTTCTGCCACGCCGGTCGCCATGCTCGGCTTTCTCATTGCCGCCATCGGCCTGCCCGTCATGGGCTTTATCGCCGTGGCACTTGCCGGAACGCGCGCGAGCTTGCCGGCCGTGTGCATCCCAAGTTCGGCGAGTTCTTTGTCGCGGCGGTGTATCTGGCTATCGGCCCGTGCCTGGCCATTCCGCGCACGAGCTCCACGGCCTTCGAGATGCTGGTGCCGCTGTTGCCCGAGGCGTCTCGCTCGGCACGGCGCGCCTGGTGTTTGCCGTCGGCTTCTTTGTCGTCGCGTTTGCGCTCACGCTGCGCCCGGGCGTCATCACACGCGTGCTCGGCCGCATTACGGGCCCCGCGCTCATTGCGCTCATCGTGCTGGTCGTTGGTGCTGCCGTGATCTCGCCGCTGGGTCCCGCTGCCGCGCCGCAGGCCCCTACGATGCTGGCGCTGCCGTGCAGGGCTTTCTGACTGGCTATCAGACCATGGACCTGCTCGCGTCGCTCGCCTTTGGCATCATCATCGCCGAGACCATCCACGAGTTGGGTGTTACCGATGACAAGCGCGTGGCCTTCGAGATTTCGCGTTCCGGTGTGATCGCCGGCGTACTCATGGCTATCATCTACTGCGGCTTGGGCCTTGCCGGTATGCAGCTCGGCACCGTGATGCCCGACGCTACCAACGGCGCCGCCATCCTCGCCCGTTCGGCCTCCATGCATTTTGGGCTTGCCGGCACGGTCGTGGTCTTTGCGATCTTTTTCCTCGCCTGCATGAACGTGTGCATCGGCCTCATCAGCTGCTGCTCGCGTTACTTCTGCGAGACGTATGTGGTCGAAGGGGGAGCGGAGGCCTCTGAGGAGGCCATGCGCCGCCCCTTTGCGGTTCTCGCCTTTGTGTTCGCAGCGTTTTCGTGCGTGCTCTCCAACGTGGGCCTCGACGTGATTCTTATGTTCTCGGTGCCCATGCTCAATGCCTTGTATCCCGTTGCCATTGTGCTGGTGCTTATGGGCCTGGTGCACGGTTTTTGCGACGCGCATCCGCAGGTATGGGTCTGGGTCGGCGGCGTCGTCGCGGTGCAGAGCGTGATCACCTCGGTCCGCGACGCGTTCTTTGCTGGCGCGTGGCTACCGTTCGATGCGCTGCCGCTGGCGGATATCGGTGCCGCGTGGGCGCCGGTCGCGTGGTGGCGTTTGTGATAGGCCTGCTCCACAGCCGGTTTGTCGCACATTCGAGGAGCTAGAATATCGCCGCTTGCACAGGCGGGAAGTCTCCCCTATAATTTCCTTCGCTTTGGGACACGCAAGGTTTATGCCTTAGCTGCTCAACACCTTCGGGACGTGGCGCAGTTTGGTAGCGCGCCTGCTTTGGGAGCAGGATGTCGCAGGTTCAAATCCTGTCGTCCCGACCATATCTTGCGGGCGTAGTTCAATGGTAGAACCCCAGCTTCCAAGCTGATGACGCGGGTTCGATTCCCGTCGCCCGCTCCATAAGAATTGTTTTAACGGCTTTGGTTTCCTTTGGGAATCAGAGCTGTTTTCGTTTACGCGCCGGGCGACGGGAATCGAACCCGTCAGGTGCGGAGCTGAGAAAATGCGTGAGCATTTTCCAGCGCAGCACGCAAGGGCCGAAGGCCCGCAGCGAAACAAGGATTTGCGAAGCAAATCCTTGGACTTCCCGTCGCCCGCTCCAAGCTATATAATCGCAGGCCAATATGCTAATTTGGCTCGCGTTTATTTTTATACCGTCCGACCTCGCGGGGCAAATGAACCAAGAGCGTTTGTCCCACATCGTAAGAAAGTAGTGATTGCCATGGCACAGAGTAAGGCAGAATACCCCACCCCCGACTGCCTGGCGCCCGCCGCGATCGAGGCTAAGTCCGAGGCCGCCGGCGTTACCAAGGCCAACCTGCCGGTCTCGAAGGCCTTTTTGCTCGCCATGTTCGCCGGAGCGTTTATCGCCTTCGGCGGCCTGTTCTTCACGGTCTTTCTGAGCGATCCCACGCTTGGCTGGGGCGCCCAGCGCTTCGTGGGCGGTCTTGCTTTTTGCCTGGGACTGGTGCTCGTGCTCATTTGCGGCGCGGAGCTGTTTACCGGTAACTCGCTTATGGTATGCGCGCTTAAGAGCAAAAAGATTACGCTCGTCCAGATGTTCAAGGCTTGGGCTGTTGTGTGGATCGGCAACTTTGCTGGCGCCCTGTTCGTTGTCTTTTTGATTTACATGGCAGCTATTTATAAGCTCAACGGCGAGGCCGTCGCCAATGCCATGGTGAGCGTCGCCGCCGGTAAGGTTGCGATCGACGCCGTTACCATCTTCTTCCGCGGCATTTTGTGCAACATCTTTGTCTGCCTGGCCGTATGGATCGGCACTGCCGGCAAGACCGTGGTCGACAAGGTCGTGGGCATTTTGCTGCCCATCGCTGCCTTTGTGGCCTGCGGTTTTGAGCACTGCGTCGCCAACATGTACTTTTTGCCCATGGGTATTTTGATGCACTCCTGCGGCTATGGAGCCGATGTCGCTGGCGCCGATGCCTCAACGCTGCCGGGTTGGCGCTCAACCTTACGGTCGCCACGCTGGGCAATATCGTGGGTGGCGCCCTGATCGTGGCGCTGGGCTACTGGTTTATCTACGCCAACAAAGAGTCCTAAAGGACCCAACCCATAACCGACCAAAAAGGGACAGGTTTATTTTGGCAGGTTTTGAGCGAGGCGCTGCGCCGTCTTGTCACGAGCTGCCATAATGGACCTGTCCCTTTTTGCATGTGCGTTGCCGCATTTTGCTGCTGACGACAAAGGGGGCCCGCTTTTTATTGAACATGTCGAAAGGCTTTCCATGAGCGACTGCGAATCCATGCCTGCCGAGGTGCGCGACCGCCTGCGCTCCATTCCCGCCGTTCACGAGCTGCTGGCCGAGTGGCCGGTCATGAAGGCTGCCGGCGATGCGGGCGACATGATTGTGCGCGAGGCGATTGATGCCGAGCTCGATGCCGAGCGCGAGGCGATTCGCTCTGGCGTCCCCGCTAGGAATAAGCGCGAGCTCGCC
>ENA-OQCE01000561-OQCE01000561.1-human-gut-metagenome-genome-assembly--contig:-NODE-561-length-17899-cov-6.086597_pt1 | contig 17899 bp, 15 predicted proteins | sample MGYA00242495_ERZ504572 | MGnify/ENA primary metagenome ERZ504572 (study PRJEB26092, sample SAMD00036228) | human gut metagenome | host: Homo sapiens | study: EMG produced TPA metagenomics assembly of...
CTCTGTCGAAGTATTTCATGGCCGCCTTGCTGATGAAAAGCAGTAAAGCTCCAAGCACAAATGACAGCGATTAAGTATATTGTCGCAAGGCGAGGCTGATGAAAAATGACATAGCCATCGCACATATTATGGATGCAGGGGCTCTCATAGCCATGCGAAGCAGCATCATGTAAGCATTCTGGATGTTGGTCACATCGGTTGTCATACGTGTGACAAGGCTAGCGGATGAGAATCTGTCAATATTTGCAAAGGAAAAGGTCTGGATGTTGCGAAACATTGCAGCACGCAGATTCTTTCCAAAGCCCATGGCGGCCTTTGCACCATATTTTGCACCGAGACATCCTGTCAAAAGACCAAACAGTGCTGCGACAATCATCCACACACCCATGATATAGATATGCCTTGTGTCGCCCATATTGACACCGTTGTCGATGATTGATGCCATGAGAAGAGGGATTATGGTATCCACAGCCACCTCAAGCAACATGAAAACAGGTGTCGCAATCGAAGCCCATTTGTATTCCTTTATTTGGGCACCTAGTGTTTTTAACATATGTTTTGTCCTTTCTTCTTATATTTTATATTTGATTAAAACAAACTTCCCACATTTATGGTAATGTGGTTAACTAAAAAAATACTTGCATTTAATTAGTTAGTGTGCTAACTATATTATAGATATACTTTTTTTTATTGTCAAGAAAAATCTATGAAAGGATTTCAGATATGAAGGAGTTTACACCGGATAAATACTTAGGACACAAGATAAACCGCATCAGCAGGAGCATAGACAGATATTTTGACAGAAAAAGGTGCAGTAAAACAGAATGTATACCGCGAAGCCAGGGTATGATGATTGGATATATAATGGATAATCAGGACCAAAATATATTTCAAAAGGATATCGAAGCAAAGTTTCATCTGTCAGGAGCCACAGTGACAAATATGCTTAAAAGTCTTGAAAAAAACGGCTATATCGTGCGCACACCTATGGAAAATGATGCAAGGCTTAAGAGGATTGAGCTGACGAAAAAAGCACTGGACCACGAAAACAGGGTGAGGGAAAATATAATGGTAATAGAGGAAGCCATGCACGAAGGCTTTTCTAAGGAAGAGTTTAACATGATGCTGGGCTTTTTGGACAGAGTGATTGACAATATGGAAAAGCTTAACAAGTAACAAAAGAATTACAGAGTTGAAAAAGTAGCATAAATATTGTGGATTTTTTTGTGCAATAAGTCAAAATGCTACAAAATATTGTTGAGCGTATTGACATAGCAACAATATCTTGTATAATTTAGATTGTCATCAAAAGACAGATGCACAGATTTGTATTAAATAATATGGCATTTTATATGTAGCTATATTGTAATTGTTTGGTGAAAAGCCCGCTTTATATTGCAGGGCAGTGACATGAATTAATGATTACATCTCATTTATAGCTGCATATTTTGTGCCATTACACATGATAAAATGCATATATATAGTATGTGTATTGGATGACAATACTATATATAGTACGCTACATTATATGAAATATAGTATACAGAGAGGAGAAATTCACATGAAAATCATCAAGCGAAGCGGCAGTGAGGACATATTTGATGCAGCCAAAATTGTAGCTGCCATTAGAAAGGCAAACAATTCAGTGCTAGACTATGAGAAGCTTACTGCTGATCAGATTGAGGAAATTGCAAGCAACGTGGAGACTGCATGTGAGAACATGAAGCGCTCTCCAAGCGTTGAGGAGATACAGGATATGGTGGAGAACCAGCTCATGAACAAGCGTGCCTTTACCGTAGCCAGAAACTACATTACTTACAGATATAAGAGAGCCATCGTCCGTAAGTCAAACTCTACGGACCAGCAGATTCTTAGCCTTCTTGAGTGCAATAACGAGGAGGTAAAGCAGGAAAACTCCAACAAGAATCCTACTGTAAACAGCGTGCAGCGTGACTACATGGCAGGTGAGGTGAGCAAGGATATTACACGCCGTTTCCTGCTTCCTGAGGATATAGTGGAGGCTCATGAGAAGGGGCTTATCCATTTCCACGATGCAGATTATTTTGCACAGCATATGCACAACTGCTGTCTTGTAAACCTTGAGGACATGCTTCAGAACGGCACAGTAATCAGTGAGACTATGATTGACACACCAAAGAGCTTTTCAACAGCCTGCAACATCGCTACACAGGCTATCGCACAGATTGCCAGCTCACAGTATGGTGGACAGAGTATCTCGCTTGCACATCTGGCACCATTTGTACAGGTCAGTCGTGAGAAGTTCAGAAAGCAGGTGCTAAAGGAGTTCGAGAGCGTAGGACTTGATTTGGATGAAGAAAAAATCAACGAGGTAGCAGAGCTTCGCGTCAAGGAAGAAATCAACCGCGGTGTGCAGATGATTCAGTATCAGGTCATAACACTCATGACTACAAACGGACAGGCACCGTTTATCACAGTATTCATGTACCTGAATGAGGTATCCGATCCGCAGACAAAGGCAGATCTTGCCGCAATCATTGAGGAGATGCTGCACCAGAGAATAAAGGGCGTAAAGAACGAAAAGGGTGTATATATCACACCGGCATTCCCTAAGCTCATATATGTGCTTGAGGATGATAATATCACAGAGGATTCAAAGTACTGGAATCTCACAGTGCTTGCGGCACAGTGCTCTGCAAAGAGAATGGTGCCTGATTATATTTCAGAGAAGGTCATGAAGGAGCTTAAGGACGGAGATGTGTATACATGCATGGGCTGCCGTTCATTCCTCACAGTGGACAGATGCTCACAGACAGCGGGAAATGTGGCACATGCCAAGAACTTTGATCCAAACAAGCGTAAATACTATGGACGTTTCAACCAGGGTGTTGTCACCTTAAATCTCGTTGATGTGGCATGCTCATCAGAAAAGGATGAGGAAAAATTCTGGAAGATACTTGATGAGAGACTTGAGCTGTGTCACAGAGCACTTATGTGCAGACATAAGAGGCTCCTTGGTACCAAATCCGATGTAGCACCGATTCTCTGGCAGAACGGAGCACTTGCACGTCTGAAAAAGGGAGAGGTTATAGACCCATTATTATTTAACGGATACTCAACAATCTCACTCGGCTATGCAGGACTTTGTGAGTGTGTACGCTATATGAAGGGAGTATCACACACAGAGCCAAAGGAAGGCACACCGTTTGCACTTAAGGTAATGCAGCGCTTAAACGATGCATGTGAGCAGTGGAAAAAGGAGTCAAACATCGATTTCAGTATATATGGCACACCGCTTGAGTCTACCACCTATAAGTTCGCAAAGTGCTTACAGAAGCGCTTTGGTATCATCGAGGGTGTTACGGACAAGAACTATATTACAAACAGCTACCATGTGCATGTAACAGAGCAGATTAATGCATTTGACAAGCTAAAGTTTGAGTCCCAGTTCCAGAAGCTGTCTCCGGGTGGCGCTATCAGCTACGTGGAGGTACCAAACATGCAGGACAATATCCCTGCAGTGCTTTCAGTAATGCAGTACATTTACGACAATATCATGTACGCAGAGCTGAATACAAAGAGCGACTATTGCCAGGTATGCGGCTACGACGGAGAAATCAAAATCGTAGAGGAAGAGGCTCAGGCAAGCTTATCTGGGAGTGCCCACACTGTGCAACCGTGACCAGAACAAGATGAGTGTAGCCCGCCGTACATGCGGCTATATCGGCACACAGTTCTGGAATCAGGGAAGAACCCAGGAGATTAAAGAGCGAGTGCTTCATCTGTAGAAGTTAAAGGAATTGTATTTGAGACAGACCATTCTAAAAGCACAACATAAAGCATAAGAAAAATAAAACCGTCGTACCGGACCTTAAATGGCAGGGTACGACGGTTTTACTTATGTGTTTTACTGAGTAATTATTTTAATTACTCATCAAACTTTTCGGCTTTATCGAAGAGCTCATAAACCTCTTTTGAAGGCTCCTTTGTGCAAAATGTCACAACAACGGCTGCGATAAGTCCTAAAACAAATCCCGGCAGCAACTCGTAGATTCCGGTTGATGTGAGGAATGCATACCACAATATATCAACGGCAGCACCTGTTATGATTCCTGCAACAGCACCCTTGAAGTTAAAGCGCTTCCAAAAGAGGCTGAGCATGATTGCAGGTCCAAAGGCAGCTCCAAAGATACCCCATGCATTGGAAACAAGTGCCATGATAGAGCCGGCATTAGGGTTTGAAGCGATGATGAGTGCTGCAACAGCGATTCCAAGAACTACAATACGGCCGGTCCACATCATCTCTTTGTCACTTGCCTTACCTTTTCTGATGACAGGCTTGTACACATCACTCGAGAATGCAGATGAAGCAGCAAGCAGCTGGCTGTCTGCGGTACTCATGGAAGCAGCAAGCACTGCTGAGAGCAGTATACCTGAGATAACACCCGGGAAAATCTTTCTTACAATCTGGATGAAAACAAGAGAGTTTTCATTTATAGATTCGTCAAAGCCAAGGAAAAGTCTTCCGATTACTCCGATTAAGGTTGCAAAAAATACAATAAGCAGAGTCCATGTTATTCCTATTTTTGCTGATTTTTTCAAATCCTTCTGTGATTTGATGGACATGAATCTGATAATGATATGTGGCATACCAAAGTAACCAAGTCCCCATGCCAGTCCTGACACGATATCCTGCCAGCTTGAGAATGGATTTAAGTAACCGCCCGGGAGTGCTGACATAGATGATGTATCAAGCATAAATGCTGCAAAGATCGGTGCTATAAACATAGAACCAAGCACGAGCATGCCCTGGAAAAAATCGGTCCAGCATACAGCCGAGAAGCCGCCGAGGAAGGTATAGCCTACGATGACAACTGCTGCAAGATACATGGCAATCTGAGGATCCATTCCTATTACAGTGTGGAAAAGAGTACCACATGCCTTTACGCTTGATGCCGCATAAATAGTGTATGCAACCAAAAACACAATTGCACATATCACCTGCAGTGCAAGTGATTTGGACAGGAATCTGTTGGTCAGATACTGTGGAATGGTGATTGAGTCGTTTGCTACAATCGAGAATTTTCTCAGTCTCGGTGCTTCAAGCAGCCAGCTTATAGTGTAGCCGATTGCAAGTCCTACAGGAATCCATACCTGACCTAAGCCCAGTGCATAGATAGAAGTAGGAAGTCCCATGAGTACCCATGCACTCATGTCTGAGGCTCCGGCTGACAGCGCCGCAACCCATGGTCCCATCTCACGTCCGCCGAGGAAGTAGGTCTTTTCTCCGCCGTTTCTGTTTTTCACGAAGAAGAAGATACCGATACCCAGCATGCACAGCAGATAGACGATAAATACAATAATTTCTGATGTTTTCATTTGTAGTACCTCTTTAATAGTTTATTTAGTAACCATGCTACCACGTTAGCGTGATAAAGGCAAGAAAAACTTTCTCTTGACGAATACCCTGCGTTGACATATCATAGTATATAAGTGAAAGGGAGTAGCCGGCACAAGAGTGCTTACTTATCCGTCAGTACGATTGCTCATACATATATGACAGCAATCCGGAGAGTGATTAAATGGCGAGACTTTTGTTGTTTTATACAGCAGAAGTGTCGCCTTTTTTGTATATAAAAGCCTTCTGCTGATAAGACATAGATGTATCTATCAATTAATCAGGCATCCTTAAAAAGGACAGCAGAAGGAGGAAAATTATGATTTTTGTAGCAATTTTACTGCTTATAGCAGGCTTTGTAGCACTGGTGAAGGGCGCGGATGTGTTTGTGGATGGAGCGGCGGCGCTCGCCGGGAAATTTGGTATTCCGCAGCTTGTGATTGGACTGACGATTGTGGCGATGGGTACGTCGCTGCCGGAGGCGGCAGTCAGCATCACTGCGGGAATAAAGGGTAATGCAGGGATTACAGTCGGCAATATAGTCGGCAGCAATATACTAAATATCCTTATAATCCTGGGAGTGACGGCACTCATCACAAATGTAGCCATACAAAAAACCACCTTCAAATGCGAGATACCGTACATGCTTCTTATCACAGCGGTGCTTCTCGTGATGGGAATGACAGGCAATGAAATCACATTCATTGAGGGTGTTATACTGTGGATTTTATTTATTGCATATCTGCTTTATTTGTATATTCTGGCAAAAAAGGGCAATGACAGCGGTGATGAGCAGTCGGTAAAGCTATATCCGGTATGGAAATGTCTGCTCTTTATTGTGCTGGGCGGTGTGTGCGTCGTAATTGGAAGCCAGTTTGTCGTAAACGGTGCCACGACCATAGCAAGAGCCTGCGGCATGAGTGAGCGCTTTATCGGACTGACAATCGTTGCATTCGGCACATCTCTTCCGGAGCTTGTTACATCTGTTTCAGCAGCACGCAAGGGAAATGCCGGTATAGCGATTGGAAATATAGTCGGCAGCAATATTTTCAATATACTCTTTGTAATCGGAACAGTAGCTCTCATTTGTCCGGTACCGTTTGAGAGCAGGTTTGTGATTGATACAGTTGTGGCAATCCTGTGCGGTGTGCTTCTGTGGGGAGGTACGATAAGACATAAAGAGCTTAGAAAGCCATGTGGAGTGGTGATGCTGCTTTGCTATGCGGCATATTTTGTATATTTGGCAGCTATGTAATGATGTATTTTTGAATTGCGATGACTGTGTTTAAAAAGAGTGTGATGAAGAGATAATAATTAAATTTAGCAAACTGTCAATAATTGTGCATACAAATCGATGCTTTGACATCAAAATGATTGCGATTTTGCATTAAATATAAATAATTAATTAAAAATAGCACTCTTGCTTGACAAGTGCTGATTGCAGGTGTATAACGTAGTCAGAACGAACGGAAGGAAGCGATTATAATGGATAAAAACCCAAAGCATCCATTGAAGAAAAAGAATAAGGCAGATGCAAAGAAGCATCAGAAGCATGTATACGAATAGCACCTTCCACTAAGGAATACTATCCAGTAAGCACAATGTACCCCAGCCCGTCACAGTTGGGGTATTTTGTGTTTTTGGAAGTGTTTTCAGAGACAGCCCGTGAGGCAGTTGTAAATACATTTTCACCGGCACCTTTTATGAGAGAAGCTTTAAGCTTGTCGCCATACATATAGAGGTCATTTCCACGTACAATTCCCCATTCCATCAGAAGCGCAGCCGCACCGGTCACAAACGGTGTAGCCATAGATGTCCCTGTTTTTGAAGTGTAGCCTCCCGTGTTTGAGCATGAAATAATGTCTACACCGGGCGCAATGATATCAGGCTTTATGCTGTCAAAGGCCCAGGTATAGCCTCGGCCGGAAAAGGCGGCTGTGCGGTTTGTTCGGCTGTCATAGGCTCCGACAGATATGACATTTTGAGCGGTTGAGGGGATGGTCAGGGTGATATCAGGCGATGCGTGGATAAATGAGGTCTGTGCGTTGCGCAGAGCACCTGACGGCAGCCATATATCCCATGAGCCGTCCTTTACAGATATGGGTTTAAGTGATATTTTCCAGATGCCGGGTGAGATGTATTCCGATCCCATGAGTTCAATGAATATTTCCTGAAAAGGAGAGTAGGGAGAGGGACCGCCGCCTGTTATATATATGTCTGTCCCATCGAGATTGTATCTGTATGTAAAGCCCTTTGCCTGATTGGTAATTGTATCGGGAATCTCCAGCATATCATTATTTGGTGCACTAATGCGCAGCTGTATCTCATCCCAGTATTTTTTCCATAAATCAATGGAAAGAGACGGCTCAGGATAGCCTATCACAAGCTCTGCATCGGCAGGGTATGAGCTGCCGTTTGCATGACCAAAGCCGGCTCCATCGTTACCTGAGCCGACTGAGACAGCGCAGCGGTAATTTTCTGCTATATAGTCCAGGTATGCTTCAAGCAGTGAGGTGCCGCTATGTGAGCCGTTACTTGTGCCAAAGCTTAGGTTTATAGCGATAGGCATGTTCATATCGATTGATTTTCTTATGCAAAAATCCACTGCCAGCATAATCTGCGTGGTTGTGGGAAAGCTGGCACCGCCTGAGGTTTTGAGTTTTACGATTATAAGAGTGCTTTCATAAGCAACACCGCGGTATTTTGTGTTTTGTTCATTACCATTTCCGTTTCCGGCAGCGATTCCTGCCACATGAGTGCCGTGCCCGGATATGTCGATGCTTGGACAGATGCGCTGCATTTCTAAGCTGTTTTCTGCATTTATGCTTTGGTGATCGTATCGCGGTCATATAAGGTGCCGAAAGGGATGATATCACTGTGTGAGGAATCATCGGAAACAGTCTGGTCCCACAGATAGGCGATTCTGCTTACACCATCCTGTATAAAAGCCGGATGGGCATAGTAAATTCCGGAGTCGATAATGCCTACGAGCACACCTTTTCCGGTTAGATTATATGGATTGGTGTGTACGGGAGTGATGCATGAGGTCTGCGAGCCCTCGTACACATCGTAGTTAAACTGCTTTGGCTTTTCCATATATATGATTTCATCGCACAGGGCAACGGTATTTACAAGTGATTTCTCAATTACGAGCACCGCATAGTTTCCGAGCAGCCTCGTGATGAGTACAGAAGGATACTTATCTTTTATTTTTTCGATGTCACCGACATATTTTACTATCACTTCCCAGCTGTCACTCTCCGGCAGATAGCCGCTTGAAAGCCCGCCCTCTTTTCCAAGCTCATAAGGGGTGGACAACAGGGCGGCGGACAGCTGTGGAGAAATTTTCTCACTAAATGCTATTTCCATACTAACCTCCATTTTTTATTAGTAAAATATTAAAAAAATCTTAAAAGACAGATGCAATATATATTTGGTATGATTATGTCATAATAGTAATTATTCAGAATCACCCCACGCACATTCGCAAAATCGCACGATACTCGTGCTTTGTCTACACTCCGTTACGGTCCGCGCTGAACAAACGTCCCCCGGACGTTTAGCGCCGCTGCTACGCAGCTAATTTTACTCATATGTGTGGGGGGTGGCTCTATTCGAGCCACCTTGAGAACAAGAAAACCTGCTGCTTACATGCAAGCATGACGCATCAGCTTTTTTGTTCTCAGTGGTTCTGAATAGTTACTTATAATCAATTAATTATAAGAAACAGGGAGGTCGAAATGAGTAAAAAGAAAAAGATAATCATTTCAGTGATTGCAGCTGTGCTTATCATAGCAGTGATTGTGTCAGCTGTTGTCATTGCAATGACAAAGGGAAAGAATGCAGCAAAGGCATCGGGAGTCTATGCAAACAAGGTCGCTGATGTCATGTATCAGGCGGGAAGTACTGACAGGTACAGCGGTGTCGTGGAAGCAGCCGATACCATGGATATCAAGGCTGACAGTGAAAAAACGGTAAAGGATATTCTTGTGTCAGAGGGGGATGAGGTACAGGTGGGTACACCTCTTTTTACCTATGATACAAAGGAGCTTGCTGCGAAAAAGGAAAGCGCCACGCTTGAGCTTGAGAGCTTAAACAATACGCTTTCCGGCTATGATGCACAGATAGAGCAGCTCACAAAGGAAAAGAAGGAAGCGCCAAAGGATCAGCAGCTTGACTATACACTGCAGATTCAGCAGGCGCAGACACAGCAGAAGCAGACTCAGTACGATATTGCCACGAAGAAGGCAGAGATAGAAAAGTATGATGAGAGCATCAAAAATGCCACTGTAAACAGCACAATGATTGGTGTTGTAAAGAAAATCAATGAGAATCAGAGTGCAGACACAGCAGATACTGCATTTATGACAATCGTTGCCACCGGTGATTACAGGGTAAAGGGCACAATTGATGAGCAGAGCTTTTTAAACAGTGGACTCGCAGAGGGGCAGGCAGTTATAGTGCGCTCGAGAGTTGATGAGTCAAAGACATGGCAGGGTACCATCAGCAAGGTTGATACTGAGAATCCTCAGACTGATAACAGCAATTCCGGCATGTATGATGATGGAAGCAGCGAGCAGAAGGCATCAAAGTACAACTTCTATGTGCAGCTTACAGGCACAGGCGACATGCTTTTAGGACAGCATGTATATGTGGAGCCGGATTTCGGACAGACAGAGGTGAAGGATGGTATTTGGATTGATGAGAGTTATGTCGTAAAGGATGGCGATGATGCATATGTATGGACACTTAATAAAAAGGATAAGCTTGAGAAGACAAAGGTTGAGCTTGGAGACTATGACGAGAATCTCATGATGTATGAAATCAAGTCAGGGCTTACAAAGGATGACTATATAGTATGGGCATCTGATGACCTTTATGAGGGTGAGCCGGCGCAGACATGGGAAGAGTATGTTGAAAATGGCGGCGGTGAAGATTCAGTCTATGACGATATGGGTACAGAAGCTCTTGATGACCAGATGCTTGAGGGCACTGAGGGCGGTCCTGTTGATGATGGCACCATGGATGATGGCACAATGGACGAAGGTGCAGCAGATGCCACCGGTTCAGGTGACGCGGAGGTACAGTAGATGATTCTAGAACTCCAGCATATTTATAAAAACTATGACCAGGATAAGCTCGTGGTGCCGGTTTTAAAGGATGTCTCACTCCAGATTGAGGAGGGAGAGTACGTGGCAATCATGGGGCCGTCGGGCTCCGGCAAGACCACTCTCATGAATATAGTGGGCTGTCTTGATCTGCCAACATCGGGCACATATATACTTGACGGCAGACCTGTCAGTGAGCTTAAGGAAAAGGAGCTTACTAAAGTCAGACGGGATACAATTGGATTTGTATTCCAGAATTTCCAGCTCATGCCGAGAGAGAGTGCACTGGACAATGTATGCCTGCCACTCATATATGCCGGTGTGAGCAAAAAGGACAGAAGGCAGATGGGTATGGAGGCATTAGAGCGTGTAGGTCTTTCAGACAGGGCTGATTTCAAGCCAACACAGCTTTCAGGAGGACAGAAGCAGAGAGTGGCGATAGCGAGAGCTATGGTCAATCATCCAAAGCTTCTGCTTGCGGATGAGCCTACGGGAGCACTTGATTCAAAGTCAGGCAAGCAGGTGCTTGAGCTCTTTGAGAGCCTTAATGAGTCCGGTGTGACGGTTGTCGTGATTACACATGACAGAAAGGTAGCCGAGCAGGCAAAGCGCATCGTCCACATCATAGACGGCGAGATAACAGAGGAAGGACAGGAGGCAGGTAATGAAAAAGAAAAAGAGAATTAAGATCATTATAATAGCTGTCCTTGTAGTTGCAGTTGCAGCGGGAAGCATCACAGGAGTTGTTTATTACAGGAACTCCAAGGGGCTTGCTTCCGTCATGAGTGTTTCAATGATCAGCACGACAAACGACTACACATCCATGACCAGTGAGGGAATGGTGTGTGATGATGCATGTCAGACAATCAATTTAAAGGATGGACAGAAGGTGACAGAGGTTTATGTCACAAAGGATCAGCAGGTAAAGGTCGGAGATAAGCTTCTTGCATATGATGTGACGAGTCTTTCGCTCTCGGTTGAGATGAAGCAGCTTGAGATACAGAGTCTTGAGAACCAGCTTGCATCGGAAAAGCAGAAACTTGACAAGCTAAAGAACACTAAACCGGTTGAAAAGCAGCCCGAGACTCCTGTTACACCTGAGCCACAGCCTGACACACAGCCGTCTGCGCCTGAGCAAACGCCTGATGAACAGCATGATGTGATATCTGATTTGTCAGAGGCCAAAGGAAGCGGTACAGAGGACGATCCTTATGTATTTACATGTACAGAAGCTTCATATGTATCAGGGAAGCTTTTGAATACACTCTCAGAAAAGAGCGCGGTAGCGCGGTTTGTAATAGGAGATGCGGATGCACCTGATATGGAGCTTATCGTAAGAGGAGATAGGCTTGGCGGCTATGATGAAAGCGATGAGATAAAGCTTTTCCTTGCAGGCACAACTACAGCAGGAGATGCTTCTGATGATACGGAAGGAAGTGAGCCGTCAGATACCAAAACAGACAGTGCCACAGAACAGACCGCACAGACAGAAGCTGATACCGCGGCAGAAGAAAAGACATACACAGCAGATGAGCTTAATGATGCCATAAAGGAGCAGACCAGAAGTGTTGCCGATGTTGATTTACAAAAGAGAATTGCACAGGCTGATTTAAAGGAACTGCAGAGCGAGCTTGAGGATGGCGTGGTATATGCAAAGAAGGATGGAATCGTGACAACAGTCTGTGATCCTGCCAATCCACCGCAGGACGGTACACCTTTCCTGCAGCTTTCGGGAGCATCGGGACTGTATATCAGCGGAACAATCGGTGAGCTGGATCTGGATACGGTAAAGGTAGGACAGAGCGTATCAGCAGTCAACTACATGACAGGTGATACCTATGAGGGCACGATATCCGAGATAAGCAATGTGCCGTCAGACAGCGTAAACTATTATGGAGACAGCAATCCAAACTCCTCATTCTATGAGTACACTGCATACATTGAGAATCCGCAGAATCTCAAAAAGGGCGATTCACTTGAGTTGACCATAGATACATCATCAGAGGCTCTGACAGCGGACTATATATCGACAAGTCATATGTCAGAACCGAGAACGGACAGTCATATATATACAAGGATGACAACGGAAAGCTCAAAAAGCAGTCTGTCAAAACAGGCAAGTCACTCTGGGGCTCATATGTGGAGATAAAGTCAGGTCTGACAAATGATGACTATATTGCATTCCCGTATGGAGTCAGGGAGGGCGAGAAAACCAAGGTATCCGAAGATGGTATGTATTAGTTTAGCAGGGAGGATTAAAGATGCTTGAAAATATTAGATTGTCCTTTAGGGGAATCTGGTCACATAAGATGCGTTCGTTTCTGACCATGCTTGGAATCATCATCGGAATTGCAGCAATTATTGCGATTGTTTCCACAATTCAGGGCACAAACGAACAGATAGAAAAGAACCTCATAGGTTCGGGAAGTAATAATGTAAAGGTAACACTGCAGAAGGATGGCTATGATATGGATCTATCATATGATACGGCGCCGGCGGGGGTGACTGAGGTATCGGCTGCCACACTTGACAGCATAAAGGAGCTCGACCATGTGCAAAATGCAGCTCTTTACCGTACAAGACAGGCTTACAATGCAGTCTATTATTTGAACACGGCGCTTTCGGGCGGCAATATAACAGGTGTAGATGACGGATATTTCGATACTGCAAGCTATGTAGTCATGAAGGGCAGAGGCTTCTCAAAGAATGACTATGCAAAGGCCCGCAGGGTGGCACTCATCGATGAGAGCGTGGAGAGCAGCCTGTTTTCAGGAGAGAGCGCGCTCGGCAAGACAGTAGAGATACAGGGATATCCGTTTACAGTAGTCGGTGTAGTCACGGAAAAGGACAGCTATGACCTGGTAATAAACTCAATTGATGATTACTATATGTATGCCTATGATGACAGCCAGGGCAATGTATTTGTGCCAAGCGGAACATGGCCGGTTATATTTGGTTATGATGAGCCGCAGAACCTTTTGCTTAAGGCAGACAGCACGGATACCATGGCTACAGTGGGAAAGGCTGCTGAGGAGATACTTAACAGCAATTTAAATGTTACAGACGGCTCTGATGTGACCTACAAGGCACAGGATTTACAGGAGCAGGCAAAGCAGATACAGCAGCTCAGCCAGTCAACCAATATGATGCTCATATGGATAGCCGGAATATCACTGCTGGTCGGTGGTATCGGTGTCATGAATATCATGCTTGTGTCAGTCACAGAGCGTACCTCAGAGATAGGACTTAAAAAGGCAATCGGAGCGGGAAAGGGAGCAATACTTGGACAGTTCCTCACAGAGGCAGTTGTTCTCACAAGTCTTGGAGGTCTGGTCGGAGTGCTGGTCGGAGTGATACTCTCTAAGATCATCTCAATGCTAAACGGCACGCCGACAGCGATAAGTCCGGCAGCAGCTATACTTGCGGTGCTTTTTTCCATGGCGATCGGAATCATATTCGGTATGCTCCATCATACAAGGCAGCGAACCTAAACCCTATTGATGCACTGCGCCATGAGTAATTCTTATTGAAATCGCTGCTATTGTGAAAAAAATAACAATTCTTTGTATTTTGATGAATACAAGGGTAGAAAAAGTTTAAAAAATTTTGTAAAAATGTTCCTAGTAGATAAATACTGTACTAGGAGCATTTTTTTAGAGGAATCAGGTCATGTGATATGGGAAGTGTCATATGGTATAATGATTCTTCTAAGTATGTAATTAATCAGGTAACAAAATATACATTATTTTAAGGAAAAGGAGATAATATGTACGCTGACGAAAACGTAATCAAAATCAAACATGCAGTTTTGCTTGAGGTCGCAAAGGCTGCATTTGCAGGTAACCTCGATGAGATCAGAGATGACATCCCATTTACACTTATTCCGGGACCGACACCTCAGTTCCGTTGCTGTATCTACAAGGAGAGAGAAATCATCCGTCAACGTGTCAGACTTGCAGAGGGTAAAGCACCAAGCGCAAACGATGACGGCAATATCATCCAGGTAATCAGCTCAGCATGTGAGGATTGTCCGATTTCAAGCTACACAGTTACTGAGAACTGTCAGAACTGTCTTGGCAAGGCTTGTATCAATGCATGTAAGTTCGGAGCAATTGAGGCAGGACGTCTCCGCTCACATATCGACCCACAGAAGTGTAAGGAGTGTGGACGCTGTGCACAGGCATGTCCTTACAACGCTATCGCTCATTTAAAGAGACCATGTAAGTTCTCTTGCCCTGTAAATGCCATTACATACAATGAGTACGGCATTTCAGTGATTGATGAGAGCAAATGTATCAGATGTGGTAAGTGTATCCACAGCTGTCCATTCGGAGCTATCGGATCAAAGACATACATCGTAGATGTAATCGATGCAATCAAGTCAGAGAACAAGCATGTATACGCTATGGTTGCACCTGCAGCAGAGGGACAGTTTGGCGCAAATATCACTATGAACAGCTGGAAGAAAGCTATGCAGGCAGTTGGCTTCAACGGTTTTGTTGAGGTAGCGCTCGGAGGAGATATGACAGCAGCATACGAGGCTGATGAGTGGCTTGAGGCATATGAGGCAGGAGAGAAGAAGGTTACATCATGCTGTCCTGGATTTGTAAATATGGTTAGAAAGCACTATCCTGAGCTTGCTGACAAGATTTCTACAACTGTTTCACCTATGTGTGCAGTTTCAAGAATGATCAAGCAAAGGATCCTGATGCAGTTACAGTATTCATCGGACCATGTGTTGCCAAGAAGTCAGAGGTACATGATCAGAAGATAGAGGGCAATGCAGACTATGTACTTACCTTCAGCGAGATTCGTGCTATTATGAAGGCAAAGGGAGTACAGCTTGAGGCTGATGATACCTCATATCAGGAGGGCTCAGTATTCGGTAAGCGTTTCGCAAACTCAGGCGGAGTTACAGCAGCTGTAATCGAGAGCATGAAGGAAAAAGGCGAGGATGTTGATTGTAAGGTTTGCAAGGCAAACGGAGCAGCAGAGTGTAAGAAGGCACTTCTCCTCATGAAGGCAGGCAAGCTTCCTGAGAACTTCATCGAGGGAATGGCATGTGAGGGCGGCTGCGTAGGCGGACCAAGCTCATACAATGACATGGTATCTACCAAGAAGTTCCGTGATGATCTCTTAAGCAGAGCAGATGACAGAAAGATTCGTGACAACATCGCCAACTACCATATGGAGACATTTGAGATGCACCGTAAGGAGCAGTAATAAAATGATTGTTACAGCATAATTTTTTTAAATCCCCCGACTTGTTCGGGGGATTTTTGTGATTGCGAATATCTACAAAAAGATATGTGGTTAGTCATATTGAGAACTGAATAGTAACAAAGATATTAAATAAATTAAGTACATATTACGACTCTATCACGGGTTTTCGGGATAAAGAAACAATTGTAACACAACTGAAATATATGAAGCCAACATTAAGAAATTCTCAAGGAATTTGCAGTAGCAAAAAAGATTGTTTAACGCTATAATAGATACTGCTTGAAATAATATTATCAGGTTTGAGTAATAATATAGAGAGAATAATTATAAAATGCTAAAGAGGATTGGAAAAATGGACAAAAATAAAAAGATGATTATCGGCATACTTACGGCTGCAATAGTTCTGGTGGTGGCGTTTATAGTATATATCACATGCTTTGACTCACACATTGAGTTCAGCAGCAGGTTCAAAAAACGGTATTACTGTTGAGTATGGCAAAAAGTTTGAGGCACCAAAAATCAAGGCGTATGTCAGAGGCAGGCTTATAAACCGGAAGGGAAAAGAGATAAAATGTACTATAGACAGTAATGTCGATGCGACAAAGACAGGTTCATACGAGATAAAGGTAACTGCTCAATACGGTAAAAAAACTGCGACACAGACAATCAAGGTTGAGGTGAGGGATAAGAAGGCTCCGGAGATTACATTAAATGGCGATGCAGAGATGACTGTAGAGGCAGGCAGCGAGTTCAGTGACCCGGGATATACGGCAACAGACAACTATGATGGGGATCTGACAGACAAGGTATCTGTCACAGGAGCTGTCGATACTTCAAAGCCGGGAGACTATGAGATAAAGTACAGTGTCGCTGACTCGTCAAAGAATGAGAGCGAGGTCAAAAGGACTGTGCATGTCACAGATACCACTGCACCGCAGATAAAGCTTTCGGGTGATGATTTTATGTCAGTTAAAAAGGGTGATAAGTACAGTGATCCGGGATACACGGCAACAGACAATTGTGACGGAGACATCACAGACAGTGTCAAGGTATCAGGAGATAAGGTAGATAAGGATAAGGCGGGAAAGTATACTGTGACCTATGAGGTCTCAGATTCATCAGGAAATAAGGCTACTGCTACAAGAGTGGTCAGTGTGTATGATCCGGCTGCCACGGCGGACACAGTAAATCCGGGCAACAAGATTATTTATCTTACCTTTGACGATGGTCCCGGAAAGTATACACAGGGGCTATTAGATGTGCTTGATAAATACAATGTAAAGGCCACCTTCTTTGTTACAAATACACATCCTGACTATCAGAACATGATAGCAGAGGAGCAAAGAGAGGACATACAGTGGCTATCCACTCTGCCAGCCACAAATACAACCAGATATATACAAGTGAGCAGGCATTTTTTGATGACCTTGAGCAGATGAACAGTATCATAAAGGCACAGACAGGAAATGATGCGTCAATCATCAGATTCCCGGGAGGCTCATCAAATACTGTGAGCAAGGATTACTGTCCGGGCATTATGACACAGCTCGTAAATGATGTGACAGCAAGAGGCCTTTTATACTGTGACTGGAATGTATCGAGCGGAGATGCAAACAGTAAGCCAATCAGCACGGAACAGGTAGTGCAGAATGTCATTTCAGGAGTGCAGAGCCACAACGTATCAGTTGTATTGCAGCACGACATAAAGGATTTCAGTGTCAATGCGGTCGAGCAGATCATACAGTGGGGACAGGCGAATGGTTACACGTTTTTACCACTCACCACAAGCTCACCGATGTCTCATCATCGCATAAACAACTAAAAGCACCAAAACAATAAAAAAGCACAAAAAAGAAGAGTTCGAAATGAACTCTTCTTTTTTAATCATGATTCTTATATCTTATTCCCCAATTAACATTTTTGTAACTATAATTTTACCTAAATATATAATAAAGAAAAAGGTACATAGAAACTAGATTGCCTGAGGGGTCAAAATTATTTAACTACCTCAACGTTAACTGCCTGTGGACCTTTAGCGCCATCAGTGATATCGAACTCTACTGCTGCACCTTCCTCGAGAGTTTTGAAGCCCTCCATGTTAAGTCCTGAGAAATGTACGAATACATCCTTTCCGTCCTCGGCTGTGATGAATCCGTAACCTTTTTGGTTATTGAACCATTTTACTGTACCT
>ENA-OQCE01000563-OQCE01000563.1-human-gut-metagenome-genome-assembly--contig:-NODE-563-length-17869-cov-2.172754_pt1 | contig 17869 bp, 18 predicted proteins | sample MGYA00242495_ERZ504572 | MGnify/ENA primary metagenome ERZ504572 (study PRJEB26092, sample SAMD00036228) | human gut metagenome | host: Homo sapiens | study: EMG produced TPA metagenomics assembly of...
GTCACGGGCATACGAACCTGTCAACGGGCCTTGTTCCAGGCGTGACATGATACCTTTCATAATAGCAGGCAAGAAACGGGCATCGATAGAACCACCTACGATACTGTTAATAAATACCAGTTTACCGCCCCATTCCAATGGAATTTCTTCAGTACCTCTCACGGTAATCTTAAATTCCTGTCCATTGAATTTGTAAGTATCGGGCACAGGCATACCTTCTTTATAAGGTTCAACGATCAGGTGAACTTCACCGAACTGACCAGCACCACCGGATTGTTTCTTATGACGATAATCGGCACGGGCAGCTTCGTAATCGTTTCACGATACGGTATTCTCGGTTCTTCAAACTTGACTTGTAGTTTCTCGTTGTTTTCCAGACGCCACTTCAAGGTACGCAAATGGAATTCACCTTGCCCGTGTACAATAGTCTGACGCAATTCTTTAGACTGGTCTATCACCACGTCGGGTCTTCCTCGCGCATACGGTTCAAAGCAACCATCATCTTTTCCGTATCCGACTCGTTCAGCGGCTTGATAGCACGTGAATATTTGGAGTTCGGATATTTAATGAAGTTGAAACGGTTTTCAGAGCCCTTACCGTTCAATGTATTACCGGTATGTACGTCCTTCAGTTTCACCGTACAGCCGATGTCACCGGCTACCATTTCCTCTACCTTGATACGGTTGGCACCGGCACAAGCATAAATCTGCGCAATGCGTTCTTTGGAACCACGGTCTGCATTGGTGAAGTCATCACCTTCGTGCACCTTGCCACTCATAACCTTGAAATACTGGACATCACCGATATGCGGTTCAACGGCAGTCTTGAAGAAATACAAGGAAGTCGGTCCGTCAGAATCCGGCTTCACCACCTCACCGCGTGTATTGTGCACCGGTGGCATTTCGTCCACAAACGGCACCACATTACCCAGGAATTCCATCAGACGGCGTACACCCATATCCTTACCGGCACAGACACAGAATACTGGGAACATACCGCGTGAAGCCAGTCCCTTGCGGATACCTTCGCGCATTTCGTCTTCTGTCAAAGAGTCCTGCTCAAAGAATTTTTCCATAAGGCCTTCGTCATGTTCGGCTGCAGCTTCTACCAAAGCCTTGTGCATCTCTGTAGCCTTTTCCATTTCTTCGGCCGGAATCTCTTCAATAGTGGGAGCGCCACCTTCGGGTCCCCACGAATATTTTTTTCATCAAAAGTACATCAATCAACGAATTAAAATTCGGTCCGGTAGCCAGCGGATATTGCACGGGCACCACCTTCGGACCGTATATGGTTTGCAACTGCTCAAGTACCATGTCATAATCGCACTTTTCATTATCGAGCTGGTTTACCAGGAAAATAACCGGTTTGCCCAGTTTCTCGGTATAGCGGAAATGGTTCTGCGTACCTACTCAGGACCGTATTGTCCGTTCAGCAGCAGTATGGCAGTATCAGTAACGTTGAGCGCCGTCATGGCAGCTCCTACAAAGTCATCACTACCCGGACAGTCAATGATATTCAGTTTCTTACCGTTCCACTCCACATGGAAAACGGTGGAAAACACAGAATAACCGTATTCCTGTTCCACCGGGAAGTAATCGCTGACTGTATTCTTGGCAGTAATTCTGCCGCGACGTTTTATAATACCACTCTCAAAGAGCAGCGCTTCTGTGAGAGTGGTTTTACCCGAGCCGTCATTGCCAAGGAGGGCAATGTTCTTAATTTCATTCGTCTGATATACTTTCATGATATATTAAGATTTTAAGTGAATAACCTGACATACGATGATGCCGTTAACTTTTTGTGAGGCGCAAATTAGGCATTAATTCAAAGAAAAGCAACATCGGGAAGCATGTTATAAAACACAATACCCCCTACCTATAACTTAAGAAACAAGTGCAAACCAAATAGAAAAGACAGAAAAACATCACAAAAAGGAGAGATTATAGCTCTAATCTCTCCTTTTTGACACATTTACATACCCTCCATTTCTCAACTTTCGCATATCTTTGCCCAAAACATAAACGATTTATTAATTATCTAATACCGAATTCTTAAATGAAAAGGAAAATTATTTGGAGTTTTTGCATTGCTGGCCTGCCTTTGCTGCCTGCCATCTGCAAAAACAAAAGCACAAACGAAAAATGCCGCAATCATACCAGGGGAAGTATGGAAAGACACCGACGGCAATCCCATCAACGCCCATGGCGGCGGCTTCTTTACCACGAAGGAACCTACTATTGGTATGGCGAATACAAAAAAGGAGAAACCATCCTGCCCGAATGGGCTACGTGGGAATGCTACCGCACCGACGTAACCGGTGTCAGCTGCTACTCTTCGAAAGACCTGCTGAACTGGAAGTTCGAGGGTATTGTACTTCCTGCCGTGAAAGACGACGAGAAACACGACCTGCACCCCAGCAAGGTGCTGGAACGTCCCAAAGTGATTTACAACGAGAAGACAAAGAAATTCGTCATGTGGGCGCATGTGGAAAGTGCTGACTACAGTAAGGCATGTGCCGGCGTAGCGGTCAGCGATTCTCCTACCGGAACATTCACCTATGTAGGCAGCTTCCGTCCCAACGGTGCGATGAGCCGCGACCAAACAGTGTTCATTGATGATAACGGCAAGGCATATCAGTTCTACTCTTCGGAAAACAACGCTACCTTATATATAAGCGAGCTAACGGATGACTACCTGAAGCCCACTGGTCGCTATACACGCAATTTCGTGAAGCAAAGCCGCGAAGCACCCGCCGTATTCAAGTATAACGGCAAATACTATATGCTCTCTTCCGGTTGTACCGGCTGGGATCCAATGTTGCCGAGCTGGCTGTAGCCGACTCCATCATGGGGCAATGGACTACCATCGGCAATCCATGTACCGGTCCTGATGCAGACAAGACCTTCTATGCACAAAGCACTTACGTGCAGCAAATATACGGAAAAGGAAATGCCTACATTGCCATGTTCGACCGCTGGAAAAAGAAAGACCTTGAGGACTCGCGCTACGTATGGCTCCCGCTTGAATTCGGCAAGGACGGAACAATCACGATACCCTGGCGCGACAGCTGGGACCCGCGTACCCAATGGGAAGGACAAGGCGACTTCTCTGCCGGCAAAGGAACATTCCTATTGAACGGCAAGCCGTTTGTCTCAAAGCCGCAGAACTGCACTATCCACGCATCCCCAAGGCCTATTGGACCAACGCATCAAAATGTGCAAAGCACTGGGCATGAACACAGTCTGCCTCTACGTCTTCTGGAACTCTCATGAGTCTCAGCCGGGTGTATTCGACTTCACCGGGCAGAATGACTTGGCAGAATTCTGCCGCTTGTGCCAGCAGAACGATATGTATGTCATCCTGCGCCCAGGGCCCTATGTCTGTGCCGAATGGGAAATGGGCGGACTGCCCTGGTGGTTGCTCAAGAAGAAGGACATACGCCTGCGCGAATCCGACCCTTACTTCATAGAACGTGTAGGCATCTTTGAAAAAGCCGTTGCCGAGCAGGTAGCCGACATGACCATACAGAACGGAGGTCCCATCATCATGGTACAAGTAGAGAACGAATACGGCTCCTACGGGGAAGACAAAAGTTACGTATCGCAAATCCGCGACATCGTACGCGCCAATTACCCCGGCGTAGCACTGTTTCAATGCGACTGGGCGTCCAACTTCACCAAGAACGGACTCCACGACCTGGTATGGACCATGAACTTCGGTACAGGAGCCAACATCGACCAACAGTTTGCACCGCTGAAGAAACTCCGTCCTGATAGCCCGCTGATGTGCTCCGAATTCTGGAGCGGCTGGTTCGACAAGTGGGGAGCCAACCACGAAACCCGTCCGGCTGCCGACATGATTGCCGGCATTGACGAGATGTTGTCCAAAGGCATCTCCTTCAGCCTCTACATGACCCACGGAGGGACCAACTGGGGACACTGGGCAGGAGCCAACTCACCCGGATTCGCCCCCGACGTAACCTCTTACGACTACGACGCCCCCATCAGCGAATCGGGACAGACCACTCCCAAATACTGGGAATTGCGAAAAGCATTGTCCAAATACATGAACGGCGAGAAGCAGGCTAAAGTTCCCGCTTTAATCAAGCCCATCCGTATTCCGTCTTTCCAATTTACAGAGATGGCTCCTTTGTTCGACAATCTTCCTGCTGCCAAGAAAGACTGCAATATCCGTACCATGGAGGAATATAACCAGGGATTCGGAAGTATTCTCTACCGCACCACACTGCCCGAGATGAAAACCCCGTCCCTGCTCACTGTGAACGATGCGCACGATTATGCCCAAGTTTTCCTAGATGGCAAATACATCGGCAAACTGGACCGCCGCAACGGTGAAAAGCAACTGGAATTCCCCGCCTGCCCCAAAGGTGCACGCCTCGACATTCTGGTAGAAGCCATGGGCCGCATCAACTTTGGACGTGCCATCAAGGACTTCAAGGGTATCACCCAAAGCGTAGAACTTACCGTAGACATCGACGGCCGTCCTTTCACCTGCAACCTGAAGGATTGGGAAGTCTATAATCTCGAAGATACATACGATTTCTATAAGAACATGAAGTTCCAGCCCATCGGCTCACTGAAAGATGAGTTAGGACAACGCATTCCGGGTTGCTACCGTGCCACCTTTAAGGTGAACAAGCCCAGCGACACATTCCTAAACTTCGAGACTTGGGGCAAGGGACTTGTCTACGTCAACGGGCACGCCATGGGACGCATTTGGGAAATCGGCCCGCAACAGACCCTCTACATCCCGGGATGCTGGTTGAAGAAAGGCGAGAATGAAGTGATTGTCTTCGACATCATCGGTCCCAAAGAAGTTAAGTCCGAAGGACTGAGCGAGCCATTGCTGGACCAACTACTCGTTACCAAACCGCTGACACACCGCAATGAGGGTGAAAATCTCGACTTGTCCGGTGAGCAGCCCGTCCTCTCCGGCAGCTTCAATCCCGGCAACGGTTGGCAGGAGCGCAAATTCGACCAACCCGTCACCGGACGTTATGTCTGCCTGGAAGCCTTGAGTGCACAAGATGGAAAAGACCTGACTTGCATTGCCGAAATGTATCTGCTGGATGAGAATGGGGAACGTCTGTCACGCGAACCCTGGATTGTCAATTATGCCGACAGCGAAGACGTATCCCACGTCAACTGTTCTGCGGACAAAATCTTCGACCTCCAGGAATCAACCTATTGGAGCACAACAAAAGACACTCCATACCCGCATTCTGTCGTGATTGACTTGGGTAGTACCCGCACCCTGACCGGCATACAATATCTACCCAGAATGGAAAGCGAGGTACCGGTGGAATCAAAGACTTCAAGGTTTACGTAAAATCCAAGGCTTTCAACTATTAAGTCGGACTTACATACGCTAATAGATTATTTAGACATGGATTACACGAAAAATCAATCAAACAGATTTTCCGTACAATTCATCGTCTACCACAGCCGGCATTGCTTCGTACTGCGCAAATGCACAAAATGGGTACGCTTGGCAAACTTCCTTGCCAGTTCATGGGTATCATTCTGTTCCCGGTACCCAATGAACCGACATAAAAAGTCAGGCCATTATGAGGATTGTCCACTGCCCTCAATATCGAGGTAATATCCGCCTCGTCTGTCACAATACGCGACCCCCAATACCTGAAAAGGAGGGTCATTAGGGTGTATCACATATTCATCCCATATTCTTCGCACACCTGCATGATGACAGACAAGAAATAACGCATATTTCGCGTAAAACCTCCCAGTCTATCCCTTTGTATAGCGCCAGCAAACGCTTGAATAGGAAATGTCTCATCTTCCTAGGAATGTTGCAAGTCCGTGCGAATCCAGTCAATCACCGGCATTAGGTTGTAACATACCGTCTGGATGCCTGCCTTGCCGAGATTGGCAAGAGTTATCTTGTCCTTCTTGCCAAACCACCTTTTTGCAAAAGTAAGAAAGAATATGGAAACTGTCCATTCTGAATAGATAGATTTGTTTATTCGCAATGAAAACAATATCTTAGCATCTCATTACAAAAATAACTCTTATGCAAAACATTATAAACGGACGTTGCGGCTGGTGCGGAACCGACGAGCTGTATGTGAAATACCACGATGAAGAGTGGGGAAAACCGGTAACAGACGACAAAACACTATTCGAGTTCCTTGTATTGGAAAGTGCCCAGGCCGGACTGAGCTGGATAACCATCCTCAAAAAGCGGGAAGGCTACCGCAAAGCCTTTTGCAATTTCGATGCCTCACAAGTGGCGCAAATGACTGACGAAGACGTGGAACGGCTGATGCATTTTGACGGCATCGTGAAAAACCGTCTGAAAATTAAGTCGACCATCACCAATGCACGGCTGTTTCTTGCCATACAGAAAGAATTCGGCAGCTTTTACAACTACACGTTATCCTTCTTTCCCGATCGGACACCGATTATCAACACTTCCAGTCATTGAGTGAGATTCCGGTATCGTCTCCCGAATCAGATACCATGAGCAAAGACATGAAAAAACGGGGATTCAAGTTCTTCGGCTCTACCATCTGCTATGCCCATCTGCAAGCTTCGGGATTTATCAACGATCATCTGACAGATTGCATTTGCCGGAAAAGGTAAGTTGTATCATGATATAAACGAAGAAATATACAAAAGCAAACAAAGCATCAATAGCAAAGCGGTCGCCTTTCCAATGGGGAGGGCGACCGCTGCTGTGTTATGAAACCAGTGGTTTAGTACGCAGTAAATGTTATTCTATTCCGATGCTGTGGCGCACGGGAGAAAGGATGAACGTAAACTCATAATCAGCGTATGGCACCAGGTACTCCGGACGCGCAATACGTCCCCAGCTGTCCTCACAACCCAGACCAGCTTGTACCTTGTCGATACAGAGATTAGTCAAATCAGCCTCTTCCACTTCTTGCGAGTGTCCCTGCTGCTTGTCCAAACCCTCGTCCAAAGACTCGATGGTATAGTGCAAGGCCGATGCGGAGAAGGGGCTTCGGCACAATCTTAATGCCATTGCCAGACTGATTCAACATCTTCCACCAGCGGATATCGGTCTTTGTTCCGTTTTCCTGCGGACGGATATAAGGATAGAACTGCTCTGTCACGCTCTGGCGATAGATGCCTAAATCTGTGCAATGGTTACGGTCGCTATAGTTCTCAACCGGACCGCGTCCGTAGTATTCGACTGTTTCGAAACTGCGGGGCATGGGCATCTGCAAACCGAAACGGAACATGTTCGAAACTTTGGCGTTTTTGTCGGCTATCAGCTTCTGGGTTATCTTGATGGCACCGGCATTGTTGATGACATACGTCAAGGCCAGCTTAGCGGAAACACCTGGCATATCGTAAGCTGATTCTACTATGACCTGATTGTTCTCCGTACGCTGGTTGAAAGAAGTCAACTTGATTTCCGGATTCTTCCAAACGATGTACTTGCGTTGCAGGCCCGCACCGAAATCATTGTCGGTCGGAGCACGCCAGAAGTTGGGCGTCAAGGCCTCACCGTCCTTAATCATATTCTGTCCGTTCACTTCGTACTTGGTCAGGTAACCGTTGTGCTTGTTGATTTCTACCCGGAACGCATCACCTGAAACGATGAGATACTTCCAATCGTTATCCTGCACTTGGGGAGCCACCACCTCTACATTGCTCTGCACGCAGTTCTTCAGTTCCATGGAAGGAGCCTTGTAGGGATTGAGTGCCAGCTGGTCCTTGGCCACCACATGGCCGGCGGGAAGCAGACCCTCGCGGTTCTTCAGCTTATAGGAAACGTTCAGCAGCCATTCGGTACATTGGCAGGTCTTGCCCAAATCCAGTTTAATCTTGCTGTCTGCCGAGGAGCTATATTCAGATTATCCACGCGACCGGTACGAATTGCCTTGCCGCCTTTCAGCACCTCCCACTCCATGTAATAGGCAGAGAGGTCGCGGAAAAAGTACTCGTTGAACACATTGATTTCACCGTTCTCCAAGTCGGCCGGAGTAGTCCAGATGTCCTGATAGATACGCCCCACTTCGTACATGTGAGGATTGGGCACACGGTCGGCTGATAAGACCGTTATCGCAGAAGTTCACATCACTGGCATCGAAGCGGTTGAAGTCGCCGCCGTAGGCATAAATCATCTTGCCGTTCTTGCCCGTCCAACGGGGAGACTGGTCAACGAAATCCCAGATAAAGCCGCCTTGGTATTTGGGATACTTGCGAACCAAATCCCAATACTCCTTGAAGCCTCCTTCAGAATTGCCCATGGCGTGAGCGTATTCGCACTGAATGAGAGGTTTCGTCATGGAGGCATCCTCACAATACTTCCGGCAGCCCTCATAACCATAGTACATAGGGCAGTAAATGTCAGTCTTGCCTGTCTTACCGGCTTGCTCGTACTGGCAGGCACGGCTGGGGTCTTCGGCTTTCACCCAATCGTAGGCGGCCTCGAAGTTAGGACCATAGCCGGCTTCGTTGCCGAGCGACCAGAAGATGATGCTGGGATGGTTGAAACTGCGCTGCACGTTGCGCTGGTTGCGTTCCAAGTGCGCTTTTCTATAATCATCACGCTTGGCAAGGGTCTGCTCGCCGTAGCCCATGCCGTGAGACTCGATATTCGCCTCTGCCACTACATAGATACCGTACTGGTCGCAAAGGTCATACCAAAGATTGTTGTCGGGATAATGGCAGGTGCGCACGGCGTTCAAGTTGAACTGCTTCATCACCTGGATGTCCTGCAGCATACGTTCGCGAGAGATGACATAACCGCCGTCCGGGTCCATCTCATGACGGTTGGCGCCCTTGAAGAGGACGGGTTGGCCGTTGACAAGTATCTGTTCTCCCTTCAGTTCTATCTTGCGGAAACCTACCTTTACGGGAATCACTTCACTGCTGCCTTGCAGGGTGGCACGCAGGGTATACAAGTAGGGTGTTTCTGCCGTCCATTTATGAGGATTCTCCACATTTATCAGGGCAGTGCCACTGCCTTTGGCAGCAGCTGTAGCCACCTGCTTTCCGGCAGCGTCCAGCAGTTCAAGGCTGACGTTACCGCCACCCTTCACATCGAGCTGCACTCTCAAGGAACCGTTGCGGTAGTCGGCATCCAGGTCGGGAGTGACGCGGATATCCTGGATGCGTTTCTTGTCGCGGGCATAGAGATAGCAATCACGCCCTACACCGCTGTAGCGGAAGAAGTCCTGGTCTTCGAGATAGGTACCGTCGCACCAGCGGAATACCTGGAAGCAATCAGATTCTTCTGGCCGGGCTTCAAGTAAGGGGTCAAGTCGAATTCGGCTTCGAGCTTGCTGTCTTCACTATAACCTACATAACGGCCGTTCACCCACAGATACATATTGGAGGTGACAGAGCCGAAATGGGCGATGATGTCCTTATTCTTCCAGTCGGCGGGCACGGTAATCTCACGGCGGTAAGAACCTACATGATTGTTCTCGACGGGCACCTGCGGCGGGTTGTTCTGGAACTGGTTGCGCCAGGCGTAGCAATATTCACATAGATAGGATCGCCAAAGCCGTTCAGTTCCCACACGCCGGGGACGGGGATGTCGTTCCAACCTTTGTCATTGTAGCCCACACGCCAGAAGTCGGTAGGGCGAGCATCGGCATCCTTCACCCAGAAGAACTTCCAGATGCCGTTCAGTGTCATGAAACGGGACGATTGTTCTTTCAAGCCCCGGGTGGCGACATCGGCCGACTCGTAGGCGAAGTAGTTGGTGTGCATGGGGGCACGGTTCACGGCGTTGACTCAGGGTCGAGCATTCTTTGAAAGACTGTGCGCTGGCAGACAAGGCCAAGGCTGCAAACAGTCCGGTAATAAGATGTTTCTTCATGATGATTAGTTTAAAAATAGTAATAACAGCATAGGGAATGCTCCGAATGCTGTTACAAAAATAAGGCGAATCGGGCTATTTCAAGAGGAGAATCGGCCCAAAAAGGATGAATATTTGCTCACGGAAGCAATTTTCCACGGCTCATGCCCCGGAAAGGGGAGGGAAAACTAACTGTATGCCATCTCCCTCCACCTTTCGGAAAGGGATGTCAATGCAGGCGGTAGACGCTGAATGAACGGGGCTGCAGCTCCAAGTCGAGGGATTGCGCGCCGACTTGCACCGGGCGGATACGGGGAACGAGAGCTTCTTGTTCCAAGGTATTCACCGTACGCCAGTCACAGTTCTGCAGATACGTGCACGAACCGCCGATGAGTTGGCGTTTCCTCAAACCGTTGAAGTTAACTTGCACTTGGGCCGGGGTACTGCCTGCGTTGACCAGCTTCAGAATAATTTCTCCCGTAGGGGCATCAAGGGAGGCCGTAGCATAGAGGCTGTCTTGCCCAGCCACCGGCTTGCCGTCCATCTGCAGACGGAGAACGTCGGTACCGGCATTCATTCCATACATCTGCTGGACGTAATAGTTCGGGGTGCGCATCATGCGGAGGTTGTCGAACCAGATAAGGTCCGGATTCCACTGCCAGGCATCCACATGGGCAAAGAGCGGGGCGTAGGTGGCAAGGTGCACCACGTCGGCGTTGCGCTCCAGCCCGGTCATGAAGGCTGCTTCGGAGAGGGCGGCAAGGAAATTGTTGGTCTTGCCCGTGGGGTGGTCGTGGGAGGCATACTCGCCGGCAAAGACTTTGGGGCCGCGGCGGTCGTAGCTGTCATAGCGGGCGGCATTGGCAAAGAACCAGTCGGGGGCCATGTAGTAGTGCTCGTCCACCAGGTCCACACCGATGCGTTTCATCTCGGGCCAGAGGTAGTCGAACTTGTCACCATCGGCGTTGGGGCCGGAGGAGCCAACAATCTTGATGTCGGGATAGTGGGCGCGGATGGCTTTGGTAAAGACTTCCAGACGCTCGGTATAGACTTATCCCACTGTTCGTTACCGATGCCAATCATTTTGAGGTGGAACGGCTCCGGATGTCCCATCTCGGCACGCAGCTTTCCCCAGGTGGAAGTAGCGGGGCCATTGGCGAATTCGATAAGGTCGAGGGCATCCTGCACGTAGAGGTCGAGCTCGTCGAGGGGCACCACTTCGTTGCTCTCGTACTGGCAGGAGAGGCCGCAACTGAGAACGGGAAGCGGTTCGGCTCCGAGATCCTCACTCAGCAGGAAGTATTCGTAGTAGCCCAGACCCAGACTTTGGAAATAGTCGGGGAAAGCCTTGTGCTTGAAGGTGTAGTTCCAGCGGTTCTCATTCAGCGGACGGTTCTCCACCGGGCCCACGGAGTTCTTCCACTGGTAGCGGGTGGCAAGGGTGTTGCCCTCGATGATGCAGCCGCCGGGGAAGCGGAAGACGCCGGGGTTGAGGTCATAGAGCGCTTGGGCGAGGTCGGCACGCAGACCGTTCTCTCGGTTCTTCCAGGTCTTGACGGGGAAGAGCGAGATGTGGTCCATGTCCACCGTACCCTCCGTCAGCAACACCACGCGCAGACGCGAGTGGCATCGGTGAAGGGGGAGCGGAGGAGGACGGTCTGCTTCTGCCAGCTGTTGCCGCTGATTTCGATTTCCTTGGTCAACAGATTCTCGCCGCGGGAGTTCAGCAACTCAACGGAGAGCTTCATGGGGCGAGCATCGGGAGTGCGGGCATAGGCAGTGAAACGGTATTCCTCGCCTTGCTTGAGGCCGATGCCACGGAAACCTTCGTTGTCGAGCCCGGCACGCAGCCGACGGCCGTCGTTGACGATGCGCACGTAGTGGGGATTGCGGTCGAAGCAGGGCTCGGCGTCCTGCACCGTGACGTTGCCAAAGGGTACCCACCAACGAAGGGCTGCGGGAACTCGAAGGAGCGGTTCTTCACCAGTTCAGCGTAGAGTCCGCCGTCGGCACCGAAGTTGATGTCTTCGAAGAAGATGCCGTACATCGTGGGCTGTATCTTGCTGTCGGCCGGGATACGTTAACGGTCATTACATGTTGTGCCTGCGCACCCAAGGCGCAAGACAATAAAAGGGTGGTAATCAGTTGTTTCATATAAGTAATGTCAAATGTTATAGTAATACGGAAACAGTTTACAAAAATAATAAAATCTTTAGATACAGATACATAGTTTATTCCTGCAGTTCTGCCGAAGCGGCTCCCACTTCTATCGGCAGCCACACTTCCATCCGGCCTTCACCACGATGCGCCCAAGCATAATAAGGAATCAACGTCAACTTCACATCCTTCGCGGCAAGGCGGCCCGTGGCGTCATAGCTCAAGGCTTGCGCACGGGTGGTAATTTCGTTGATACCGCCCAGCAGGTCGGGGTGCTCCACCACTTGGAACTTCGGATGCCGGTTCAGCAGCAGGGTGGAGATATCGAAATCATTGTCCGGCCACTCGGCGCAATACACCAGCGGACCACACTCTATGGCCACACGGCCACGGTCGGCGGCAACCTTGTCATTGGCCTTCACCACACGCGGCTGCATATCAAAATGAATTTCCACTACATCTCCTTTCTTCCAGCGGCGGTCGATGCTGAGGTAACCCTTCTGCAGTGCTCCCTTCACCTCCTGACCGTTGACAGACACGCGGTAGGCAAGCTCCTCTCCGTCGGCATACGAATACAAGCCACCCGGTAGCACACTTCCGCGTACCCAGCCCGGAATACGGACATTCATGACGAACGGCTGGTTGCCCTTTGCCACTGTCAAGCGGATATCACCGTTCCAGGGATAAGAGGTTTCCTGCTCCAGCACCACATTCTTCCCGTTCACCTTCAGCTTGGCCCGGTTGGAGAGGAACAGATTGACATACACCTTGTCATCCTTCACCGCATAGACATAGCCCGGCAGCGAAGGGATGAAGCGGCTGATGTTGCTGGGGCAGCAGGCGCAACCGAACCACGGCTGGCGCGTAATCGTGTGGTCGGCATTGAAACGGTACTTCCCGTCGCAAGCCAGCGGATTGGGATAGAAGAACCGTCCGCCGTCCAGCGAAACACCGGAAATCAGACCGTTGTAGAGCGTACGTTCCAGCACGTCAAAGTATTTGGCATCACCGTGCAGCAGGAACAGACGGTAGTTGGTATAAACATTGCCGATGGCGGCGCACGTCTCGTTATAGGCCGTCAGGTTGGGCAGTTCATAGTTGTCGCCGAAGGCTTCACCCTCATGGCGCGCACCGATGCCACCGGTAATGTATATCTTCTTGCCCACAATGTTCTCCCAAATGCGATCGATGGCACGGACATAAGAGCTGTCGCCCGTGATAGCGGCCACGTCAGCCATGCCCGAGTACATGTAGCCTGCGCGCACGGCATGTCCCACAGCCTCATCCTGCTCCAGCACGGGCTTGTGCGACTGCAAATAGATATCCTTGCGCGCCGTAGTACCGCGTGCATCGAGGAAGAACTTGGCCTGGTCGAGGTATTTCTTATCGCCCGTCACCATATAGAGGCGCACCAATGCCATTTCAGCAATCTGGTGTCCGGGAATCACACGCTTCTGTCCGGGACCTTCGCCGATATTCTTGCATACACAATCGGCATAACGGATGGCTATATCCAGAAAATTCCGCTTGCCAGTAGCTTGGTAATAGGCCACAGCCCCTTCCACCATGTGTCCCAGATTATAGAACTCGTGGCTCAGATTCTCCACCTCCGACCAGCGCTCCGGCCCCGACCAGTTGTGCGGATGTTTCGGGTTCATCGTGCGGGCCGTATAGAGGTATCCGTCCGGCTCTTGGGCAGCGGCAACGATGACGAGCACGCTGTCGATATATTTTTCCAGTTTCTTGTCCGGGTAAGTCTGCAAGGAATAGCTTGCCCCTTCAATCGTCTTATAGACATCCGTATCATCGAAGGAAAAGCCCTCCACCTTATATTCGTCACTGGGATGAGCCGCTTTCACAAAGTTCTCATAGCGTCCCGTCTCCTCGCATTTGCCGAAAGCCAGCGGAATGGTTACCTCACGGTTTGCCTTCAAGCGTTGTCCCCAGAAACTGTCGGTCACCTTGACCGAAGTGAAAGGCACCGTCGATGGGATAACCCGAATGCAAAGACTGCTGCTTTTGTGCCGATGCATTGCCGGCTATGGCTGCAACAAATGCCAATGTCAATAATTGCTTCATATCTTTTAAGGTATTGAGTTATTATGTTTTCAGGCACGGAATTACACGGATTTTTTAATTTCAACACAGAGCCACAAAAGCACAGAATTTCTAATCTCTAATCCTTAATCCTTTATCCTTACTTTCCCTAATAGTCCTGATTGTGAATCATCCAACCCGGGTCCACGTAATAGTGTTCGTCTACCATGGGCACACCCAGTTCCTCCTCCCCACACGGTGCGGCGCGCATCGCCATTGGCATACTCTATCAGATCCAGCCCCCAGGGACCGAAGTCGGAGTTGACAAAGGAGTTGCCGTCTGCCACACTGAACCATCGGTTGCCATCGGGACTCCAGCTAGTTTCAAACCGCCACTGCCGTCGGCATGGGAGTAGGAAAAGAGGTAGACTGAATCGGGTTCATTCGCCACTCCGTTCATCACAGCCCACAAAGGAACAGTCAGTGTCAAGAACAGACACAAGGACAATAATTTCAAGAATCTATTCATGGTATTAAGTAGGTATTAATCATTTACATTTAGTTCGATAGTCACAATCAGCCGTATTCTGAATGCCATTCAGTCGTATAGTGAATAGGGTTCAGTCGTATAGTGAATGCCATTCAGTATACGGCTGAATTAGGCCAATTATAGACACTTGATAATCAAATATTTAAAAAATAAGTAATCCGTCATAATATATCATTACAAAACAAGGGTTGCTCCATGCCTTCTTTATTTCACGATTACCGCCCCTCCCTGCGGCCGAACCGTGAGTTGCAGAGAACCATCAGTCTTTATCTTCTGCAGCTTTAATTGAGGCTGCATCTTCTTGTCATCACTATACAGAGATACCTCTTGTCCTGCCAGCATAAGAAGGTCAAGTTTCAGTTTCAGAGGTTCCGTCGTTGCATTGACAGCGGCTATGTACCACGTGTTGCCATGACAACGGGCAAGAACAATATGTCTCCCTGGATAGCCGTCAATGAAACGGGTCTCGTCCCAAGTAGTGGGCACTTGTTTCATAAAGTCGAGGCAGATTTGCGGAGCATCCGTCAGGTTATTGGGCGCCAAAGCAAAGTTCTGAATGGGGTTTTGTATAGAAAGTCTTGCCATCCTCGCAACGGAAGATATGCGGGTCGCGGACTCCCCCGGTGGAGCTGATGACTTTCGAATCGATTACCGGTTCATTATCATTTAATGCCCAGTAGGTATAACCGTCCATGCTTACAGCATAGCGGACAGCTTCTTCATCGCCACTATTCCCAGTGAAATAAGCTACATAATCTTTTTGGGGAAAGGATTTTTGCCAGGAATATCCCGGAAGTGCAAACAACGACAATAGCATTGCCGCCAAAAGCATCCGGAAAGTGTTTTTCATCCGTACAATCATAATCTTTTTATATTAAACCTTTTAACGGGTGTAAAATTAACACTATATACATTATAATACAAAGAAAGTGTATATGTTGTGTAACATATACACTTATTTACTCTCTCAAATCAGTCGGCATTCAAAAAACGCACCATCTCACAAGCTGCCAGCAGAAATACCCCTACCCCAAAGTTAGCAGTAGAGTGGGCATCAACACTTGTCCGTGAATGGCTTTCTCGCCAATCGGCTGTACATACCCTATGCGACCATCGGGCTGCAAGGCTACAGTAGTCAGATAATTCCACGCCTTTTTCTAGGTCCATGCCTGCGGAGCATCTGTCCAGAACGGATGGTCAGCGGACAAGCCCAGGGGCAAGGCACCTACATACCACTCTTCCACCTTGCGCAGAGCGGAGACAATACGGTAAGCCTCACTCTTAGCCCCAGCCTTGCGCAGGAAGCATTCTACCGTAGACGAGAACAGCAGCCAGTTGGTATAAGGAGGGTTCACACGGCGCAACCGGGTGAACTCTTCAATGTAACGCCGTTTAGTCAAACTATCCAGAGGCACCCACAAAGCATCGTATCCTCGCAGGAAGCTTTCAGCAATATAAGCGGCATCGACCAGCAGCTGCCCCTCTTTCCACCAAAGCAGGTAATCCTGGCTTTCAGGGTCTACCGCCTGCGCATAACTTTTCAATGCCCACTCGCGAAGTTGCCTGCGCTGTTTGCCTTCGGCAGTGTCATCGTCCGGCAAAGAGAACCAGGGCGCCAACCCCGCCATCAAACGGCCGAAGCATTCCATATAGGTCACCCGTTTGTCGCGTCCATCCCAAGTGGGGCTAAGCTCCACCTGCATATTTTCCTAGAGCTTCCCTTCACTCATATTGCTCAGTCCGGAGCAGCCATTTGATACAACACCCCGACCCAAAGTTCGCGGTCTGTCACTTCCTTCTCTTTTTTCTTCTTGGCAGCCATTTCCTGAACGGGCAGCAATAAAACTGCCACCAGCAGCAGCCATAAGTAGTTACTTTTTCTCATGATATTATTTAAGTTTGTTTTTCAATACTGCAAATTACCCCATCCCCGGTAATTTCGGGGGCACTATTGTTTCAAAAAGGGGTAAATATCGGTCATTAGTGCCCCAGAAACTCAGAAATCACAAGAAAAAAGCCCAAGATTAAATCATTCCACGACGGAAATGACTAAAGTATTTACCGTTATATTTGTTTCTGCATGAACTGCACCAGTACAAAGGCAATACAATAAGCTATAATCTGTTCAAACCAAAAGTCAAGTCCTTCAAACATATTACCCATTATTTTAATAGACACCTATTCCTTTTTCTGATAACAAAGAAAAGGAATTTATTCGGAATAATGAATTTCCATACGACTCAAAAAATGTTCTATTTTTCCGGATTACAGACAAAACTGAGAATACACACCAAGACACTGACTCCTTCCATATTACATTAAATGTCCCGAAAACCGATATATTCTCCTGCCAAAAGACTATTTTTGCAATAAATATCCATAAGCATACCATGGCAGGCATCTATATTCATATACCTTTTTGCAAGACACGCTGTATCTATTGCGATTTCTATTCCACCACTCGCAGCGAATTGAAGCTGCAGTACATCCATGCCTTGTGCACTGAACTGAAAACCCGCAAGGGTTATCTGAAGGAAGAACCGATAGAGACCATCTACTTTGGCGGAGGAACTCCCTCACAGCTCGCCCACGAAGATTTCGAGCAGATATTCCGGACTATCAAAGAGGTGTATGGAACAGAACATGCCGAAGAAATTACCCTCGAGGCCAATCCCGACGACCTGACGGAAGAATATGTGTCCATGCTGCGTACCCTCCCCTTCAACCGCATAAGCATGGGAATACAGACATTCGACGACCCCACCCTGAAACTGTTGAACCGCCGGCATAATGCCACGCAAGCCATCGCAGCCGTACACCGCCTCCGCCAAGCCGGCTTCCGGAATATCAGCATCGACCTTATCTATGGACTGCCGGATGAAACAGACCAACGGTGGGAATGCGACCTGCAACAAGCCGTCGGCCTTGATGTGGAGCATATCTCCGCTTATCATCTGACTTACGAAAAAGGCACCCGCATCTACGAAATGCTGCAAAGCCACCGCATCAGCGAAGTAGATGAAGAGAGTAGCCTGCGCTTCTTCTCGGCGCTCATGGACACCTGGGAGCGCGGGGTATGAGCATTATGAAATATCCAACTTCTGCAAGCCCGGCATGTACTCACGCCACAACACCGCTTACTGGAAAGGCATTCCGTATTTGGCTGCGGCCCTTCCGCCCACTCCTTCAATGCGGAGACAAGGGAATGGAACACAGCTTCTCTGGAAAGATACATAAGTCATTGAAGAGGGACAGCCGTTCCTCCGAAACAGAATTCATGGAAATTCACCGAACTAACCCAACGAA
>ENA-OQCE01000566-OQCE01000566.1-human-gut-metagenome-genome-assembly--contig:-NODE-566-length-17847-cov-1.924323_pt1 | contig 17847 bp, 17 predicted proteins | sample MGYA00242495_ERZ504572 | MGnify/ENA primary metagenome ERZ504572 (study PRJEB26092, sample SAMD00036228) | human gut metagenome | host: Homo sapiens | study: EMG produced TPA metagenomics assembly of...
CACCTGGCGTTCCAGTTCCGACAAAATATCGTTTACACGGACCAGATTGTCTCTCTCATTCTCTAACTTTTTTTTGTGCAGTCGCTTTTCGTTTTTTGAATTTTACTATTCCTGCCGCCTCATCAAAAAGTTCGCGCCGTTCTTCCGGTTTGCCGCTTAAGATCCGGTCAATCTGTCCCTGTCCAATGATCGAATATCCTTCTTTTCCGATACCGGTATCATAAAACAATTCTGAAACTTCTTTCAGTCGGCACGGACTGCCATTGATCAGATATTCACTCTCTCCGGAACGATACAGACGTCTGGCAACGGTGACTTCCTCATAGTCGATTGCCAGTTTATGGTCGGAATTATCCAGTGTAATCGCTACATACGCATAGCTGAGCGGTTTCCGGTTCTCCGTACCCGCAAAAATAACATCCTGCATGGAAGACCCACGCAGCTGCTTGACCGACTGCTCTCCAAGTACCCAGCGCACCGCATCCGCAACGTTACTTTTTCCACTTCCGTTCGGTCCTACAATGCCCGTGATTCCCTGGTGGAATTCAAATACAATTTTGTTTGCAAATGATTTAAATCCCTGCACCTCAATACTTTTTAAATACATGTACTATCCCCTTTGCTGATTTTTAAGCATCAGAAGTGCCTGATATGCAGCCTCCTGTTCCGCCGCTTTTTTGGTATGTCCGGTTCCGCTGCCAATGACACGCTCTCCAATACATGCACGGACAGTAAAACTCTTATTATGATCCGGACCGGACTCATCAGTCAGTACATAAGTAAGCTGCTCATGTTCTCCCTGCACAACCTCCTGCAGGATAGTCTTGCTATCATAAAAGAGCTGTTTGTGTTCAATATCTGTCAGAATATATTTATGAATAAACTCTTTTGCATTAGCAAAACCACCATCCAAATAAATTGCCCCGATCACAGCTTCAAGCGCATCAGACAAAATAGATTTGCGGCCTCTTCCTCCGGTCTGGTCCTCTCCTTTTCCGAGTAAAAGATACTCTCCTAAAGCAATATCCTTGGTACAGAGTGCCAGTGTCGGTTCACAGACAATGCTTGCACGCAGTTTTGTCAGTTCTCCTTCCGGCTTGTCCGGATACTCTTTGTACAAAAATTCACTGGAGATAATCTCAAGCACGGCATCGCCCAAAAACTCCAGTCTCTCATTGTCCGAATGTTTCTTTAAGTGCTTCTCATTGGCAAATGAACTATGCGTCAGTGCCTGACGAAGCAGTTTTTCATCATGAAAGTGATATTCGATCACTTCCTGAAATTTTTTAATATCTGTCACTTTCTTTCCCCTTTCTGAAACAAAGGAGTCCGCCACCGGACTCCTTTCGTATCTGTGTTTAGTTTTCATTCATTGCAGCTTTGATCTGTTCTACCGCATCCCCTACTGTAACAATCTTTTCTGCCTGCTCGTTTGGAATCTCGATATCAAATTCTTCCTCAAGTCCCATAATGATCTGGAATACATCCAGGGAATCCGCTCCCAGATCATCAATGAATGTGGTATCCATCGTAATCTCATTTTCGTCCACGTTTAATACGTCCACAATAATCTTCTTTAATTTTTCGAATTCCATAATACTTCATTTCCTTTCTTATTCTTCTTCATTATTTTTGGAATCTGCAACTCTTTCTTTGATAATTTCGTTAATATTCTCTTCACGGAATGTCACACACTGGTAAATGGAATTGGTAATTTCCTTTGCCCTGGAACTTCCATGGGTCTTTACCACAAGACCATTCAGTCCCAGAAGCGGTGCTCCGCCATACTGGCTCGCATCAAATGCTTTGAGTGTCTTCTTCAGTGACGGCAATGCCAGTGCCGCACCGATCTTGCTCTTTAAATTGCTCATCAGTCCCGCCTTGATCACACCGATCAATGTTGAACTGAGACCTTCGTATAATTTAAAATGACATTTCCGACAAATGCCTCGCACACAATGACATCTGCTCCACCGTGTGGAATCTCTCTTGCCTCAATACTTCCGACAAAATTGATATCCTCACATTCTTTCAACAATGGAAATGTTTCTTTTACCAGAGCATTTCCCTTTTCCTCTTCCGCACCAATATTTACAATCGCCACTCTCGGATTCTTAATCCCCACAACGTTTTCCATATAAACGGAACCCATCTTTGCAAACTGTAATAAATGTTCCGGCCGTGCGTCTACATTTGCGCCACAGTCGATCAACAGTGAAATTCCGGTCTCTGTCGGAATGATCGGTGCCAGCGGTGGGCGTTTGATTCCACGGATGCGTCCGACAATCGTCTGTCCGCCAACCAGAACCGCTCCGGAACTTCCTGCGGAAACAAATGCATCCGCTTCTCTTTGTTTTACCATATTCATACCTACAACGAGGGATGACTGTTTTTTCTTTCGAATTGCCTGAACGGGTGGCTCTGCCATCTCAATTACTTCAGGCGCATCCACAACCTCAATACGCTCCTGCGGATATGGATACTTCTGCAATTCTTCCCTTACCACATCTTCCTGTCCAACCAGAAAAACTTTGATATCTTCACGGGAAGAGACCGCATCAACTGCTCCCTTAACAATTTCTGCCGGTGCATTATCACCGCCCATTGCATCAAGAGCTACTTTCGTGATTGTCTGCATGGTCTGTTCCTCCTTATGCATCTACTAGAAAATATACTATATATCATTCCATAAATCAACGATAAATTGGCTCTTTCAGACACAAAAAAATCAAGAGTCAGCAAAACCGCCAACTCTTGATTTTTAAAGACCTATCCTTATTAGTCCTGCGCGATAATCTCTTTTTTGTTATAAGATCCGCAGTTCTTGCATACACGGTGTGGCATCATTAATTCGCCGCACTTGCTGCACTTTACTAAGGTCGGAGCAGACATTTTCCAGTTTGCTCTTCTCTTATCTCTTCTTCCCTTAGAAGATTTATTCTTTGGACAAAATTGACATTTGTTTACACCTCCTTAAACCTGTTAAATATATCTTGGATTGCTGCCATTCTTGGATCAAGTTCTGTTCTCTGGCAACTGCAGGCTCCCTTATTCAAGTTCATCCCGCAGACTTTACAAATTCCTTCGCAATCGTCCTTGCACAGAACTCTCATTGGCCAGTTCACCAAAATCTCGGCGTAGACAAGTTTATCTACATCGAGTTCAAACCCAATCAGGTAATCCGGTTCCTCCATCTCTTCATCGACAAGTCCCTCTTCCCGAACAATGAGTTTCTTATCTATGTCAAAACGGATCGGCGTCCGAACTTCTTCAAGACACCGCGCACACGGAATCATCACATCAATATCAACCGTACCCTTAACGAATACCGCTGCATTCTCCTCATTACGGATCTGCAATGTCACCGGCGCTTTGCGAACAATAGGAAAATCTCCCAAGCGGGAACGAAAGGAAGTGAGCGAGATGTCCGCCTCCTGTGTCAATTCCTTGTTTATGGATTTTGTAATGATTGAAAGATCAATTTTCACACTATTCTCCTATTCACACCTAAACAATTATACATAGGGTGTCCTGCTTTGTCAACTAATTTTTACAAATTATCAACAAATTTATCAACATTTATTTTACCAGTGCTACGGTCTCACGACAGATTGCAAGCTCCTCGTTGGTCGGAATGACACATACGGTAACTTTTGAATCCGGTGTGGAAATAATTTCCTCCACGCCACGCACATCGTTTGTCTTCTTATCAAGCTTGATTCCCAGATATCCCAGATAAGAAACGATCTTTTCACGAATGAAAGAAGTATTCTCTCCGATACCTGCAGTAAATGCGATCGCATCCACACCATTCATTGCTGCAACATATGCACCGATGTATTTTGCCACACGGTAAGCAAATACCTCACAGGCATCAATGGCGCGTGGATTTCCTTCATTATAAGCAGCTTCCAGATCACGGAAATCACTGGATACACCGGATAATCCTTCAACACCGGATTTTTTATTTAACACATTCATGACACCATCGATGTCGAGGTTCTCTTTCTTTGCGATAAATTCCATGATTGCCGGATCAATATCTCCGGAACGGGTTCCCATAACCAGTCCCTCCAGTGGAGTCAGACCCATGGAAGTATCCACACATTCTCCATTTAATACAGCACTGACAGATGCTCCGTTTCCAAGATGCGCTACAATAATCTTGCTGTTTTTCAGATCCAGTTTCAGATACTCTGCACATGCTTTGGATACAAAACTGTGGCTGGTTCCGTGGAATCCGTATCTTCTTACTTTATATTTCTCATAATATTCATATGGAAGTCCGTACAGGAATGCCTTTCTTGGCATTGTCTGATGGAACGCCGTATCAAATACACCAACCATCGGTACATTTGGCATAAGATCCTGACACGCACGGATACCGATCAGGTTTGCCGGGTTATGTAACGGTGCAAGTTCATTACACTCTTCTACCTTTGCAAGCACTTCTTCTGTCAGTACCACCGACTTTGCAAACTTCTCTCCACCGTGTACAACACGATGTCCAACTGCGTCGATTTCGCTCAGATCCTTTACTGCTCCACTCTTTGGATTATGCAGTGCATCAAGAACCATCTGAATGGCCTCTTTGTGGGTTGGCATCGGAGCTTCCGTGATCTCCTTATCCATTCCCTCTTTCTGGTAAACCAGTCTTCCGTCAATTCCGATTCTTTCGCATAAGCCTTGGCAAGTACCTCTTCTGAATCAGAGTTGATCAGCTGGTACTTCAGGGAAGAGCTTCCGCAGTTGATTACTAATACGTTCATTTGAATTCTCCCTTGTCCTTATTCATTTTGTGGAAATCCACAATCTTTTCCATTATAAACACATTTTCCTTCTTATACAAGTGGAAATCCTCGAAAAGCTGTGTTAATATTTTAACAGAAAAACAGGCAGAAGAAACGACCGAACAGGAGGCAAACGTGAAAACAGCAGGAATTATCGCCGAATACAATCCGTTTCACAACGGACACCAATATCAGATGGAAACCGTACGCCACCTTACAGGAGCAGATTTTGTGATCGTTGCCATGAGCGGAGATTTCTTACAGCGCGGTGTTCCTGCCATTGCCGACAAATACACGCGCACCCGCATGGCACTTCTCGCGGTGCCGATCTGGTACTCGAACTTCCGGCTGTATGGGCGACCGCTTCCGCGGAATATTTTGCTGCCGGAGGCGTACAGCTTCTCGGAAAAACAGGCGTCGTTGACACGCTCTGCTATGGCTGTGAAACTCCGGAAAAAGAACTTATGCAGGCAATTGTCGAAGTTCTTTCCAAAAATGCTTCGGACTATCAGATGCTGGTTTCTTATGACATGAAGCAGGGAAATCCGTTTCCTGTCGCACGAAGCCACGCACTGTGTTCCCTGCTGCCTTCCTTTTCTTCTGATGCGGTTTCTTCTTTTCTGGCATCTCCGAACAATATTCTGGCCTTAGAATACGAAAAAGCAATCGCCCGCTGGAATTCCATAAACAGCGTACATGACAGAACTTTTTCCAGTATGCCGGTCCAACGTATCGGGGAAGGTTACCACAGCACAAAAACAGGTGTAACCTATGCCTCTGCAACTGCCATAAGAAACGCCCTGCTTGCGCCGTCTGAAAATGACGGTAACCACAACCATTCTATGCGTATAAGTACAGACGGCTATGATTTCGGGCTTTCGCAGATGCTTCCCGAGACTTCCGCCTCCCTCCTTGCCGCTTTGGCACAGCAGAACCTTCTTCTGGACATGGATGCTTTTTCACAGGCTCTCTACAGCCGGTTATGGGCCCTGTACGACGAAGGCTATGCTGACTTTGCAGACTGTGGTAAGGATCTGTCCCATCGAATCGACCAGCATCTAGAACATTTTTTAAGTTTTTCGCAGTTTGCCGATCTCTTAAAAAGCAAAAATACAACATACACACGCATCTGCCGTGCACTGCTCCACATCCTGCTCAACATCCGGCAGGACGATTATGCTGCGCTCTGGCAGCCGGATGGCATTCCATATCTGCGTGTGCTTGGTTTCCGCAGGGATTCCTCTGTGCTTCTTTCTGCCATCAAAAAAGAAGCATCCGTTCCTTTGATTACCAAAGTTGCAGATGCTTCTTCTATCCTTCATGGAATTGCATACAAACGTTTTTTACACGATGTAGTCTGTGCTGATCTGTACCGCACTACATCTTCCATGCAGATACAGACCGAATTACCAAACGAATACCGACAGCCATCGTCCTCGTATAACTTTTACAGTTCCATAATAATCTCTCTTGCCAGACTCTCCTCGATCGGCTTGGCATACACATTCGGCGCAAACTCCACTACATCGCCAATGCCTTTTTCGATCACAAAGCGTAACTTTCCGTCACGCACCTTTTTGTCGGTATAAAGCTTCTTAACCAGAGCCTCACGATCAATATAATCCGGAATTCTTGTCGGAAGTCCCACACGCTCATACAGCTTAGTCACACGCTCTGCCTCTTCCTCCGACATATAGCCAAGTCTTGCAGAAAGCAGTACCATAGCCGCCATTCCGATGGAAAGTGCCTCGCCGTGCAGAAGCCGGTAGTCACTGACAGTTTCAATGGCGCGTCCCACCGTGTGTCCTAAATTCAGGACTTCGCGCAGTCCGCTTTCTCTCTCGTCTTTCATAACAACATCATACTTGATCTTGCAGTTGTTCTCTGCGATATATTCGCAGGCAAACTTCTGGAAACTCATAATATCATCCAAGTTTTCCTCGATAAACTCAAACATTTCACGGCTCGCCAGACATGCATGCTTGATGGTCTCTGCCATGCCGCTTGCCATCTGACGTTTCGGAAGGGTTTTCCATGCGGCAATATCAATGTAGACCTTGCGCGGCTGATTGAAAAGTCCAATCAGATTCGTTGCAAGCGGTGTATCAACGGCAGTCTTTCCGCCCACGGATGCATCTGCAGCAGCCAGAAGTGTGGTCGCATAATTGATAAACGGTACGCCTCTGCCATATGTTCCTGCCAGAAATCCTGCCAGATCCGTAACAACACCTCCGCCGATTGCAATCACAGCACAATCTCTGCGGAACCCTTTTTCCAGCATGGCATCTTCAATCTTCGCCTTCGTCTGTCTGGTCTTACTTTTTTCTCCTGCGGGAAATACGAACAGTTCCACTTTAAATCCAGCCTTGCTCAGCTTTTCACTGATTGGTTTTGCATACAGATCCAGTACATTGGAATCGTGATCACGGCAAACTTTCTGATTTTTCCCAGAAGACCGGTCTCTAAATCCTCTACCAGTTGATCCTCCAGATGGTACCCCATCTCAATATCGTAACTGTCATCCACCACTTTTTTCAGTTCTACATTAAATACGCTCACTTTGTCACCCCTGTCTGTCTAATCTACCCCGGCAGCAAGTCTTGCCAACCGGTCTGCCTCTTCATTTCCTTCTACCCCGGAATGTCCTTTCACTTTCACAAAATGAAGGGAAATTTTATCATTCACGGACTGTATAAAATCATAATAGGCAATCGTTCCCTGTTTGTTCCGCTTCCAGGCTCCGGTTGCCCACATCTCTATTCCCATATAGTCATAATAAATGGTTAAGTCGGTAAGTCCCATGGCAACAGCTTCTTTTACTGCAGCCATGCTGCCTAACACCTCTCCTGCCACATTGCGCATCGATGCCATCTGGGGATCATTGCCGCTTCCGCTGATCACGTGACGTTCTCCCTTTGTCACGAGAAATCCGCCATATCCATAGACGGAAGTAGCACTGTTAAACGAACCGTCGACAAACGCATAATTTTCCGGTTCCTTTTGTTCCTCTTTTTTTTCTTCCAGAAACTGTTCCGCTTCTGCGCGTGTCGCAAACCCTTTATAGACAGCTCCCGGAAATCCATGCACCATACTTTTACATGCATCCCCATGAGGTATAAATTCCCGGAACTTTTCCCTTTTTTACCGCATAAAATTTTCCAGCCATAGATTATCCTTTGCCGTGCAGTTTTGCAATAATCTCTTCTTTTAAAAGCATCGCTCGGTCTTTTGCCACTCGGGAAGCTGCCTGTGAAGTCAGAATCATGGAAATGAATCTGGATGCAATGTCCACCTTTCCAAGTTTATAAGCTATATTCGCCATCAACAGGTTTACGGTACTTTCTTCCATTCCGCACATTGGGAAATTTTCGGATGCAATCGCTTTTAAAAATCCCTCATATGCCTGTTCATAATACGTGGCTTCTTCTTTCCGGCATTCGGCAAGTGTTTTTTCATCTTTCTTTTTTGCCTTGGAAAGCTCCTCAATCCAGCCGCGGTACAGCCAGGATATCTTTAGGCACTCATATGCCTTTTCACTGTTCTTTCCCTTTTTCACCAGTGTATTATATAAAGCCAGTTTATACCGCTCAATGGCTTTTTCGTAAGAATACGGCTCCATCGGTTCTTCTTTTGGCTGCTTCTGCCCTTTGAACTTATGGCATACCCCTTCTTCAATCATCTTGACCTGACCGGTAGACAAATGGGTAAAATAGCGGTTCATCGCCGTATATCCGCACTGTGGGCAGGACGATACATCATATTTATTTGTATCAATGTACTGAAAACGCGGACGTAGATCAAAATCCGGTTCCATGCGCTTTACCCGTCCAGTTTTTACCATTCTTGTACGGAAAACATTATCACATACCGGACAACGGATGGATTTATCCAGTAAGAACTCAGTTTCGCTGTGAACCGGTTCTTTTTTTTGGCACCGGTTCCGGTGCTTTCCGTGCAGGTGTATCACTTTTTTCCTCTTCAAAGAGGTGGTCTGTATCCATCTGATCCAGACCAAATTTTCCAATCCCGATAATAAATTCATTCTACGCCTCTTTTTGTCTATTCTTTATTTTTTCGGCAGCTTAAAAGAACTCTTCAAAGAAACAATTCTGTTAAATACAGGCGCTCCCGGCTTTGAATCCTTATAATCTGCGCAGAAAAATCCTTCTCTTACAAACTGAAAACTCTCATATGGTTTTGCCTCTAACAATGCCGGCTCTACAATGCTCTCTGTCAGGACAGTCAGGGAATTCGGATTCAGATTCAGACTTCCGTCTTCATTATATACACCAAGTTCTTCATTAATGAGGTTCTCATATAAGCGAACCGTTACTTTCTTTCCGTGTTCTGCCGATACCCAGTGAATGGTTCCCTTTACTTTTCTTCCATCCGGCTGTTTCCGCCTTTTGATGCCGGGTCATATGTGCAGTGGATAACCGTAACTTTTCCGCTCTCATCCTTTTCAAATCCGACACATTTCACGAAATATGCATTCATGAGACGCACTTCATTTCCCGGGAACATACGGAAATATTTCTTCGGCGGTTCTTCCATAAAATCATCCCGTTCAATATAAATTTCCCTGGTAAACGGAACGGTTCTCTTTCCTAGTTCCGGATTTTCCAGATTATTGTCCACCGGAAGTTCCTCCGTCTGACCCTCCGGATAATTGTCAATGACAACCTTTACCGGATCTAAAACTGCCATCATACGTGGACGCTTCATCTTCAGATCCTCACGGATGCAGTACTCAAGCATTGCATATCCGTAGAACTGTTTGCCTTGGAAATACCTCCAAGTTCGATAAATTTCTGAATGGATTCCGGTGTATATCCTCTGCGGCGCAGCGCTGCAATGGAAACCAGACGTGGATCATCCCATCCATCTACAATCTTCTCCTCAACCAGACGCTTGATATAACGTTTTCCGGTTACAACATTTGTCAGATACAGTTTTGCAAACTCGATCTGCTTCGGAGTCCCTTCCGGACTGGTCTTATATCCAAGTTCTGTCACAACCCAGTCATACAACGGTCTGTGATCCTCGAACTCCAGAGTACAGATGGAATGGGTTATTCCCTCGATTGCATCCTCAATCGGATGTGCAAAATCGTACATCGGATAAATGCACCACTTGTCCCCGGTATTGTGATGTGTCATATGCGCCACACGATAAAGGATCGGATCTCTCATATTGATATTGGAAGAAGTCATATCAATCCGTGCACGAAGTACACGACTTCCATCCTCACATTTTCCTTCCTTCATTTCTTCAAACAGCGCAAGATTTTCCTCTACGCTTCTTTTGGCATATGGGTCTTCTTTTCCCGGCTCTGTCAGAGTACCGCGATACTCACGGATTTCGTCTGCAGACAGATCGGATACATATGCTTTTCCCTTTTTAATCAGTTTAATCGCTGCTTCATACATCTGATCAAAGTAATTTGATGCAAAGAAGAGGCGATCTCCCCAATCTGCTCCAAGCCATTTTACGTCTTCCTTAATAGACTCTACAAACTCAAGTTTCTCTTTTGTCGGATTTGTATCATCAAAACGGAGATTGAATTCTCCTCCGTACTTTTTTGCTAACCCTGAATTTAAAAGAATGGACTTTGCATGTCCGATATGCAGATATCCGTTTGGCTCCGGTGGAAAACGGGTTTTTACCGTCTCACAATGTCCCTCTGCCAGATCCTTTTCAATAATCTGTTCAATAAAATTCTTGGAAACCGCTTCATTTTCCATATGTCTATTCCTCCAGCACTCCTCAAATAAGAATAATTATAAGGATATTCCCGATATTTGTCAACCGGAACGCGCCTGTGTACGCTATTGCTCCTGTCCTTTTTCGGATTCCAGAATTCCGTCCAGCGCACGTGTTGAAAAATATGCAATCTGTTTCTTCCCGTTTTTTATTTTTTCTTCCGTTTTTTTCACTCTGTCACCGGTTCCGGATGATGCACTTTTTCCCAGTGTAGAAATTGTAACCGCTCCCTGTGCATATCCGCCATTCCAGTTCTGTTCCATATAGCGGCCATTCAGCTTTGCATCAAACAGCTCTGTATAATAAACCGACCACACACTGACAACCGAAGTCAGCGCGGCCTTTCCTGCCATCTGACGCATATCAGAGTTTCTTCCAACCGCGTATACACATTTTCCGCTTTCTTTTGCATTTTCAGCCATCTGCATAACAGCATCCAGATCGGTATTAGATGCAAGAACCACACACCCGCTCCGGATCAGATCTCCGGCCGCGGTTGCCTCCGCATCACTGTTATTCCAGGCATCTATGTATTCTACCTGTAAAACAACCTTTTTACAGACGGCCTTTACTCCCAGGTAATAGGCATTAATATCTGCATGTGCATCATCGTTTGCCTCTGCCGCCACATATCCCAGTTTTACATTTTTCTTTTCGTCAAAACTCTTTGCGGGAATCTTTTTCTTTTCCTTCAGCTTTGCTACTTTCATTCCGGCCGTGACTCCTGCCACATAAGAAGCTTCGTAGGTATCCATATGTACATTGTAAAGATTTGTGAGTTCTGTTCCGTCTTCCGTTACCGTACTCTGTGTCTTTGAATCGTTGATAACTACAAAATCAATTTCCGGATTCTTTTCTGCTTCACTTTTTATTGCTTCTTCATAGATGGCGCTGTTTGCAATAATAATCTCACATCCCTGTCTGATAAGATCCTTTACCGCACTTTTGCAGCCATCATTCGCACCGACACGCTCTTTCCAGATGATATCCTGCTCCGGAAGACTGACATTTTCTGCTGCCGCCCGGATTCCGTCAATATGTGCCAGTGTATAGCTTCTGTCTCATCTCCGTTTAAGATAACACCGATCCATCCTTTTGTTCTTCCTCATTTTCCGGTGGAATTTCCACTTTCGTTTCCGCAGTCTGTTCGTTTTCCTGCTGCTTTTGTTCTTTGTCTGCTTTCTGTTCTCCTGATTCTGTCTGTGTTCCGCTGACACCTGCCATTCCTATCAGAACCGCAACGATAAGCAAAACACTTAAAAACTTTTTCTTCATGATTTTTTTCTTTTCCACTCACTAAATTTTATTTTACATGCTGGTGGGTAAACAGATGATCCTGACAGTATTCACGATTCCCCACGCATTTGCTGCAATAACGGAACTGTAATTCCGGATTTGTCAGCTCGGTTCTTCCACAGATGGCACATTTGTGACGTGCAATGCCGGACCCCGGACGAGGCTGACTGAACTGTGCCCGGAATTCTTTCTGGCGTTTCTTTTGTTTTCCGGACAAACGGGTCTTCATTGCATGGAAAAACCAGAACATATTGAGTACCGGAACCACTATCTGTACGCAGTTTAAAACACCCACGAGAATTCCCATTCCGGTTCCATAACTTGCAATTCCGATCGAGAATATACGAACCACCTGATATCCCAGATATACCAGTTCAAAAATTAACATCCATTTCATCCTGATCGGAAGGACAAAATACAGGCGTACCTCTCCCTCCGGCATGCACATGGCCAGCGCCAGCAGCATGGACATCAGAATATAATACGTGGACAGATACGGAGAAAAACCATATCCCAGCAGAATCCGCGTAACAACATATACGATCGCACCCACAATGTCACACAAAATCACACTTCCCCACAAAAATACATTCATGCGGAATGTTCCAAGCATGGATTCCAGCGAACTGCCCCACATAAGCACACAGAACAGAAATAAGATTCCAAAAACATCCAGCGATGCCGTCGGTGTAAAAATCCATGTCACAACTCTCCAGATCTGTCCGTGCAGAATACTGCCCATATCAAAATTCATATAACTCATGAGTCCGGGTGCCGTCAGCTGTACCACGTATCCAATCACCTGCGCAAGTACAAAATATCTGCTCAGATTGGCGACCGCATGTCGTCCCCATTTGCGTTCCAGTTTATCCATCCAGTTCATAAATCTGTCTCCTGTCTACATAGAATAGTGTATGTATGGTTACGGTCACTTCTGACCTTTCTGTCAACCAATTATACGGTTTTCAAATCCCTCTTGTCAACGCAGCGGCACGTTCTTTCCAACATTTTATAAAATCTTTATGTTTTCAGTCGTTGTCTTTTGTCAATTCTTGTCGTATAATGTTTTAGGTTTTGTTTTGAAATCATACTTATTTATAATAAGTTTAGTTACTTACACATGGAGGTTACATTTATGAGTGACAAGCAGTTACATAAACTTGGAATTGATATCGGTTCCACCACCGTCAAAATTGCAATCCTCGACTCACAGGACAACATCCTGTTTTCCGATTACGAGCGTCATTTTGCAAATATTCAGGAGACACTGGCGTCCTTAATTGCCAAAGCATCCAACGAACTGGGGGATCTTTCTGTTTCTCCTGTTATTACCGGATCAGGCGGACTGACCCTTGCAAAGCATCTGGAGGTTCCGTTTACGCAGGAGGTTATTGCAGTATCCACTGCTCTCACTCATTATGCGCCACAGACCGATGTTGCAATCGAGCTCGGCGGAGAAGATGCCAAGATCATCTATTTTGAAGGCGGCAATGTCGAACAGCGTATGAACGGTATCTGTGCCGGCGGTACAGGTTCGTTCATTGATCAGATGGCATCCCTGATCCAGACCGATGCTTCCGGATTAAATGAATATGCCAAAAATTATAAAGCAATCTATCCGATTGCAGCGCGCTGTGGTGTATTTGCCAAGACAGATATCCAGCCGCTCATCAATGAGGGTGCAACTCGCGAAGATCTGTCTGCCTCTATTTTCCAGGCGGTTGTCAATCAGACGATCAGTGGACTTGCCTGTGGTAAACCGATCCGCGGACATGTGGCATTTCTCGGTGGTCCTCTGCATTTTTTATCCGAACTGAAAGCAGCGTTTATCCGCACGTTAAATCTCGATGATGAGCACGCAATTACACCGGAAAATTCGCATCTGTTTGCAGCGATCGGTTCCGCATTAAATTATAAAGAAGACGTAGAGACCACTTTGGGATCTCTGCAGCAGCGTCTTTCCACCGGCATTAAGCTGGAGTTTGAAGTTGCCCGTCTGGACCCGCTGTTTGCCAGCCAGGAAGATTACGATGCTTTTACCAGCCGGCACGGAAACAATCATGTAGAAACCGGTGACCTGAAAAACTATTCCGGAAACTGCTATCTCGGTATTGACGCAGGTTCCACGACAACAAAGATCGCACTTGTCAGCGAGGACGGAAAACTTCTGTATTCATTCTATGACAACAATAACGGAAGCCCGCTTGCAACTGCCATCCGTTCCATTCAGGAAATTTACCGTCTGCTTCCGGAGAGTGCGCACATTGTACACTCCTGCTCCACCGGATACGGGGAAGCTCTTTTGAAAGCTGCATTGATGCTTGATGACGGCGAGGTAGAAACCGTCGCCATTACTATGCCGCCGCTTTCTTTGATCCAAAAGTTGACTGTATTTTAGACATCGGCGGTCAGGACATGAAATGCATCAAGATCAAGAACCAGACCGTAGATTCGGTTCAGTTAAACGAAGCATGTTCTTCCGGCTGCGGTTCTTTCATTGAAACTTTTGCAAAATCCTTAAACTTCACGGTGCAGGATTTCGCCAAAGAAGCACTGTTTGCCAAACATCCGATTGATCTTGGTACCCGCTGTACCGTATTTATGAACTCAAAGGTAAAACAGGCACAAAAGGAAGCGCCTCCGTTGCCGATATCTCTGCCGGACTTGCCTACTCTGTAATCAAAAACGCATTATTTAAGGTGATCAAACTGTCCGATGCCAAAGATCTGGGAGAAAATATTGTTGTTCAGGGTGGTACTTTCTACAATGACGCCGTTTTGCGCAGTTTTGAAAAAATTGCCGGTGTCCACGCAACCCGTCCGGACATTGCCGGAATCATGGGTGCTTTCGGTGCCGCACTGATTGCCCGCGAACGTCACGAAGCCGGCTATCAGACGACGATGCTGTCCATTGAACAGATCAATAAACTGTCCTACACTACCAAGCTTGCACGCTGCCAGGGATGTACAAACCACTGTCTGCTGACGATCAATAAGTTTTCAGACAACCGTCAGTATATTACCGGAAACCGCTGTGAGCGCGGACTTGGAAAAGAAAAAAACAAAGAGAATATTCCAAACCTCTTCGAATATAAGAACAAACGTATTTTTGCTTATGAACCTCTGTCAGCAGCCGAAGCAACCCGCGGGACCGTCGGACTTCCGCGTGTACTGAACATGTATGAAAACTATCCGTTCTGGGCAACGTTCTTTAAGAAGCTCGGTTTCCGTGTGGTTCTCTCTCCGCAGTCCACACGAAAAATCTACGAACTCGGCATTGATTCTATTCCAAGCGAATCCGAATGCTACCCGGCGAAACTGGCGCACGGTCATATTTCCTGGCTGATCCACCAGAATGTAGATTTTATTTTCTATCCGGCGATTCCTTACGAGCGCAACGAGTTTCCGGATGCAAACAACCACTACAACTGCCCGATCGTAACTTCTTATTCCGAAAACATTAAAAACAATGTTGAGGAAATTACGAGTGGACAGATGCGGTTCTTAAACCCGTTCATGGCGTTTACAAACGAAGAAATCCTTTCCAAACAGCTCGTAGACTGTTTTAAGAAAGAATTCCATATTCCGGAAGCCGAAGTACGTGATGCCGTATCCGAAGGCTGGAAAGAACTTGCCATGACCCGTCTGGAGATGCAGAAGAAGGGCGAAGAAGTATTGAAATATATGGAAGAACACCATCGCCGCGGTATCGTGCTGGCCGGTCGTCCATACCATGTTGATCCGGAAATCAATCACGGTATTCCGGAAATGATTACTTCCTACGGTATGTGTGTACTGACAGAAGATTCCATTTCCCATCTGGGGAATCTGGAACGCCCGCTTATTGTCATGGATCAGTGGATGTACCACAGCCGGCTGTACTCCGCCGCAAACTACGTTAAGACCAGGGATGATCTGGACCTCATCCAGCTGAACTCCTTCGGCTGCGGACTGGATGCCGTAACAACCGACTGTGTCAGCGATATTCTGACCAATTCCGGAAAAATTTATACATGCTTAAAGATTGATGAAGTCAACAACCTCGGTGCTGCCCGTATCCGTATCCGTTCGCTTCTGGCTGCAATTCGTGTCAAAGAGAAAAAACATGAAAAACGCGAAATCAAGCCGGCAAATTACGAGCGCGTTATCTTTACCGAGGAAATGCGTAAAGATTACACCATCATCTGTCCACAGATGTCACCGATCCATTTTGAACTTCTCGTTCCGGCATTCCGTGCCGCAGGCTACAATCTGGTCATCCCAGATGTTCCGTCCAGAGAATGTGTCGATGTCGGTTTAAAGTATGTAAATAACGATGCATGTTATCCGTCCCTGATTGTCATCGGACAGATTATGAGTGCAGTAATGTCCGGCAAATATGACCTGAGCAAAACAGCAATCCTGATCTCACAGACCGGTGGTGGCTGTCGTGCGACCAACTACATTGGATTTATCCGCCGTGCACTGACCAAAGCCGGCCACCCGGATATTCCGGTCATCTCCATCAACATGGTCGGTCTGGAGAAAAATCCGGGATTTAAACTCACACCAAGCCTGATCCAGCATGGTCTGTACGCTCTGGAATTCGGAGACATCTTCATGCGCTGTCTCTACCGTGTGCGCCCATACGAAAAGGTACCGGGATCTGCCAACGCATTGCATGAAAAATGGAAAAAACGTGTCATTGACTTTGTTGGCAACACCAAGATTCTGTCCCACCGTAAATATCGCAAAATGTGCCGTCAGATCATCCGCGACTTTGACAATCTGCCAATGACGGATGAGAAAAAGCCGCGTGTCGGTGTGGTTGGAGAGATCCTTGTCAAGTTCCTTCCGGCTGCCAACAACTATATTGTGGATCTGCTCGAATCCGAAGGTGCGGAGGCAGTCGTACCGGATCTGACCGATTTCTTACTGTACTGCTGCTACAATCAGAATTTCAAGGCGGATTATCTTGGAGCTACCGCAAAATCCAAGCGCATCAACAATATGCTCATCCGCTTCTTTGAGTGGCTGCGCAAGGATGCAAGGGATGAACTTGCAAAGAGTAAACATTTTGAGCCAACTGCATATATTCAGGATCTGGCAAAACAGGCAGAGCATATCGTCTCCTGCGGTAACCAGACCGGCGAAGGCTGGTTCTTAACTGGAGAAATGCTTGAACTGATTGCACAGGGAGCAACCAACATCGTCTGTGCGCAGCCATTTGCCTGCCTGCCAAACCATGTAGTAGGCAAGGGTGTTATTAAAGAGTTACGAAGACGCTACCCACAGTCAAATATCGTAGCGATCGACTTTGATCCGGGCGCAAGTGAAGTAAATCAGTTGAATCGAATTAAACTGATGCTTTCCACAGCAAACAAGAATTTAGAGGCGTAATTTATAATTGTAGTGATACATAAAAAGAATCCAGCTAGATGTGTTCCTGACACGAATGATTTCTGACATCTGCTGCGTCGTTTATTTCTCATATATTTTACAAACTCGTCCGTATGGACTCAGACAATGTAAAATATATGAGACTATACTCGCAGATGTATCAGAAATCACTCTACCGTCAGATAACACCACCTTGCCGGATTCTTTTTATTCACTAATATCACTACACTTTATAATTCCTTCGAAAAGCGAAAATCACCTTATAATTTTGTTCAAAATATAGAAAATCCAGGAAAATTATTATTTGGAGAAAGGTACTCTGGAGCGGTCGGTACTTAGGCGGTGTTTTTTAGCGCCTTATGTACCGCTACCAGCGGAAGGTAGCGCGAGCGTGCCTTTGACAAATAATAATTTTCTCTGGATTAATATTGGCGAATAAATTTTTATACGAATTGTAAAATGTCTTCTACATTTTCACGAATATAATTGGCTCCGGCTTCTTCAAATTCTTTGCGGCTTCCAAATCCATAGAGAATGCCGAGACAGTCAAGTCCATTTTCATGGCGCCGAGACATCGTGTTCGCGGTCACCGATCATAAGTACTTTTAGACTTGTCTGTA
>ENA-OQCE01000568-OQCE01000568.1-human-gut-metagenome-genome-assembly--contig:-NODE-568-length-17799-cov-1.819149_pt1 | contig 17799 bp, 21 predicted proteins | sample MGYA00242495_ERZ504572 | MGnify/ENA primary metagenome ERZ504572 (study PRJEB26092, sample SAMD00036228) | human gut metagenome | host: Homo sapiens | study: EMG produced TPA metagenomics assembly of...
TATATCGTCTATATGGCAGCTATGCGGTCTTAAAAATCAATGCGGTATCTGCCATGCTTGCAATTCTTGCAGCGGTTATCGTATATGCAGTTGTCTTACTGTTACTGCACGGACTGACCGAAGAGGAGATTAAAAAATTCCCGAAAGGAACTCTGATTGTCCGGGTTGCAAAAAAATTACATTTATTAAAGTAAATGGTATAAAACGGAAATAAAATGCAGATGCTACTGTTAGAAGGTGATGATATGAATCAAAAAACAGGCATCTGCATTCTTCTTTGTCTGGTTCTGCTGCTGGTCTTTGGCATCTGGTATCAGAAAAGAGGTGTAGAAAACACAAAAAATACCCAAGAACAATATGCATCCGAAACAGAGCACACCGTTTTGACCGGAACTCCTTACAAAGAAACGGAAAATGCCTATATTATCCGTACACAGGACAGCCGGCTGGTTGTTTTTTTACCGGATGGAAAAACCGTATATATGGAAACCGGGATTCGAAGTGAGAATTTAAGTCAAAAACTGCAGAAACAGGCGGAAAATGGCATTGGATTTGCAGATGAAGAGAGCCTTTTTGACTTTTTGGAAAGCTATTCGAGTTGAATATTTTATACCCATATGATAAAATATTTAACTGGTTTAACAGATAAAATGACAGGTGGACTATGGATAAGAAAAAATCAAAACAACAGGATGTGCTCGTGATTGGCGCCGGAGCTTCCGGCATGATGACCGCAATTACGGCCGCAAGACGTGGATTGTCCGTTACCGTCTTAGAACATATGGATAAGCCGGGGAAAAAAATTCTGGCAACCGGAAACGGAAAATGTAATTTTACAAATCTTAAGATGTCTCCCCGGTGTTATTACGGAGACCACGGACTGGTACAGGAAATTTTAAAGCAGTTTACAGTGGAAGATACCCTTGCGTTTTTCCGGGAGATCGGCATCTGGCCAAAAGAAAAGAACGGATATGTATACCCAAACTCCGGACAGGCTTCTTCCGTTGCGGATGCGCTGTCCGCGGAAATGAAACGAAGCGGAGTTCCCTGGTCACTTCCTGTGACATCCGGCAGCTTTGTGAGACAAAATACGGATTTGAGGTACGGACATCCATGGGAACGTATTGTTCCCACAATCTTGTTTTTGCAACAGGTCTTCGTGCTGCACCGAAATCCGGAAGCGATGGATCCATGATTTCGCTGATAAAATCGTTTGGGCACCGGTTTGAGCCGATTTTGCCGGCACTGTGTGGATTTGAGGCAGAAGGAATGGAATTTTCCAAAGTATCCGGAGTCCGCACGGACGCACTCCTGTCTTTGTACATAGATGGGCAGAAATGCGAACAGGAACGGGGAGAACTGCAGCTTGCAGATTACGGAATTTCCGGTATTCCGGTATTTCAGGTCAGCAGTCCGGCCTCGAAAGCACTGTATCAGAAAAAACAGGCAGAGCTTACCATTAATTTTCTGCCGGATTTTTCTGAAGATATGCTTACGCAGGAACTGCAGCGCAGATTTTTACGGGATGCCGGGATACAGGATGCCGCAGAATCACTTCGTGGGCTTTTAAACCATAAACTGATTCCGGTTATACTTAAGGCAGCAGGCATTCCGGTTCATGAACACACGGAACGGATTTCCCAAAAGCAGACCGAAACGCTCTGCAGACAGATACAGACATTTCCTGTCCGCTTAAAAAAGGTAAGGGATTTTTCTGCTGCACAGGTGTGCACAGGGGGAATCCACACGGAAGAAATCCACACAGATACGCTGGAATCACGGATTGTCCCGGGCATCTATTTCGTTGGTGAACTTTTGGATGTCGATGGAATCTGTGGGGGATATAATTTGCAATGGGCATGGTCCAGCGGACATGTCGCAGGAAGTAAAGTAGGTTCATAATGATTAAAATCAATCAGTTAAAGCTTCCAGTAGGACATTCCCAAAAAGATCTGGAAGATAAAATCAGAAAAACACTTCGTATTCCATCGAAAGAAACATTTCATTACGAGGTGATGCGGCGTTCCCTCGATGCACGGAAAAAGCCGTCATTGTTTTATGTATATTGCATCTATGTAACGATCCGTCAGGAAAACAGCATCGTAAAAAAACTGCATCAGCCTTCCGTCAGCCTTGTGACAGAAACCGGTTACCGTTTTTCGGAAATGGGGCATGAGCGTTTAAACCGGCGTCCGGTGATTGTGGGAGCCGGTCCCTGTGGTCTTTTTGCAGCCTGGCAGCTGACACTTGCAGGATATGCGCCGCTTATTTTAGAGCGCGGAAAACAGGTAGAAGACCGCAGTGCGGACGTTGAACGCTTCTGGAAAACCGGTATTCTGCAGCCGGATTCCAATGTACAGTTTGGAGAAGGTGGGGCAGGAACCTTTTCCGATGGAAAATTAAACACGGTGGTGAAGGATCCGTCCGGAAGAAACCGTTATGTACTGGAAACATTCGTAAAATTTGGGGCACCATCGGACATTCTTTATGATGCAAAACCACATATCGGAACCGATATTCTGGCGAAGGTGATCAAAAATATGAGGGATTACCTGATCAAACACGGCGCGGAGTTTCGTTTTCAGACCTGTTTAAAAGACATTCAGATAAAAGAAAATGCACTGCATGCACTTGTGACGGAGGATGATACGGTGATTCCTGCCGATGTTGCCATTCTTGCACTTGGACACAGTGCAAGGGATACCTTTATGATGCTGCACCGGCACCAGCTTCCGATGGAAGCCAAAAATTTTGCCGTGGGATTCCGCGTGGAACATCCCCAGCAGATGATCGATGATGCCATGTACGGAAACGGAAAAAGAAACGCCCTGCGGCTTCCTGCCGCACCTTATAAGGTGACGTCCAATTTTCCAAACGGACGCGGGGTATATTCTTTTTGCATGTGTCCGGGCGGTTATGTCGTAAATGCTTCCTCCATGAAGGAAAAAACCTGTGTCAATGGTATGAGTTATTCGGGCAGAAGTGGGAAAAACGCAAATTCTGCCATTATTGTTTCGGTTTCCCCTGCCGATTACGGAGCACAGGATCCACTTGATGGCATGCACTTTCAGGAAACACTCGAACATAAAACTTATCAGCTGGGAAACGGAAAGATTCCGCAGCAGCTGTTTGGCGATTACCGGCAGAATATCGCAAGCCAAGGATATGGAGATTTTAATTCACAGACAAAAGGGCAGACCTGCTTTGCAAATCTCAGAGGTCTGATGACAGAGGACATGGAACATTCCTTTTTGCTTGGAATGGAACATTTTTCGAACATTATTCCGCAGTTTGACCGGTCTGATGCGATTCTTTCCGGCATGGAAACACGCACCTCATCTCCGGTGCGGATCATGCGGGATACAAATGGAGAGAGCCGTGTGCACGGAATTTATCCGGGTGGAGAAGGCGCAGGATATGCGGGAGGCATTATGTCGGCAGCGATGGACGGTCTGCGTCTGGCTGATGATGTGATGAAACGTTATCATCCGGTTTATTAGAAAGAGAGAAAAAAGTGAAACAAGAAGTAACACCAATGATGCAGCATTATCTGCAGACAAAAGAAGAATACAAAGACTGTATCCTGTTTTACCGTCTGGGTGATTTTTATGAAATGTTTTTCGAGGATGCCAAAACAGTTTCAAAGGAACTCGAACTGACGCTGACAGGAAAAAGCTGTGGACTGGAAGAACGGGCACCGATGTGCGGGGTTCCGTTTCATGCCGCAGACGGATATATCAACCGGCTGGTCAAAAAAGGATACAAAGTAGCAATCTGTGAACAGGTGGAAGATCCGAAACTGGCAAAAGGAATTGTCAAACGGGAAGTCATCCGTGTAGTCACTCCGGGAACAAACATTGATATGCAGTCGTTAGACGAGGCAAAAAACAATTATCTCATGTGTATCGTATATATCGGGGATAAATACGGCATTGCGACGACCGACGTTACAACCGGAGATTTCTTTGTAACGGAAGTGGACAGTGAACGAAAACTGCTGGACGAGCTGAATCGTTTCAGTCCGACAGAAATCATCTGCAACGAGCCGTTTTATATGAGCGGGGTAGATATCGATGATATGAAGGAGCGCATGGGAATTGCGGTATCCGCTCTGGATTCCTGGTATTTCGGGGATGATCTGGCAAAGGAAACGCTGTTGTCCCATTTTCATGTACAGAGTCTGGAAGGGCTGGGACTGATGGATTACGACTGTGGTGTGATTGCCTCCGCGGCATTACTGAAATATCTGTATGAAACACAAAAGAACACCCTTTCTAATATTCTGGAACTCCGTCCGTATTCCATCGGGAAATATATGATCATTGACAGTTCTTCCCGGAGAAATCTCGAACTGGTAGAGACCATGCGGGAAAAACAAAAGCGTGGTTCCCTGCTCTGGGTACTGGATAAGACAAAGACGGCAATGGGTGCCAGACTTCTGCGCTCTTACGTGGAACAGCCGCTGATCGACAAAACAGAGATATTAAAACGGCAGGAACTGATTACAAATTTAAATGATCAGGAGATCACCCGGGAAGAATTGCGGGAATATTTAGGACCAATATATGATCTGGAACGTCTGATTACCAGAATTACATACCAGACCGCCAATCCGCGGGATATGATTGCTTTTTGCAATTCTTTAGAAATGCTGCCTCCGATTAAAACACTGCTTGAGGATTTAAAGGGAGAGCTTGCCACCGGAATCCGGGAACATTTTGACTGTCTGGAAGATCTGTGTGCACTTTTGAAGTCTTCCATCAACGATGATCCTCCGATTTCCGTACGTGACGGCAACATCATAAAAACCGGATACAATGAGGAAGTGGACCGGCTGCGGAACGCATCAACGGATGGAAAGAAATGGCTGGCAGACTTAGAGGGCAAAGAACGCGAAAAGACTGGAATTAAGAACCTGCGTATCAAATACAACAAAGTGTTTGGATATTATCTGGAAGTGACCAATTCCTTTAAGGATCAGGTGCCGGATTACTATGTGAGAAAGCAGACACTGACCAATGCCGAGCGCTATATTACGCCGGAATTAAAAGAACTCGAAGATACGATTCTCGGTTCCCAGGATCGTCTGGTCGAATTAGAATACGATCTGTTCCGCCAGATCCGGGATACCATCGCGGATAATGTTGCACGTATTCAGGCAACCGCACGGGCAGTGGCGCAGATTGATGTGTTTGTTTCCCTGGCACTTGTGGCAGGACAGAATAATTACTGCAAACCAAAGATCAATGAATCCGGCGTGATTGATATCAAAGGCGGCCGTCATCCGGTTGTCGAAAAAATGATTGTCAATGATATGTTTATAGACAATGACACGTATCTGGACAATCACAATAACCGGATTTCCATCATTACCGGTCCGAATATGGCAGGAAAATCTACCTATATGCGCCAGAGCGCACTGATCGTTCTGATGGCACAGATTGGAAGCTTTGTTCCGGCAGAATCTGCCAACATTGGAATTGTGGACCGGATTTTCACGCGTGTCGGGGCTTCAGATGATCTGGCAAGCGGGCAGAGTACCTTTATGGTAGAAATGAATGAAGTGGCAAATATTCTCCGCAATGCCACGGCGAATTCCCTTCTGATTCTGGATGAAATCGGACGCGGAACCAGTACTTTCGACGGACTCAGCATTGCCTGGGCGGTTGTCGAATATATCAGCAATCCCAAATTACTGGGAGCAAAAACACTGTTTGCCACACATTATCATGAACTGACAGAACTGGAAGGAAAATTAAACAGTGTCAATAATTATTGTATTGCGGTCAAGGAAAAAGGAGACGACATCGTCTTTTTGCGCAAGATTGTAAAGGGCGGCGCAGACAAAAGTTATGGAATACAGGTTGCTAAACTGGCAGGGATTCCGGAACTTGTGATTAACCGCGCAAAAGACATTGTCAACCAGCTTTCTGCAAACGATATTACGGAAACCGTGAAAAATATATCCGTGGAAGGACAAGCCTCCGGCAAAAAGAAAAAACCGCATCTCGATGAGGTGGATCTGACACAGATGTCATTGTTTGACACCGTAAAAGATGACGATATCATTCAGGAACTGCGGGACGTGGATATCAGCCACATGACCCCGATGGATGCACTCAATAAACTGTATGAACTTCAGAACAAAGTTAAAAACCGCTGGTAGGATATAAAAAGGGAAAAACGAATGAGCAAAATTGCGTTATTAAGTCAGGAGACAATTGATAAGATTGCAGCAGGAGAGGTCGTGGAACGCCCGAGTTCTGTGGTAAAGGAGCTTGTGGAAAACGCCATTGATGCAGGGGCATCCGCCATTACCGTGGAGATCAAAGAAGGGGGCATTTCCCTGATCCGCATCACGGACAATGGATGCGGAATTCCAAAAGAAGAAGTTCCACTGGCCTTTTTGCGGCATTCAACCAGCAAAATCCGCAGTGCAGAAGATCTGATGTGTGTACATTCTTTAGGATTCCGTGGGGAAGCACTCTCCAGCATTGCTGCTGTTTCCAGAGTGGAAATGATCACCAAACCAGCCGATGCCCTGACCGGCACCCGGTACGTGATCGAAGGCTCAAAAGAAATTGCAGACGAAGAAATCGGTGCTCCCGATGGCACAACATTTCTGGTCCGGGATCTGTTTTACAATACCCCTGCCAGACGCAAATTTTTAAAGACGGCACAGACAGAGGCACCTACATCAGTGACATGCTGGAAAAACTTGCCCTGTCCCATCCGGATATTTCTTTTAAATATATCAACAACAACCAGACAAGACTGCACACTTCCGGAAACGGGAAAAAACGGGATCTCATTTACCATATTTACGGACGTGAGATTGCGGCGGCACTGTTAGAGGTAAACTACAAGGGAGAATATTTCTCCCTTTCCGGCTATATTGGAAAACCTGTGATTAACCGCGGAAACCGGAATTACGAAAACTATTTTATCAATGGACGCTACATCAAAAGTTCTCTGCTTTCCAGATCGATAGAAGAGGCTTATCATAATTTCCTGATGCAGCACCAGTATCCGTTTACAGTTTTGTATTTCACATTTCCGGGGGATACCCTTGATGTGAATGTACATCCGACAAAAATGGAACTGCGGTTTGGACACAATCAGGAAATTTACAAAGAATTGTGTGATGTTCTCTTCGGACTGCTTTCCCATAAGGAACTGATTCCGGAAGTCCCGGTAGATGAAGCAGAACATAAAAAAAAGAATCTTCCCCCGGCATACAAAGAACCGATTCCGGAACCATTTGAAAAGCGCAGAATCAATGAAATCCGACAGCAGCATCACCAGCCTCCGATTCCGGAAAAACCGGTTTCTCCTGTGGCTTCGCCTGTGCCATCAAAAAAAGCACCGGCATTTGAGCCGTATGTGCCACAGCATCCGGATAAAACCATGGTACGGGAATCCTTTGATCCGTTCCCAAAGCGGGAGGAAACAGCCTCTCCTGTAGATATTCCAAAAAAACAACCGGTTGGCGAACAGATGACACTTGCCGCTGCTTCACCGGAATTTTTAACGGATGATGCCCGCAAAAAGCACCGGATCATCGGACAATTGTTTCAAACCTACTGGCTGATCGAATACGAGGATAAATTGTATATTATGGATCAGCATGCAGCACATGAAAAGGTACTTTTTGAACGGATGATGGCAAAATTAAAAGAAAAAAGAATTTACATCCCAGGCAGTCAGCCCGCCCATTGTGCTGAGTCTGGATGCCCATGAGCAGGAAATGTTAGAGACGTATCTGCCGGAAATCAAAAAATTTGGGTATGAGATCGAAAATTTCGGTGGCAGAGAATATATGATCTCTGCAGTACCGGATAATCTGTACCATATTGACATGAAAGATCTGTTTATCGAAATGCTTGATGATTTTTCCAACCTGACCGGACGGCAGACGCCGGAACTGATACTGGAAAAAGTAGCCACCATGTCCTGCAAGGCAGCGGTAAAGGGAAATCATAGACTGAGCCTGCCGGAAGTGGATGCACTCATGACGGAATTACTGACGCTGGAAAATCCGTTTTGCTGTCCGCATGGAAGGCCGACCATCATTTCCATGTCAAAATACGAAATAGAGAAAAAATTTAAGAGGATTGTTTCATGAAACCACTTGTCATTCTTGCAGGTCCCACAGCCGTCGGGAAAACCGCTTTATCAATAAAACTTGCAAAAAAAATAAACGGCGCCGTTATTTCCGCGGATTCGATGCAGGTATATAACACATAGGATGATCGTTCGTGCAAAAGTCATGCCGGAAGAGATGAAAGGGATACCCCATTATCTGATCAATGTGTTAGAGCCGTCCGAAGAGTTTAATATTGTCCGTTTTCAGCAGATGGCAAAAGAGGCCCTGCAGCAGATCTATGCCGCCGGACAGATCCCGATTATCGCCGGCGGAACCGGATTTTACATCCAGTCCCTGTTGTACGACATAGACTTTTCCAAAGAGGAATCCGATACGGCATACCGTACAGAACTTACGGCATTTGCAAAAGAATACGGGGCGCATGCCCTGCATGAAAAATTAAAAGAAATTGATCCGGTTTCTTATGAAACCATTCATGAAAATAATATCAAACGGGTCATCCGTGCACTGGAATTTTACCATCAGAATCATACGCCGATTTCCGCACACAACGAAAAAGAACATCAGAAAACATCTCCGTATCGTTTTGCATATTTTGTACTGACGGACGAACGGGAAAAATTATACCGGCGCATTGATCAGCGCGTGGACTTAATGATGGAGCAGGGACTTCTTACAGAAGTAAAAACGCTGTATGATATGGGATGCCGCAAAGATATGGTTTCCATGCAGGGACTGGGATACAAAGAAATTTTAGATTATCTGGACGGCAGCTGCTCCCTTGAGGAAGCGGTGTATGTGATCAAACGGGAAACCAGACATTTTGCGAAACGGCAGCTTACCTGGTTTCGCCGGGAAAAGGATGTCATCTGGCTGGACAAATCCGAATTCAATGACCGGGAAGATCAGATGTTACAGAAAATGACGGATGTTTTACACGAGAAAGGAATCATACAATGAATCAGTTACTGGAAGAAAAATATAAAGAACTTGGAATTTCCGAGAAAGTTTATGCATTTGGCGAAAAAATCGAACAGGAATTAAAAGAGCGTTTTGAAAAGATTGATGCAAATGCGGAATACAATCAGATGAAAGTCATTGCAGCCATGCAGAAAAACCGTGTGAGTGCAGAATGTTTTAATATTTCGAGCGGATACGGATATAATGATATGGGAAGAGATATTTTAGAGCGGGTATATGCAGACTGTTTTGGCGGGAAGATGCGCTGGTCCGTCCACAGATCACCTGTGGAACCCATGCACTTGCGCTCGCTCTGATGTCCAATCTGCGTCCGGGCGATGAGCTTCTTTCTCCGGTCGGAAAACCGTACGACACTCTGGAAGAAGTAATTGGCATCCGCCCATCCAAAGGTTCCCTTGCCGAATACGGAATCACTTATTCCCAGGTGGATCTGCTGCCGGACGGTTCATTTGATTACGATGGAATCCGGAATGCAATCCATGAAAACACCCGCCTGGTAACCATCCAGCGCTCTAAGGGATACCAGACACGTCCAACGCTGTCGGTCGAGCGGATTGGGGAACTGATCACATTTATCAAAAATATCAAACCGGATGTCATCTGTATGGTTGACAATTGTTACGGAGAGTTTGTGGAAGACCGGGAGCACTTGCAGTGGGAGCGGATATGATGGTCGGTTCTCTGATTAAAAACCCGGGAGGCGGCCTTGCTCCGATTGGCGGATACATTGTCGGTAAAAAGGAATGTGTGGAAAATGCGGCATATCGCCTGACTTCCCCTGGACTCGGAAAAGAAGTAGGAGCTTCGCTTGGTGTGATCCAGTCCTTTTATCAGGCCTCTTTCTTGCACCGACCGTTGTAAGCGGTGCCTTAAAGGGAGCCATTTTTGCGGCAGATATTTATGAAAAACTGGGGTATAAAGTGGTTCCGGACAGTACAGAAAGCCGCCATGACATTATTCAGGCTGTGGAATTTCAAAACCGGGATGCCATGATTGCTTTCTGTGAAGGAATTCAGGCTGCTGCACCGGTAGACAGCTATGTCACTCCGGAGCCATGGGCAATGCCTGGTTATGACTGTGACGTTATTATGGCAGCAGGTGCATTCGTACAGGGTTCTTCCATCGAACTTTCCGCAGATGGCCCGGTGAAACCGCCATATGCCGTTTATTTTCAGGGGGGTCTGACATGGTACCATGCGAAGCTTGGAATTCTCATGTCTTTACAGAAACTTTATGAACGTAACCTTGTTAATATAGATGAACTGTGCTAAAATAATATGAGTTTTCATGTGGCTTCGGAAAAGTAGAAAGGAACCTGTTTTGAGTCACATTTCAATGAAAAACCTGCCGGAATCGGAACGTCCTTACGAACGTTTTCAGATTCTTGGAGCAGAGGCGCTGTCGGATGCAGAGCTTCTTGCAATTATATTAAAGACAGGAACAAAGGATTATACGGCTTTGGATCTTGCGCGTGATCTTTTGTCGGAGTGTCAGGGAAATCTTTTGAATCTGTATGAAATCGGATATGAACAGCTTTTAGAACGCAGGGGCATTGGCCCGGTCAAGGCAACACAGCTGAAAGCAATTGCGGAGCTTTCCAAGCGCATTGCCAGAACCGGACGCGGATATCATTTATCCATGAACTGTCCGTCTTCCATCGCCGATTATTATATGGAAGAACTTCGGCACCGCAGGGAAGAGGCCTTTATGGCAGCTTTCTTTGATTCCAAATGCAAATTTTTAGGAGACAGTGTGATCGCAACCGGGAGCATCAGTTATGCATATGTTTCTCCCATGGAACTGTTTCGCAAAGCACTGCTTCGAAATGCTGTTATGATCGTTATCCTGCACAATCATCCGAGTGGAGACCCAACTCCAAGCACAGAAGACAAAAAGCTTACCGAACAGATTCGGGCAGGCGCCTCGGTGTTGGGATTAACCCTTGCTGATCATATCGTAATCGGAGATCAGCAGTATTTCAGTTTTCGCGAAAATAAATTGTTATAACACAAGAAAAGGGAGAAGACAATGAGTAACAATATTTATGGTATTGACTTCGGTACATGTAATTTTAAAGTATTCAGTAAATCCAGTGGAAAAGTGATATCTGAAAAAAACACCATTGCCATTATCAACAAAACGCAGATTTATGCGTATGGTGATGATGCCTATGCAATGTATGAAAAAGCACCGGAAAGCATCAACGTTACGTTTCCGGTTTCTACGGGAGTGATCGCAGATACAATTTTCTGCAGACCATGATTTTTGATTATATTGAGAAAAAATTAAAAGGAAGAGTAAAGAATGCAGAATTTCTTGTCGCAGTACCGACAGACATTACCGATGTAGAAAAACGTGCATTCTTTGAACTTTTTTATAAAAGCAAATTTCGTCCGAAAAACGTTATGCTCTGTGAAAAACCACTTGCAGATGCCGTTGGACTTGGAATTGATGTAAATCAGCCTACCGGAGTCATGGTTGTGGATATGGGAGCAGACACGATCGAAATTTCTGTTATTTCTCTCGGAGGACTTGTACTCAGTGATCTGATGCATTTCGGGTCCAATCGTCTCGATGAGTCTATCATCAGCTATATCCGCAGGGAATTTAACCTTGTGATCGGAAAGAAAACCGCCAAAGCATTAAAAGAAGAGCTTGGAAGCGGACTTCCGGGAAGACAGGAAACGATGACCGTTGTTGGTCTGGATGTCGTAAGCGGTCTTCCGGTGGAACGTGAAATTACCGCAGAGGTTGTCTATGAAGCAATCAAAGCAAATCTTGAATCGATCTGTTCGTCTATCAAACTGATTCTGGAAAAAACACCACCGGAACTTGCCAGGGATATTATCTATGCAGGTATTTATATCACAGGCGGCGGATCAAAAATCAAAGATCTTGACCAGTTGTTTACACAGATTACAAATATTAAAGTAAATACCTGTGAGAATCCGGAAGAGAGCGCAGTCCGCGGTCTTTCAAAGATTGCTACGGACTCCAAATATAAACGGATTCCATTCAGCATGAAAAATACTACGTTAAAGTAAGAAACAAGGATTCGAGGATTTTATGAAAAAATTTCGCAGTTTTCGCAATAAGAAAAAGCATCTTTCAAGTAAATATATTTTGCTGATCCTTACCGGCGTGTGTATTGTTGCTCTGTTTACGAGTCTGGTATTTAATCTTTCCGGAGGTCCTTTAAATTCAGTTGCCGGATATGTATTTGTTCCGATGCAGAAGGGAATCAACAATGCCGGTTCCTGGATTTCAGGAAAAGCAAATGACTTTCAAACACTTGGAGAAGTTTTAAAAGAAAACAAAAAGCTTCAAAATCAGGTAGACGATCTGACCAATCAGTTAAACGTCACAAAGCTCGAACAATACGAACTGGACAATTACCGGGAACTTCTGGATCTGGATGATAAATATTCCGGATATCAGAAGGTCGCAGCAAATGTGATCGCCATGGACGGAACCAACTGGTTTTCAAGTTTTACGATTGACAAAGGTTCCAAAGAAGGCATCAAAAAAGGCATGAACGTCATTGCCGGAAGCGGTCTGGTCGGAATCGTCACAGACGTCGGTTCGAATTTTGCAAGGTACGAAGCATCATCGATGATTCTAGTAATGTAAGTTCCATGGTTCTGACCACAAAAGATAATTTCAATGTCGGTGGCAGCTTAAAGTCCATGAATCAGGATAAAGTGTTACCATTTACAGAACTCCGGGATGAAGATGATAAGGTAAAGGTCGGCGATCCGGTCGTGACTTCCTATGTGTCGGATCAGTATCAGGAAGGAATTCTGATTGGATACATTGCCTCCATTGAAAAAAATGCAAATAACCTGACAAAATCGGGAACCATTACGCCGGTCGTTGATTTCCAGCATCTGCGGGAGGTGCTTGTCATTACGACACTCAAAGACACCGGAGAAAAGGAACTGTCTTCCCAGAAGGCATCCGATACTCAGACAGAAACACAGGACAATACCGAAACACAAAAATCACAGGAGTAGGAAATGCGTAGAAAAATTGTGCTTTTTATTATTATAGCAATCTGTTTTCTCTTACAGACAACCGTTTTTCGAGCTTTGACATTTGCCAATATCGGTCCGAATCTGCTGATTATTGTGGTGTCTTCTTTTGGACTCATGCGTGGGAAAAAAGAAGGGCTGTGGGTTGGATTCTTTTGTGGATTGCTTATCGACATATTTTTTGGGTTTTATCTCGGAGGATATGCTTTACTTTATATGTACATCGGTTACATCAACGGATTGTTCAAAAAAAGATTTTACCCGGATGATATTAAGCTTCCGATGATTCTGATCGGCTCGAGTGATATCGTAAATAACCTGATGATCTATATCGTTATGTTTTTTATGCGCAGCCGGTTTTCTTTCTGGTATTATTTTACATCCGTCATACTGCCGGAATTTGTTTATACCATGGTGATAACCATCTTTTTGTATTTTATTCTTCTCAAGATTAATCAGAAACTTGAGGAACACGAGAAAAGGAGAGCTATAAAATTTGAGTTATGATATCAAAGATTTTCTGAAGAAATTTTTCAGTTCGCGCCTTTTTGTGCTTGCTGCGGTATTTATCGTATTTTTCGGAATTATCCTTGCAAGAATCTTTACCCTTCAGGTCGTCAACGGAAAGTCTTATCAGGAAAACTTTTCTTTAAAGATTCAGATGAAGCAGCCGATCAATGCGGCACGTGGAAATATATATGACAAAAACGGAAAGCTTCTGGCTTACAATGAACTTGCATATTCCATTTCCATCAATGACAGTACAACCTATTCAAGCACAAAAGAAAAAAAACAAGGCTGTCAATGCAGAACTTGCAGAGATTCTTACGGTTTTAAAGAATAATGGTGAAACGCTGAATAATGATTTCAAAATTGACCGGAAAAAAGACGGTACATACAGCTTTAATGTATCCGGTTCCTCGCTGAACCGTTTTCGTGCGGATGTTTTCGGAAAAGGCTCTGCCGATGATCTTGAATATGACAAGGAGACCGGAATCGATGAGGCAAATGCAACCGCAGAACAGATTATGGAATATCTGATGGGAAAAGACAACTTTGGCATCAGCTCGAAATATGATGGGGATCTGGCATACCGTATCGTTGTTGTTCGTTATGCCATGCTTGGAAACCGCTTTGCAAGATACAAGGAAGTAAAAATCGCAACCGATGTATCGGACAAGACCGTTGCTTATGTAAATGAGCACATGGACACACTAAGCGGCATTTCCGTCAACGAAGACATGATCCGGAAATATAACTACAGTGAATATTTTTCATCAATCATCGGATACACCGGACCGATTTCAGAGTCGGAGTATACGGCACTTCACAAAAAAAATGAAGATTATACCCAAAACGATACTGTTGGAAAAGCCGGGTTGGAGCAGTATTACGAGACCTATCTGCGTGGGAAAAACGGTGAGCGGAAATTCTATATCGATAATGTGGGAAGGATTTCCGAAATTATCAGCAGCACCGATTCCGTAGCAGGAGATGACCTGTACTTAAGCATTGATGCAGATCTGCAGATGGCCACCTATCTGGCTTTGCAGAATGAGATTGCAGCAATTGTGTATTCCAATATCAAATCAGGGGAGATTCCGATCAACGATGTGTATACGGCTCTGATTGGCAACAGTGTCATCAACACAGAGCATTTTTCAAAATCGAAAGCCTCTGACACGGAAAAAAGTGTGTTAAGTGTTTTTAAATCCCGGCAGAAGACAACGCTTGGCAAAATAAAACAGGAACTGACCAGTTCACCGGAAGCACTGAATACAATGTCGGATGAAGTGCTGGATGAATTTACTTACATCATTTCCATGTTAAAAGACGATCAGGTACTCTTAAAAAATGAGATTGATACCAGTGATTCTGTTTACCAGAAATGGAAAGACCAGAAAATCAGCCCGAAAGAGTATTTAAATTACTGTATCACACAGCACTGGATTGATATCAGTCAGCTGAATGTCGATGAAAAATATGCGGACTCAACGGAAGTATATGATGCATTATGTAAATATATTTTAAAGAACATTAAAACCGACACGGAATTTTCCAAAATCATATACCAGTATATGATTACGCGTGGCTGAAATTTCCCCGCGTCAGCTCTGCCTGATTCTGTTTGATCAGGGGGTATTGGATTATGATGATGCAACCGTAAATAAATTGAAAAACGGATCGTTGTCCCCACGGGATTTCCTTATGAAAAAGATTTATAACATTGAGATTACGCCGGCACAACTTGCGCTTGAACCATGTACCGGTTCCTGTGTGGTGACGGATGAAAAAACAGGGGAAATTCGTGCCATGGTAAGTTATCCCGGATATAACAGCAACAAACTTGCCAACGGTGTAGATTCAGAATACTTTGCATCCCTGCAGCATGATAAATCCTCCCCGCTGCTCAATTATGCGACGCAGCAGAAGACCGCACCCGGTTCCACCTTTAAGCTGGTTTCCGCAACAGCCGGTCTGGCAGAAAACGTGATTACGACATCCGACCAGATCCGGTGTACCGGAATTTATAATGACATCAGTAACAAACCAAAATGCTGGATTATCCGGGCAGTCACGGACTTGACAATGTTTCCGAGGCAATTCGGGATTCCTGTAATATTTCTTCTATACCGTCGGTAACCGGCTGGCACAGAAAAAAAACAGGATCTTATAATGATGCCAACGGTATTGATCTGATTCAGAAATATGCACATATCTATGGCCTGGATCAAAAAACAGGACTGGAGATTTCGGAAAGCAAATCATCTGTTGCGACAAAATATCCGGTTATGGCTGCCATTGGACAGAGTGATAACAACTATACCACCGTTGCATTGTCCCGCTATGTAACAGCCGTGGCTTCCGGCAAAAAATATAATTATCAGCTGATGAATAAAATCGTGGATGCAGATGGAAAGACGGTCAAAAAATATAAGGCCGACTATGAAGATATTTCGGACACCTTAACAAGCAGCCAGTGGGATGCCATTCATTCCGGCATGCGCGAAGTGGTTTCCACCATGGACCGCTTCCAGGGATTTGATATTCCGGTTGCCGGAAAAACCGGTACGGCACAGCAGACCGGACATGCCAATCATGGTCTGTTTGTTGGTTATGCGCCATATGATGATCCGGAAATTACCATCGCAGTACGAATTGCCAACGGTTACAGTTCGCATAATGCGGCAACCGCGGCAAGAAATGTAATTTCATATTACTATAAAGAAACATCGATGAAAGATATCAAGGAAATGAAAGCAGCCGGTGTCAACGGTAACACAAGAAACTCTGTTGCCGATTAGTCACATAGATTACAATTTAAACTAACAGGAGGTTTATTTCATGGGTGAAGCAATTGTTTTCACTTCAGGAAAAGGCGGTGTTGGCAAGACTACAACAATTGCCAACATTGGCGCAGGACTTTCACGGTTAGATAAAAAAGTCATCATGCTCGATACAGACATGGGACTTCGGAATTTGGATGTTGTAATGGGAATGGAAGATCAGATCCAGTATAATCTGATCGACCTTCTCGAAAACAAATGCCGGTTAAAACAGGCATTGATCCGGGACAAGCGTTATCCGAATCTGTTTATGATTCCCGCAGCTCTCCGCTGCAGAAAGATTATGGATTATGAGAGTAGCTGTATACGCTGATTTCCCATTTAAAAACAGGAATTTGATTTCTGTTTGATTGACTGTCCGGCAGGAATCGAAGACGGGTTTCACTTTGCCGTATCTGCAGCAGATCGTGCAGTAGTTGTTACATCTCCGCATATTTCTGCTGTGCGGGATGCAGGAAGAGTCATCTGTCTGCTGGACGGTATGCGGCTTTCACAGATTGATCTGCTGATCAATGCCTACAATGCCCGTATGGTGCGAAAACACGATATGCTTTCGCAAAAAGATGTAGAAGATATTTTAGGACTTTCGGCAATCGGTGTAATTCCTGCCGATGAAAGAATTGTCGTAAGCCAGAATAAGGGAATACCTGTACTTTCCATGCACACAAAGGCCACCCGTGCATTTATGACCGCCGCAAGAGCATTCGCAAATCCACGTGTGATTCCGGTGGATCTGAATAAAGAAGATCCCTGCATCCGGCAGGGAAAAATATATCTGAGCGGAAAGGAATGTGAGTATGAAGGTTAATCGTTTTTCCCACAGACAGGACGGTTCCGGACCAATTGCCCGTGAACATCTGAAATTAATGGCAGATCCGCACCGTTTGAACATTCACCTGCTGCAGCAAGGCGAATGAAAAAGGAAATTTCAGATATTATTTCACGGTATTTTGAATTTTCTCCGGATGACTATGAGATAAGAGTTGTTTTGAAACAAAACAGGAAAAGAGCTTAAGATGTTAAAACAATACAAACTTAGAAATTATCATTTTCAATTGGTGATCAGCATACTGGTTTTAAATATCATCGGTATCCTGATCATTGGAAGTGCCAAACATTCTGTACAGAAAATGCAGATTTTAGGATGTATCATCGGTATGGTGGCGATGGTCATTGTATCCTTGATGGATTATTCCTTTATTCTGAGATTTACCTGGTTGTATTATATCGGAATCATTGTCCTGCTTGGTCTGGTTATGACAGGTATTGGTGACAGTGCCGGTGGAGCACAGCGCTGGATTGATTTTGGAGGTTTTCGTTTTCAGCTTCCGAG
>ENA-OQCE01000569-OQCE01000569.1-human-gut-metagenome-genome-assembly--contig:-NODE-569-length-17797-cov-2.303339_pt1 | contig 17797 bp, 20 predicted proteins | sample MGYA00242495_ERZ504572 | MGnify/ENA primary metagenome ERZ504572 (study PRJEB26092, sample SAMD00036228) | human gut metagenome | host: Homo sapiens | study: EMG produced TPA metagenomics assembly of...
TTAAAAAATTCCAATCGTGACTCTGCCAGAAATTTTTCCATCCGTTTTCTGCAGATTTCATTGCATCGCAGATTCTCTGCACTGCTTTCGCCATAAAATGCTCCCGCGGCAGACGTAAGGATTTCCCAGCCCTCCTGCCCGATCTGCAGTTCTCTTTTGTGCTTCTTTAGACAATCCTGCCAGATTTTCTGTCCGCTTGGATTCTGATGGTTGCGCATACATACACAGACCTCATCCAGAAATGCCTGCATGGATGCATCTGCCGTTTCATAAAAAGACAAAAAATCGTACAACCGCACATGTTCCTGTTCCAGTGCATATCCCCAGCGCACAAACAGGCGTATCCATTCCCCCGCCATCCGCTGTCTGGCTTTTTCCCCCTCTGCCCATTTGTACAAAAATCCGGCACACCCTGCCAGTATCAGGACGGTTCCGAAAATCCTTGCCACAATGGATTTCCTCCTCCCTCATATACGGTGAGAATCCGGCGCCCGTCCGGTTCTCTCTGCAGACCGATGAGCGCATCTGTGAGCGGATCAGATCCAGTCCGCCCATCTGCAGGCGGTGCAAAACCTCTAAGACACTGCCGGCATGTATGGTTCCAAGGATCGATACCCCGCACCGGGCACAGTCTGCCACCGCAGCAAAGTCCTCCGGAAGTCCCAGTTCGTCCACTGCAATGATCTGCGGGGACATGGAACGAAGCAGCATATGGATTCCATGTTCCTTCGGACAATTGTCCAGCACATCCGTGCGGGGACCCAGATCGTTTTGCGGAATTCCCCGGTAACACGCGGCAATTTCCGACCGTTCATTCCGACTACCCCGACCTTTTCCCGGCACGCAGGTGATTTCCTTTCGAAACAGCCGGATACAATCCCTTAAATAGGTTGTTTTTCCGACCCCCGGCGGTGCAAAGAAAAACGTATGATATACATTCTCTCCGCAATACAGCCATGGAATCAGTACCGATGCACACCCCTTTTTTTCGTGAGCCAGACGGATATTTAAACCGCTGATACAGCTTAACAGCTTCATACAGCTTGAGGTTCCGTGTTTCTCATAGCTTGCCCGCCCGGAAACCCCGATCCTGTGCCCGCCTTCCAGCGTAAAATACCCCTGTCGCAGTTCTTCTTCCAGTGCATACACGGAATATCCACTCAGATAATTCAGTACCTCCCGCATATGTGCTTCCGTGAGCAGCCCAATCTCTTTTTCTTTCTCATCCGCATATAAAATTTCCAGCGGTTGTCCGACCCGAAGCCGGATTTCTTCTGCCCCGCACAACGTTTCTGCTTCCATCTGCGTTCGAAAATCTACCGGAAGATATTCTGTAATCTCCATTCTGTCACTTCCTCCATGTTTCTTTCCATAAAAAATGAGCCATAAGGACAAATCCCTATGACTCATTTATATGTTTTATATGTGATTTTAGAACATCCGATTTACATACGGTCCGGTGCGGAAAAACCAAGCACATCGATACAGGTCTCAAGAATATTTTGGTCAGTACCAAAAGACCGATATAAGAAGCCTGTACCTTAAGATCTTCCTCGGAAAGAATCTTTGTCTCATGATAAAATCCGTTGAATGCATTGGCCAGTTCATAAATATATGCACAGATCTTGTGCGGTGCTTTCTCCTCATATGCATTTTCCATCATGGCATTGAAACGTGACAATACAAGCATCAGGTTCTTCTCACTTGCAGAATGTTCCCCAAGAATCGGTGCATCCGGCAGCGAATTTTTTGCAGTGTATTTCTTTAAAATGGATTTAATACGCACAATCGTATATAAAATATACGGTCCTGTATTCCCTTCAAAAGAAGTAAAACGCTCAATATCAAAACAGTAGTCCTTGCTTGCCTGATTGGACAGATCTCCGTATTTGACTGCTGCCAGAGCAACCGTTTTTGCAGTCTGCTTTGCCTCTTCCTCGGAAATATCGAGGTTTTCCTTTTCTTTCTGGTTCTCTGTAATCTTTTTGAGCATCTCCTCATTGATCTCATCAAGCAGATATTCCAGACGCATAACGCCGCCATCTCTTGTCTTAAACGGTTTGCCGTCTTTTCCGTTCATGGTACCGAATCCGATATGGGTCAGTTCCACATCCGGTCCGACGAGTCCGGTCTTTCTTGCACAGCGGAATACCTGTACGAAATGCATGCTCTGACGCTGATCCGTCAGGTAAATAATGGCATCCGGGTTGTAATCCTGCATACGCATCACAATCGTAGCAAGATCTGTCGTACTGTATAACGAAGCTCCGTCTGACTTTAAGATGATACATGGCGGAATCTCTTTTGTATCCGTATCCTCTTTGACATCCACGACCAGAGCCCCTTCGCTCATGTAGGCAAAGCCTTGTCCTTCATCATCTGTACCATATCCGGAATATACGGCTGTGCATCCGACTCTCCCTTCCAGAGCTCAAAGGAGACATTCAGATTATCATAGTTCTTCTTTAAATCTGTCACGGAAACATCCAGAATGTGTGCAAGAAGTGCACGGTATCCCCGTCTGCCGGCCTGCAGCTGGCTGGTTGCCTCCATGGCAGCCTCACGGAACGCTTCGTCTTCCTTACTCTTTTTGCTGGCAGTCGGATAGATATCCTCCAGTTCGGAAATGGTAAACGGCGCCTCTTTCGGATATTCTCCGGTATAGCTTTCATCATAATATACCAGATCCGGCTTACGCTCTTTTAATTCTACAATGATCAGTCCCATCTGCAGACCCCAGTCTCCCAGATGCACATCACCGATCATGTTATGTCCCATAAATTTGCCGATCCGCTTGATACTCTCTCCAATGACAGCAGAGCGCAGATGTCCGACATGCAATGGTTGGCAACATTGGCCCCGCCGTAATCTACAATAATGGTCTTCGGATGTGCCGCTTTGTCACAGCCAAATCTTCCCTCATCTGCTTTCATATCGCTGACATATTTCGCCAGATAGGCAGGACTTACTTTCATATTGATAAATCCCGGTTTTACAGACTCTACGCTCTCAAACAGTTCGTTTTCTGCCAGCGCCTGCGCAATCTTATCCGAAATCATGAATGGTGCACACTTGTACTCCTTTGCTGCAGCCATTGCTCCGTTACACTGGTATTCACACAGGTCCGGACGATTGGAAAGTGTAACTTTCCCGTATTTTGCATCATATCCCTGACCGGTAAATGCATTTGTCACCTGCTCGGTGATCAGATCTATTAATGTCTTCATCCTAGGGTTCTCCTCTTTTTTTACTACAGATTATTGTATACATCATAGAAGAAAAAGTCAAACGCTTCTTCGTATCTGACATTTTTCTTCATACAAAAACGCTGCCACATTACGCGGCAGCCGTCTCCACTTTTATCAGTTCTATCCGTTATTGTCTAATTGTTCTTTCCGGAAAGGTACTCATCAATACCCTTTGCAGCTGCCTTACCTGCTCCCATTGCAAGGATAACGGTAGCGGCACCTGTTACGGCATCTCCACCTGCATAAACACCGTCTTTGCTTGTTGCACCGGTATCTTCGGTTGCAACGATACACTTGCGGCGGTTTGTCTCAAGCCCCTTGGTTGTGGAAGAAATGAGTGGGTTTGGAGAGGTACCTAGTGACATGATCACGGTATCACAATCCATCTCATACTCAGAACCAGGAATCTCCACCGGACTTCTTCTTCCGGACGCATCCGGCTCACCGAGTTCCATCTTGATGATGCGCACACCCTTTACCCAGCCATTCTCATCGACAAGAATTTCCGTCGGATTCTGCAACAGATCAAAAATGATTCCCTCTTCTTTTGCGTGATGTACTTCTTCCTTACGTGCCGGAAGTTCTTCCTCACCACGACGGTATACAATATGTACCTCTGCGCCGAGACGGAGTGCGGTTCTTGCAGCATCCATGGCTACATTACCACCACCGACAACGACAACTTTCTTTCCATGGGAAATCGGGGTTTCATATCCTTCCTCAAATGCTTTCATGAGGTTGTTTCTTGTCAGGAATTCGTTTGCAGAGAATACTCCGTTTGCCTGCTCGCCAGGGATTCCCATGAAACGTGGAAGTCCTGCTCCGGAACCGATAAATACAGCCTCAAAGCCTTCCTTTTCCATCAGCTCATCGATCTTTACGGATTTACCGATGACAACGTTGGTCTCGATATCCACACCGAGTGCTTTTACGTTTTCTACCTCGGCTGCTACAACCTTGTCCTTTGGAAGACGGAACTCCGGAATACCGTAGCTTAACACACCACCGGCACGATGCAGTGCTTCAAAAATGGTCACATCGTAGCCAAGCTTTGCCAGATCTCCGGCACAGGTCAGACCTGCAGGGCCGGAACCGATCACTGCTACTTTGTGTCCGTTTAACTTCTCTGCTTTCTTTGGCTTGATACCGTGCTCGCGTGCCCAGTCTGCAACGAAACGCTCTAATTTACCGATGGCAACCGGATCACCCTTGAAACCGCGGATACATTTACCTTCACACTGGCTCTCCTGTGGGCAGACACGTCCACAGACAGCCGGAAGTGCGGAAGACTCGGAGATAATATGATAAGCCTCCTCAAAATTGCGCTCTTTGACCTGTGCGATAAATGCCGGAATATTGATAGAAACCGGACATCCCTTCATACACTGTGCGTTTTTACAATTTAAGCAACGGGAAGCCTCTGCAACTGCCTCTTCCTCGTTGTATCCATAACATACTTCCTCAAAATTCGTAGCGCGAACCTTTGGTTCCTGCTCACGAACCGGTACTCTGACTAATCCTTCCATTACTTGTCACCTCCGCAATGGCCGCATCCACCGTGATGGGTAGCGCCTCTTCATATGCGAGCTTTGCTCTGCCTTCTTCTGTCTTATACTGCTGCTGACGCTTCATTGCCTGATCAAAGTCAACGAGATGTCCGTCGAACTCCGGTCCGTCAACACATGCGAATTTTACTTCTCCGCCAACCATCAGACGGCATGCTCCACACATACCGGTTCCGTCTACCATGATCGGGTTCATGGATACAACGGTAGGAATCTCAAGCTTCTTGGTAAGGATTGTAACGAATTTCATCATGATCATCGGTCCGATTGCGACACATACATCATAATGTTTTCCCTCATCGATCAATGCCTGTAACTGCTGACAGCCATTTCCGTGAAATCCGTAAGTACCGTCATCCGTACATACATATACATTTCCGGCTACTGCCTTCATCTCATCCATATAAAAAAGCAGATCCTTGGTACGGGAACCCATGATCACGTCTGCATCAATTCCGTGCTCATGCAGCCATTTTACCTGTGGGTATACCGGTGCGGTTCCCAGACCTCCTGCGATAAATACAATTTTCTTTTTTCTGGTCTCCTCAAGGTTCTCCTCCTCACAGAGTTCGGACGGACATCCCAAAGGTCCAACGAAATCTTCGAGAGCATCGCCCTCATTTAAGGCCATCATACGCTCGGTTCCTGCGCCAATCGTCTGTACCACGATGGTGACAGTCTCCTTCTCTCTGTCATAGTCACAGATCGTAAGCGGAATACGCTCTCCTACTTCATCTGTCTTTGCAATGATAAACTGTCCCGGCAGACACTCATTTGCCACACGCGGTGCCTTGATGTCCATCAGGATAATGTTATCTGCCAATGTTTCTTTTCGAACAATCGGGTACATAAACTGCCTCCTGTATGTAATAAATTTAATCTAATCCCTGTTCTCTTTTTCTGCTGAATACAAAAAGAGGTGTATAGCACACCTCTTTATTGTATATGACTTCTTCACTTTTCGCAACGACTTTTTTACGAAAAATATACAAGCTCATCTTCCGGTTTCTGGGCTTTTTCGATGGAAATCGGGTAAAGAACCGGTCCTTTTCCCTTATATTCCCGTGCAAATTCGACACGAATCTCTGCCGTAATTGTAATCCATGACTTGTGCGGAAGTTCCTCTTCCCTGTCATATTTACATTTGAAACCGATAAATGTCACATCCTCAATGCAGCAGGTCATCGCAAACCGTCCCGGAACAAACACGCCTTTCTTAAGTTTATCCGGATTATATACCAGAGCCAGGAATTTTACTTTCTTGCGATCGTATTTCTTGTAATTTTCCATGGCATCCATGTACCAGATAGCATAATCCGCATCGGTCAGTTCTATCACATCCTGATTGATATCAAACGGCAATTCTTCCGGACGCTCATCAATCGTTCCGTCCTTGCGCTCATAGACAATCTGTGCTTTCCGGTTGATGTTCTTAATGGTACGGCGCAGATGTCCGCGATCGGTATCATCATCTGTACGGTTAAAAATAACCACATCACTGGAAAAACCTGTTCCTGCATCATTGCACGCATATTATTCATATACAGATCATACGTCGTGGAATCTACGGTTGCCAGTGACTGTACAATCACCCAGCCCTCCGGCATTTTTGCCTCAAGCAACTTGTCCATCCCCCATGTGCCGTTGTACTCGATAAAAATTTGTTCCGGCTGATAGGTGTCCTGGATTTCCTGCAGTTTTGCAGGCGTAAAATCCTCTTCCTCTTCGACCGTTACCAGCTTGAAGTTGATGGTTGCCAGTTTTGCTTCGTCATATTCTTTCTCGCCATCTTCGCACATGATGATAATTCCTTTCGAACCATCACCGAAGTTATTCTCAAACAGCGTTTCTTCTACGAGAGTTGTTTTTCCGCTGTCCATAAATCCTGTAAATAAATATACCGGAATATCCTGTGCCATAATTGCTCTCCTTACATTTTTCTTGGGGTTTACAGCATTTTAAAGACCAAATGTCTTCAGTAATTCATCCTCATGAATCTCCGTTCCGATTACCACGATACGTCCGGTGTAATCCGGCTCACCCTCACGGATCTCATACTCGCCCGGAACCATATCAAAGTACAGCCAGGTACCATCGGTACTCTCCACCATACCTTTGGAGCGGAGGATATTGTCAGAATCGACAAACTTCTTAAGTACTTCCTCAAGTTTTGCACGCTCGAATTTGTGCGGTGTCTCCTTGCCCCAGCTTGTAAATACATCATCAGCATGATGATGGTGATGGTGCTCATGGTCATGGCAGCCACAGGTACAGTTTTCATCATGCTCATGGTGATGCTCATGCTCCTCATGATCATGGCAGCCACAGGTACAGTTTTCATCATGCTCATGGTCATGGTCTTCGTGGTCATGGTGATGCTCATGGTCTTCGTGGTCATGGTCATGATGATGGTGCTCATGCTCATGTTCTGCCTCTTCCTTTGCATGATGTGCCTCGCAAGAGCCTTCATCTCCAGATTATCCTGTCCTTCCATTACCTTAAGGATCTGTTCTCCGGATAATTTTGCCCAGTCTGTTGTAATAATGGCAGCCTTTGGATTCAATTCCTGAATTTTATTGACACAAAACTCCAGCTGTTCCGGTGTTGCATTCTGGCTGCGGCTTAAAATGACAGTTGTCGCATACTCGATCTGGTTGTTGAAAAACTCACCGAAAGCCTTCATCTGCTTTGCTCGCCTTAAGCACGTTTACAACCGTTACCAGTGCGTTTAATTTTACATCCTGCTCTTTTTCAATATCAATCACGGACTTCATAACATCGGAAAGCTTACCGACTCCGGATGGCTCAATCAAAATACGGTCCGGATGATACTTGGTGATGACTTCATTTAAGTTCTTTCCGAAATCACCAACTAAAGAACAGCAGATGCATCCGGAATTCATCTCTGTAATCTGGATTCCAGCATCCTTTAAAAAACCACCGTCAATGCCGACCTCGCCAAATTCATTCTCGATAAGGACAATCTTTTCCCCGGTAAATGCCTCATCAATCATCTTTTTGATAAAAGTTGTTTTTCCGGCTCCTAAGAATCCGGAGATAATATCTATTTTGGTCATGATAATCCACTCCTTTTTGTTTTTTTCAAAATCTATTCTATTTTACTCGTTTTTTTATAATAATGCAAGTTGTGACACAGCCAGTCTAATAATGCATATGATAAAGTTTTTCATACACACCGCCCCGTGCCAGCAGTTCTTCATGGGAACCGGATTCCGCAATCCCATCTTCTGTCAGAACCAGAATTTTTTGTGCATTCTGGATCGTTGTCAGACGGTGGGCGATCACAAATGTCGTACGGTTCTTTGCCAGTTTCTCCAATGATTCCTGTACGACCCTCTCGCTCTCGTTATCCAGTGCGGAAGTTGCCTCATCAAAGATCAGAACCGGTGGATTTTTCAAAAAAACACGGGCTATGGAAAGCCGCTGCTTCTGCCCTCCGGAGAGCTTGATTCCACGCTGTCCGATATCTGTATCATATCCATCGGGAAATGCCATGATAAATTCGTGGGCATTGGCATTTTTTGCAGCAGCAATCACTTCTTCCCTTGTCGCATCCGGCTTTCCATACCGTATATTTTCAAAAATCGTTCCCGCAAACAGGTATACATCCTGCTGCACCATTCCGATATGGTCACGCAGGCTCTTTAACGTCACCTTACGGACATCTTTCCCATCCACGCGGATACATCCTCCGGTCACATCATAGAATCTCGGAATCAGGGAACAAAGCGTTGTCTTTCCGGCACCGGATGATCCCACCAGTGCCATATATGCCCCTGCAGGCACATGCAGATTGATCCGGTTAAGCACCTTCTCCTGATTGTCTTTGTACTGAAAAGAAACATTTTCAAAATCAATGGTTCCTTTCACATCAGTCAGTGCTACAGCATCGTTTGCATCCTGGATTTCCGGTTCAATATTCATAATTTCCTGAAACCGTTCAAATCCCGTATAGCCATTCTGAAACTGCTCGGTAAAGTCCACCAGTGTCCGGATTGGATCCGTAAATACCCCAATATACAGCAAAAACGTAACCAGATCATTGACCGTGACCATTCCCTTTGCAATGAGAACCCCTCCGGCAAGGATGACATTTACCTGAATCAGTGTTGTAAAAACGCCAACCCCGGCCTGAAAACTGCCCATGTAATGATAACTGTTCTTCTTTGCCGCAAGAAATCCGTCATTTCCATGACGAAATTTTTCGTTTTCAATCGCCTCATTGGCAAACGATTTCACACACGGATGCCTGACAGATTATCCTCGATCTGTTCATTAATCTCGGCAATTTTAATACGGTTCTGCTGAAAAGCCCGGCGCATCCGCTTATTTAACGCAAATGCAAATACAAACATAACCGGAAGCACTGCAAACGCGGCAAGCGCAAGCCATCCATTAATGTTGAGCAGGATCACAAACGCTCCCACTATCTTTAATACCGACAGGATAATATTCTCCGGGCCATGGTGCAGCAGTTCTGTAATATCAAATAAATCTGCCGTCACACGGCTCATCAGCTGTCCGACTTTTGCATCATCATAAAAGGAAAAAGACAGCTTCTGCAGATGCCCAAACAATTCGGCCCGCATGTCATATTCCATTTTTGCCCCCATCACATGTCCATAATTTCCGATAAAAAACCGGCTGTAACAGTCCAATGCCAGAAGCACAAACAATCCGATGCCAATCAAAAAAAAGTTTCCGCAACATCATCTGAGGCTGCTGATAAATCAGAGTCGATGTCACATACCGCACAACCAGTGGAATGGTCAGTGCCACTGCCGCAGAAAGTGTCGCAAATAACATGTCTGCCGCAAAAACTGCCCGGTAGGGTTTGTAATAGCTTATCATTTTTTTCAGATTTTGATTCATGGTTCACCTCATCCTGATCATTTTTGCAAAAAAAGCACCCCGCGAGTTGTCCCGCGGGGTTAAATACATTAGTTGTATTTTCTTTTTCTAGCAGCTTCAGATTTCTTCTTACGCTTTACGCTTGGCTTCTCGTAATGCTCTCTCTTACGAATCTCCTGCTGAATACCAGCCTTCGCACAGTTTCTCTTGAAACGGCGTAATGCGCTATCTAAAGTCTCATTCTCTTTTACGATTACACTAGACATTCTTTCCTAACCTCCCTCCAGTTGCGATATTGTGCATCAACTGTAAGGTAATCTTAATTGCACTATCGATTATTTTAACAAAATATCCTGATTTGTCAATAGTTTTTCCGAAATTTGCATAGTTTTTTTCTTCCACATGCTTAAAGCTTTGTAAACACGGAAGTTTCTTTCTTCAATCCCTCTGCAATCGCAAAGTTCTCATCCATCTTCTTGGAAATTTTATCCATATCGGATACAAGAACCTGTGTGCTGTCCGCTGCCGAAACGACTCCACTGACGCCTTCCTCGATTGCATGGGAAATCGTATTTACGGAATTTGCAATCTCATCCATGGAATTCTGTAAAGAATCCGTCTTTGCCTCAAAATCTGCCATGACGCTTTCAATAAACGTTGCCTTGTCATGATATGCGCCACCGGATTCCACAAACTTCTGGAATTCCGGCAGGATTTTTTCATTCATGTACTCTACCAGTCCGTTTGCATTGTCTGCAAGATTATGTACTGCAGTTATGACAATGGCATTGATGCTCTGGATATTGTTAGCCGCTTCCTGACTGGCGGCTGCCAACTGACTGATTTCGGAGGCAACCACTGCAAATCCTTTTCCTGCATCCCCGGCACGGGCAGCCTCAATGGATGCGTTTAATGCAAGCAGGTTTGTCTGGCTTGCAATATTTAAGATGTCGTTTGTCAGATTGTCTACCTGATTGACACTGTTGCTGTCCTCAATTGCCTGACTCAGCACGGAAACAATGTCATTTACTTTTGCACCCGTTGTGTCCATATTTTCACGCGCAGCATGTTCCATTGCCTCTGCATGCTCTTTCATTTCTTTGGTATACTGATTAATTTCAATCGTTTTCTCTGCAATTGACTTGACTTCACCGGCAACCGATTCGGTATTTTCATTAATCCGTGAAGCATTGTCGGAAATATCCTGCATCGTTGCAGAAAGTTCTTCCGTCAGTGCGGACAGATCGGATACACTTCCGTTGGAAGTCTGCACACTCTCACGCACTTCATTTACAACACCCTCAAGATCCCTGGAATTGCTGCTGATCATCCGGAAAATTTCCTGCAGCTTTGCCATAAAAGCATTGATGCCTCCACCGACAGATGCCACTTCTTTGTTGTTGGTAATGGTAACCCTGCGGGTCAGGTCACCCTGCCGGTTATCAATTTCGGAAATAATCTCATTCATTTCCCTGTTCGTATTTGCAAGCGGATGGATTACCCACCGAAGCACTGCCACCATTGCTGAAAAAAGTGCCGCAATACTAATCAGAATCGTCACTATGCTTGTTCCTATTGAACTATGGTATGCAGATGTCAGTTTCTGTCTCTGTGCATCCGCATCCTGGTTTACAATTTTTTTGATACTTTCGATATCCGACTCAATGGCATCTGCACACTTGCTGATTTTTCCATTGGCAAGTTCATAGGCATCTTCACTTTTCCCTGCTGCGGAAAATGCCATAACATTGGCACATTCATACTTTAATTCTTCGTAATTTTTTTTGATGTCATTGTATTCTTTTTTGGTATCCGGTGTCACGTATATCTTGTAACTTTCCAGATCTTTCTCCAATGCATCTTCCTGACTGCGGATTTTTTCCACCAGCCGGATCATGGAATCCAGATCCACCGCTATGATATGGGACAGTCCCAGATTATGCATGTCCTGCGTCTGTCTCTGGATTTCTGCCAGACTCGAAACATTCTTTAATGATACTTCCGAAATCTGTACGGCACTCCGGTTAACGTTCCTGATATTAGAAACAGACATCACATTCGAGATGATACTGAATATTCCAAGTATAAATACCGGAATTAAAATGATAAGTTTGGTACTTAATTTCTTTTTCTGATTCATATGCTCCCACCTCTTAGCCTGCTACTGATTTTGTAATACCATTGACCAGATTATCCATCAGTTCCTGTAACTTTACGTGGTTTGGATTTCCTGCTGCCATCGTATTCCCGAATGCCTTGCTTGCATCCCAGTAACTGTTTCCGACACGCTGCAGTTTTCCGAATTCCGACTGTGCAATCACTGCCTGAATGGATGGGGAAGCCTTAACCGCATCCGAATCCGCTGCCTTTGTATTGGAAGGTCCCTGTCCGTTCATCTCAAACCGGACAGTCTGGTTCTGCTCATTGGTCATCCAGTCTGCCAGTTTTGCTGCCCACTGTGGATTTGCCGAATAAGCACTGACTCCCATCAGCTTATAGCCGGTAAAGGAAGCCATCTGTACCTGTTTTCCTGCCACGGTATAGGTCGGAAGCTTGGCTGCGCCAAGATCATCTCCCCAGATCTTTTTCAGTTCGGTCTCACTCCATACACCGCTTACCCCTGCAATTACACTGCCTTTTTTGGCATCTTTAATAAAATCTTCATTCACCGCATTTTTAAATCCACTGCTGGAACTGATATCAAGCATCGCCTGCGCAATATCCACGCCTTTGATATCCCCTTCGGTGGAATTCCAGTCACAGTGGTTTGTCACATTGTCATCATTGACACCAAAATCCAGTCCCGTATTTCCGAAAAACGAATACAGATACCAGCCGGAAGACCAGTCCATCATAAACTTCTTATGATTTTTTTCTGCTACTTTTAAAATGCCGTCAAGGGTTTTGACATCCGAATCACTCAGGTACTTTTTGTTATAATACAAAAAATACCCATTGTCTGCAGTCATGGGATATGCATAAAGCGTATCATCGACTGTGGCAGCGTCTATTGCGCCTCCACATTTGCTTTTTTCACTTCGTCCGCATTCGGAACCGGATACAATGCACCGCCGGCCACCATAGAAGCCACCTGGTCATCTGCAAAGATAAACACATCAGCTGCGTTATGCACATCTCCAAGCACATTGTCACGCGTATCGGAATCCGCATTCTGTTCCAGAGTGATATCAAAAGTTGCCTGACCCTTATACTCTTCCTTGAAACTGTCGATCATCTTATTCAACGCATCATACGTTGATTCCTCCGCCCACACTCTCAGTTTTACCGTTCCGCTCGTTCTGTCCGTCTCCTGTGCACTGTCCTGCGTGGTCTCCGTTGCACCCTGAGGCACCGCCGATGCGCAGCCGCCCAGCATGGACACGACAAAGATTCCTGCCAGCACGGCCGACAATAACCTCTTTCTCTTCATAAAGTCTCTCCCTTTCTTCATGTCGTTTCCACCTTTTGTTGTATATACACAAATTTCACAGTGGATTAACTGTAATTATACTATAAATATTTGCAAAAAACAGGTAAAATCGCATTTTTATTGCGCATTTTTACCTGTTTTTTGCGTTTTTATTATATTCTTTTATACGTTATCAGTGATAGATTATTTTAACATGTTTTCCAGTGCCGTCTTCGCCTGTGCAATTGCATCCGGAATACCAGCCGGATTCTTTCCACCGGCCTGTGCCATATTCGGACGTCCGCCGCCGCCACCGCCGACGTTTCCGGCGATCGCTTGATCAGATTACCGGCATGTGCCCCTGCTTCATCGCCGCATCGGTTGCCATGGCAATCAGGTTTACCTTTCCGTCACAATCGGATGCGATCACTACGACGCCCTCACCGATCTTATCCTTCAGCTGGTCACCGAGATCACGCAGACCATTCATATCCACACCGGATACGCTGGTTGCCAGAAGCTTCACACCTTTGACATCCTCGATCTGATTCATCACATCACCAAGTGCATCCTTGGCTGCCTGCTCTTTAACGCCTCATTCTCGCTCTGCAGATCTTTCATCTCTGCGGTCAGATGCTCCAGACGTTCCTTAAGGTTTGCAGGTGTAGACTTTACAACCTTCGCTGCTTCCTGAAACTCTTCTTCCATCTTTTTGTAGTATGCAATCACATTGTCACCGGTCAGTGCTTCGATACGGCGCACACCGGCTGCAACACCGCTCTCAGAAAGAATCTTAAATGTCTTGATTTCTGCAGTATTCTTTACATGTGTACCGCCACAGAACTCCCTGGAGAACTCTCCCATGGAAACGACTCGGACTTTTTCCCCATACTTTTCGCCAAACAGAGCCATTGCCCCAGTCTTCTTTGCCTCATCAACGGTCATGATATCGGTACGGACTTCCATGCCCTCGTTGATCTTTTCATTGACCATTTCTTCCACTTTCTGCAACTCTTCCGGAGTCATGGCTGCAAAGTGGGTGAAATCGAATCTGGTACGTTCACTGTCCTGATAAGAACCCGCCTGCTCGACATGTGTACCCAGCACTTCCCGGAGTGCTTTCTGCAGTAAATGGGTTGCCGAATGGTTTGCACAGGTCTTTGCGCGAAGGTCTGCATCTACCATCAGTTCCACTTCCTCGCCGGTATGGATCATGCCGGACACCATATGCCCGATATGTCCGTATTTACCGCCCAGAAGCTTAACCGTATCCTCTACCTGAAATACACCGTCTGCCGTACGGATCTGTCCCTTATCGCCCTGCTGACCGCCCATCGTGGCATAAAACGGAGTCTTCTCTACGATAATGGTTCCTGCATCCCCATCGGAAAGTGCTTCCACGATCTCGGTCTCGGTCGTCATAACCGTAACTTTAGAAGCATATGTCAGATTCTCGTATCCGACAAATTCTGTTGTGATGGAAGGATCAATCTGCTCGTAAACCGTTGCATCCGCACCCATGTAGTTTGTCACTTTACGGGCACTTCTGGCTTTCTGCCTCTGTTCTTCCATACAGGCCTTAAACTCATCCTCATTATAGGAAAAGCCCTTTTCTTCAAGGATTTCTTCGGTCAGATCTACCGGGAATCCGTAAGTATCGTAAAGTTTGAATGTATCGGCACCGGAAAGTTCCTTTTTGCCGTTTTTCTTCATCTCCTCCATCAGGTCAGACAAAATGGCAAGTCCCTGATCGATGGTCTTATTGAATTTTTCTTCTTCCTGTGTCAGAACCTTAAAGATAAATTCTTTCTTCTCTTCCAATTCCGGATATCCATCCTTGCTCTCATTGATGACCGTTTCTGATAATTTTGCAAGAAACAGTCCGTCAATTCCAAGCATCTTTCCGTGACGTGCCGCACGACGGATCAGACGGCGCAGAACGTAGCCTCTTCCTTCATTGCTTGGCATAACACCATCGGATACAAGAAATGTGGAAGAACGGATATGATCCGTAATCAGACGGATGGATACGTCATCCATGGCATCTACTTCATACTTCTTTCCGGACATCTCACAAATCTTGTCGCGGATCGCTTTCATGGTATCAATATCAAATACGGAATCCACATCCTGCATAACAACTGCCAGACGCTCAAGTCCCATACCGGTATCAATATTTTTCTGGGAAAGCTCGGTATAACCGCCCTTGCCGTCCCCTTCAAACTGTGTAAACACGTTGTTCCATACTTCCATGAAACGGTCACAATCACAGCCTACTTTACAATCCGGACTTCCGCATCCGTATTTTTCGCCTCTATCATAGTAAATTTCAGAACACGGACCACATGGACCGGCACCATGCTCCCAGAAGTTGTCGCATTCTCCGGTCTCAGGATCACGGTAAAAACGTGTGATCTTCTCTCCCGGAACTCCTACTTCCCTGGTCCAGATCTCATACGCTTCCTCATCTTCTCCATAAATGGACGGATACAGACGATCCTCCTCAAGCCCAAGTACCTTTGTCAGGAATTCCCATGACCAGGCAATCGCTTCATGCTTAAAATAATCCCCAAAAGAGAAGTTTCCAAGCATCTCAAAGAATGTAAGGTGACGCGCAGTCTTTCCTACATTTTCAATATCTCCGGTACGCACACACTTCTGACATGTAGTCACACGTCTGCGTGGCGGAATCTCCTGTCCTGTAAAATACGGCTTGAGCGGTGCCATTCCCGCATTGATGAGTAATAAGCTGTTGTCATTGTGTGGTACTAATGAAAAGCTCTTCATGACAAGATGTCCCTTGCTCTCGAAGAAGTCAAGATACATCCGGCGCAGCTCATTTACGCCATAACTCTTTTTCATTACCAGTTCCTCCAAAATCATTCTTTCGTCGTGTCAGCCTTCGCATCCTTGTGCCTGCGGAGTCTGATACCAATAAATGCCCCTAATCCGCCGATCAAAGCCAAAGCAGCCATCTCGACCACATATCTGCCAATACATAAAAGAAAATCTGTCATATAGTTTTCTCCTCTCTGTTGTTACCCCATTAACTTAATTATTATATATGAATTTTTCTGTAAATTCAAGAGTTAGAGTTCCCCGAACGGAAATACCTGATTCTCCCTTTCAATTTCAATTACGCGGTCTGCCATTCCAAGATTTGTAATGTGTTTTTTGTATTCCCTGATTGCAGAATAATCCTGCACATATGCATCGGGAAAACAAATTCTGCATCGGTGTTTTTCAGCACAAAATCAATTCCGAGTGTCTGATACGGTCCCAGCCGCGGATCCATCGGGACAAACGCAAAATTGACCGGCTTGTCCGCAAGCTTACGGATCTCGTGCCGGAATGCACGCTCCTGTTTTCCGTTTATAAGCTCTCCTACGTGTTCCATCTTCCAGTCGTTTAAATCTCCTGCATGGAAGATGCTCACCCCACGCACATTCACATAAAATGCCACTCCTGCATCGGTAGACAACAGGGTCTGGATCTTTAGATCATCCACTTCATAATGGTTGTTTGCGGAGACAAACGTCACTTTTTTCCGCACCCCCGGGTCAATTCCATGCTTTTGCAGAAAATGCGGACTGATGCGGATATCCTTGGATAAAATATAATGTATATTGGTATATTTTTCACTCCAGCGCAGAATATCCATGTCAAAATGATCCTGATGTTTGTGGCTGGCAAACATATAGATTTTTGTATCCGGTGCGTAATCCGGAATCTTTCCCGTAAAGTGGAAACCATTCACCCGATCCCCGCCAAAATAATCAAAAATCAATACCAGATCATCCACTTCCACCAGAAAACAGCTGTGATGTATAAAAATTACCTGCATGTTGTTCCAATCTCCTTTATCATCTGTGTTACAAGCTTTTGAAATACCGGAGCCACCGCATCGGCTGCTTCCTGCACCTCCTTATGTGACAATGGCTGTGGCGAAATGCCGCATGCCAGATTCGAGATACAGGAAATTCCCACAATCCGCATCCCCATATGATTCGCCGCCACAGCCTCACATGCCGTACTCATTCCTACGGCATCCGCTCCGAGTGTACGCGCCATTGCCACCTCCTGTGGAGATTCATAGGCCGGCCCGGTAAACTGCAGATACGTTCCCTCTTTTAAATCCGCCCCGGTCTCTGCCGCACATTTTTTTGCGATTTTCTGTAAATCATAATCATAAATCCGGCTCATATCCGGAAACCGCGGTCCCAGTTCCTCTATATTTTCTCCAATGAGCGGCGACGGAACAAAACTTGCAATCTGCCCGGTAAGAAGCATCAAATCCCCCGCCTTCATGCCCAGCTGGATTCCGCCCGCTGCATTTGTCAAAAACAGAACTTCTGCCCCCAGAAGTTTCATCAGCCGGATCGGCCGTACCACTTCCGTCATGGAATATCCTTCATAATAATGCACACGTCCCTGCATGCACACAACCGGCACATCCCCGACATAACCAAACACAAAGCGCCCGGTATGGCCCGGCACCGTAGATACCGGAAATCCCTCGATCTCATGATAATCCACCGCGGCCTCCACGCGAAGCTGCGACGCATAATCACCCAGACCGGACCCCAGTACCAGTGCCACTTTCGGCACAAAATCTGTTTTCGTCCTCACGCTGCGCACACAGCGCATGAGAGTTTCATATTCGTTGCTCATTTGTTCTCCTTATTTTTTTGCAATTACATACA
>ENA-OQCE01000574-OQCE01000574.1-human-gut-metagenome-genome-assembly--contig:-NODE-574-length-17742-cov-11.030940_pt1 | contig 17742 bp, 17 predicted proteins | sample MGYA00242495_ERZ504572 | MGnify/ENA primary metagenome ERZ504572 (study PRJEB26092, sample SAMD00036228) | human gut metagenome | host: Homo sapiens | study: EMG produced TPA metagenomics assembly of...
GTAGCAGCTCCCATCCAGACCACATCATGATTCCCACTGGATATCCAGCGAATGATATTTCATCAAACGATCCATGATGAATGCGGCCGGACCTCTGTCATAAATATCTCCCAGCACATGAAGATGATCCACAACCAGACGCTGGATCAGTTCTGCCAGGGCAATGATAAAATTCTCTGCCCGGCCGATCTCAATGATCGTATTGACGATGGCATCGTAATATGCTTCTTTGTCCAGAACTTCCGCTTTCTCTGTGATCAGCTCCTCGATCACATAGGCATAGTCTGCAGGAAGTGCCTTACGGACCTTGGAACGGGTATATTTGGATGCCGTTGTCTTGCATACTTCGATCAGACGATAAAGTGTGATCTTGTACCAGTTCTCCATGTCTTCTTCCTGCTTTTTTACAACCTCCATCTTTTCCTTCGGATAATAGATCAGTGTGGCAAGAGAACGTTTGTCGCTGTTGCTTAAGGTATGTCCGAATACATCATCGATCTTTTTTCGTACAGCCCCTGATCCATTCCGAAGAACGTGAGAAAACGCATCGTATTCTCCATGGATGTCCGACATGAAATGCTCGGTACCTTTCGGAAGGTTTAATATAGACTGCAGATTGATGATCTCTGTTGAAGCTTTTGCTATAGTAGGATACAGCTCCGCAAGTCGCTGCAGGTATCTTAATTCTTCTTTTTTCATATTACTTGATATCCTCCTGGGAGTTCTCGCTGCCATATCTCCCGTTAAGAGAAATGGCAGTATTTTTATTTATTGTAAGCCCTTCCGGTGTCATATATCAACCCGTAAAATCAAACAGTGACATCTGATTGGACTGCGGGATATCTCCGAAAAGATCCATGTCATCCATTAGATCGATAACGGTCTTGCTGACCTTGGTACGGTCACGGAAATCATCCTTGGAAAGGAATCTGCCTTTTGCGGCAGCATCCACAACTGCCTCTGCTGCCTTATCTCCAAGACCCTCTATGGTATCCAGAGCAGGCATCAGTTTATCTCCGATGATCTGGAACCGGTGTGCCTTTGCCTTATAAAGATCGATCGGCACAAAATCAAAACCTCTGGCATACATTTCCTGTACGATCCTCATATCCTTCAGTGTATCCTGTTCCTTCTTAGATGCTTCATCACCTTTTTTTCGTATCTCCGCCATATAATATTCCAGACGTTCTTTTCCCATGCACATCAGTTCATAGGAAAAGGATGTGGCACGGATACTGAAAAATGCTGCATAATAAGCCAGTGGATGAAACACTTTATACCAGGCGATACGATACGCCATCATAACATAAGCTGCCGCATGGGCTTTCGGGAACATGTACTTGATTAGCTTACAGGACCAGATATACCAGTCCGGAACATCATGCTCTTTCATAGTCTGGATCCATTCCTCACGAAGACCCTTTCCCTTACGGACACTCTCCATGATGGTAAACGCCAGACCACTTTCCACTCCTTTTCCGATAAGATAGATCATAATATCATCTCGCGTACAGATTGCTGTAGAAATGGTAGCTGTACCATTCTGGATCAATACCTGAGCATTTCCAAGCCATACATCCGTACCGTGAGAAAGTCCGGCAATACGTACCAGGTCGGAAAAATATTTCGGCTTGGTATCGATCAACATCTGCATGGCAAAATCTGTACCAAACTCCGGGATTCCAAGGCATCCCAGCCTGCAGCCGCCGATATCCTCCGGGCTGATCCCCAGAGCCTGCGTTCCCGCAAACAGGGACATGACATCTCTCTGGTCCAGCGGAACTGTTCTTGCACTGATGCCGGTCAGATCCTCCAGCATACGGATCATGGTCGGATCATCGTGTCCAAGTATATCAAGTTTCAGAAGATTTCCGTCAATGGAATGGTAATCAAAATGTGTGGTGATGATATCACTGTTCACATCATTGGCCGGGTGCTGCACAGGTGTAAATTTCTCAATCTCCTCACCCATAGGCAGTACGATAATACCTCCCGGATGCTGGCCAGTGGTACGGCGGACACCGGTACAGCCCTTCACGATACGGTTGATCTCACAGTAGCGCTTGTGCTGCCCCCGTTCCTCATAATAATTCTTCACATAACCAAATGCGGTTTTTTCCGCAAGGGTACCAATGGTACCCGCCTTAAAGGTCTGCCCTTTTCCGAAGATAACCTCTGTATACCGGTGGGCATTGGCCTGATATTCACCGGAGAAATTCAGGTCGATATCCGGCTCCTTATCACCTTTAAAACCAAGGAATGTCTCAAAAGGGATGTCAAAACCTTCCTTGTTCATCCTGGTACCGCATTTCGGACAGATCTTATCCGGCATATCACATCCTGCCATACCCGCGTATTTTTTCACCTCAGGGGAATCAAAATCACTGTATTTACAGTCCGGATTCGGACAGAGATAATGAGGCGGCAGAGGGTTTACCTCCGTGATACCGGACATGGTCGCTGCAAGGGAAGAACCTACAGAACCACGGGATCCAACCAGATAGCCGTCCTCATTGGACTTCCACACAAGCTTCTGTGCAATGATATACATTACCGCATAACCATTGGAGATAATAGAATTCAGCTCCCTGTCCAGACGGTCCTCCACGATCTTCGGCAACGGATCTCCGTACATTTCGTGGGCCTTCGTGAAACAGATATCCTTAAGATCCTGCTCGGAGTTCTCAATGACCGGTGGAAATTTATCCGGATGGATCGGTGATATCTTCTCGATCATATCCGCGATCTTATTGGTATTGGTGATCACCACCTCTTCCGCCTTTTCACTTCCCAGATAGGAAAATTCCTCCAGCATTTCCTCCGTTGTACGAAGATAAAGCGGAGCCTGGTTATCTGCATCAGAAAATCCGTTTCCTGCCATGATGATCCGTCGGTAAACCTCGTCCTGGGGATCCATAAAATGCACATCACAGGTGGCAACCACCGGTTTTTTGAACTGCTCTCCAAGTTTTACGATCTTCCTGTTTATCTCTTTTAAGTCTTCCTCAGAATTGATCATATCGTGCTTTTCATCCGCAAGCATAAACGCATTGTTCCCAAGAGGCTGGATTTCCAGATAGTCATAAAAATTTACCAGTCTGGCGATCTCCTGATCCGGTGCATTGCGAAGAAGTGCCTGATAAAGTTCTCCTGCCTCGCAGGCACTTCCCACCAGAAGGCCTTCCCTGTATTTTTCCAGCACACTTTTTGGAACCCTTGGTCTTCTGTGATAGTACTTTAAATGGGACTGACTTACCAGCTTGTACAGATTGATCCTTCCGGTTTCATTTCTTGCAAAAACAATAGCGTGGTATGTGGGCAGCTTTCGGATGGTATCCGGCGAAACCGCACCCTGACTGTTCATCTCATCCACATCAAAAATATCTCTTTCTTCCAGCATCTTTACAAACCGCACAAAAATCTCTGCGGTACATGCCGCATCATCCACAGCTCTGTGGTGATGATCAAGAGAAACACCTACTGCCTTGGCTACCGTATCCAGTTTAAAACGGTTCAGGCAGGAAGAAGGAATCTGGCCATACCAACAGTATCCACATAAGTAAAATCATCCGAAATCCCCTGCCGTTTACAGTTTTCAATAATAAAGCTCATATCAAAGTCCGCATTATGGGCCACCATCACGCAGCCCTCACAGAATTCCAGGAATTTCGGCAGTACTTCCTCTATCACAGGTGCATCCAGGACCATGGAATCATTGATGCTTGTCAGCTGCTCAATGCGGAACGGAATGGGCACTTCCGGGTTTACAAAGGTGGAAAAACGATCTGTGATCTGTCCTTTTTCCACTTTTACCGCGCCGATCTCAATGATCCTGCAGGTCAGTGCTGAAAATCCCGTAGTCTCAATATCAAAAACAACAAAATCACCATCCAGCCGCTGCCCTTTGGAATTGGTGACCATACCCTTCAGATCGTCTACCAGATACGCTTCCATTCCATAGAGCACCTTAAAATCAGACTCCTTTGGAACACAACCGCCCCAGGCATCAAAGCAGTGATTTGCCTCCGGGAAGGACTGCACCACGCCATGATCAGTGATAGCGATAGCCTTATGTCCCCACTCATAAGCACGTTTTACCAATGCCTTTGCATCGCTGACACCATCCATATCGCTCATCTTGGTGTGACAGTGAAGTTCCACACGCTTCTGAGGACTGGTATCCATTCTTGTGCTGGTAAAATTGGCGATTTTCTTGATACCTGTAATATTTCCAATAGTAAGCTCGCTGTCAAAGCGGTCAATGGTAGTAACTCCCTTCAGTTTCAGGAATGCGCCTTTTTTTACACTTTCTGTCACTTCCGGAACCTGCTCGTTACGCAGAAACATCTTCACAACAATACTGTCCGTAAAATCGGTCACAGGGAAGATCAGGATCGTTTTTTCATTTCGGATCTCACGAGCTTCCACATCCATAACCTGACATCGGATGATAACCTCACCCATCTCACCAGTAATGCTCTCCAGCGGAATCGTTTCTCCATCAAAATCTCTGCCGTAAACCACATCCGGATTGCTGTCCCTGCGGAATCCGAAGCTGCCGCGGAAATCTCCCTTCTGAACCTTCTGCTGTTTTTTGTCAAAGGATTTCTTCTCGTTTGTCTTTTCGCCCTTATTATCTCCTGAGTTTTTCTTGGTCTCTTCCTTGGCTGCATCCTCCTGCTTCGGTTCACGCTCCTGATCACCGCTGAGTTTGGCATGCTTCAGGACATTTTCCACTTCCTGTTTGATCTGAAGTGCAGCATTTTTCCGGTATTTACTCTCTTTCACTTCCACAAAATCCAGTTCCACTTTCAGATCCATACCGCAGCGTTCACAGAAAACCTTATGAAAATATTCAACAAGTATTTCGCTTTTCTGTCTGGAAATAACCGTATCCGGAAGCTCCATACACAAGGTATCTTTTCCTGTAAAAGTGATTTTTGATCTGCGGAACAGATTGTACTCCAGCATATTATAGTTGCGCAACTCCATCTCCATACTGGAACGGTAGCTTTCCAGAAAGTTCTCCGGTGTATACTGCTCGGAAAGATGAAATTTTTCCACAACTGTTACAGTCATGGGAATCCCCGGAAAGCACTGCCGTTCAATCTCATCCTCCAGCGCAAAAATATTCTTCTTGTGTATCCAGCGGCTGCTTTCAATATAAACCCTCAGATGAGTTCTTCCGGGGTTCATGGAAACCTTTGTCACAAATACCATGTCCAGAAGTTCTTCCAGCTCTTTCTTCACCTTAAGATGCGGAAATACATCAAAAAAATCTTTCTCCATTATGACTCCTGCTCATTCCAGGTAAGAAGTTCCTGACGAAGTGTATCCAAAAGATCCGTTTCCGGTACTTTTTTTACAACCTCTCCATGCCGGATCAGAAGTCCAACACCATCGCCGCCTGCAATTCCGAGATCTGCTTCCTTAGCCTCTCCCGGCCCGTTTACCACACAGCCCATAACCGCAACCTTAATATCAAGAGGAATATCCTGTACCATGGTCTCTACCTGGTTTGCAAGGCCGATCAGGTCGATTTTTGTTCTTCCGCAGGTCGGACAGGAAACAACCTCCACTCCTCCTTTGCGAAGTCCCAGAGTTTTCAGGATCCTTTTGGCTGATTTTACTTCTTCCAGAGGCGCGCCTGTCAGAGAAACACGGATGGTATCTCCGATTCCCTGATACAGAATGATCCCAAGTCCGATAGCTGATTTGATATTTCCCGAATACAGAGTTCCTGCTTCTGTAATTCCCACATGAAGAGGATACTGTGTTTTTTCTGCGATCAGTTCATGGGCTCTGGCACACATGAGAACATCTGAAGACTTGATGCTGATCACAAGATTGTCATATCCCATCTCTTCAATGATGCGCACCTTATCAAGCGCACTCTCCACAAGTCCTTCGGCAGTAACACCGTGATATTTTTCTACCAGTTCTTTTTCAAGGGAACCGCTGTTTACACCTACACGAATAGGGATATTCCGTTCCTTGGCTGTATCCACAACTGCCTGTATCCTCTCTTTCGAACCGATATTTCCCGGATTGATACGGATCTTGTCCGCACCGTTCTCCATGGCTGCAATGGCAAGGCGATAATCAAAATGGATGTCCGCAACCAGCGGAATATGGATCTGTTTTTTGATCTGGGATAAAGCCTCCGCGGCTTCCATAGTAGGAACTGCGCAGCGGATAATATCACAGCCTGCTTTTTCCAGAGAAAGGATCTGCGCAACCGTTGCTTCCACATCTTCAGTTTTCGTATTGGTCATGGACTGGATAAGGATCGGATTTCCTCCTCCGATAACACGATTTCCAATTTTTATTACTTTTGTATGATCTCTGTACATAAAAATCTCCTTTATGAATCCTGAAAGGCAGGTGTCTTCAAACGCCCTGCCTTTCCTTTCCGAACTATCTTTTTACTCTTACTCCTAACGTCGGATCTCCAGCAGCTTTGTTTTCAGTTCGTTTTCCATACGTCTCATATCTGCCTCTGCTGCCTGACGTTTCTCACGGCCTTCCTGCTGGATCTTCATCACATCATCCAGTGTCTGGATCAGTTCCTGATTGGTTTTTTTCAGAGTTTCAATATCTACAATACCTCGCTGGGACTCCTTTGCAGTTTCCACAGATGCCAGGTGAAGCGTTTCCGCATTTTTCTTAAGAAGTTCATTAGTAAAATCCGTAACCTGCCGCTGTGCCTGTGCGGCTTCTGTGGAGTGCGCAATCCCCAGAGCCAGCACCATCTGGCTTTTCCAGAGAGGAATGGTATTTACAATGGTTGTCTGGATCTTCTCGATCATCGTCGTATCATTGTTCTGGATCATGCGGATCTGCGGTGCAGTCTGCATGGAAATGGTTCTGGTAAGCTCCAGATCATGAAGTTTTTTCTCAAAGCGGTCACATTTGCTTTCCAGATCATTGGCAGCCTGTGCATCTTCCGGGAGTCCGCTTACCGCTGCCTTCTGATGCAATTCATTAAGCTTTCCCTCCCTGACTTCCTTAAGCTTCTTTTTACCCGCAAGAATGTACATGGAAAGTTCTTTAAAGTATGCAAGGTTCTGCTCATACATTTTGTCCAGCACGGCAGAATCTTTCATCAGACGCATCTGGTGCTGCTCCAGAGCTTCCGTGATCTTCGTCACATTTCCCTCGGCCTTTGTGTAACGGTTTTTCAGAGTTTCCACCTTCGCTGTCTGTTTTTTGAAAAAGCCGAAAAACCCCTTTTCCTCTGTGGCATCAAAATCCTTCAATTCTCCTACCACATTTGCAAGAAGCTCCCCTGCCTCCCCAAGATCCTGTGTCTTCACATTTACCAGCGCTGCATCAGAAAAATCTGCCATCTTCTTCTGAGTGCCGGCTCCGTACTGCAGGATCTGGTTTGTATTTTCAATATCGATCTTTGCTGCAAAATCTTCTACGATTTTCTGTTCCTGGGGAGATAACACCGGTTCCTCTACTGCAGGCTCCTGGGGTTTCTCCGGTTCTTTTTTTGTAATTTCTTCTTTTTCTTCCGTGAGATCCGGTTCCAGAGTCAGTACCGGTGCTTCTACCTCAAAGTCTTTAAATTCTTCTCCCATAAGCATTCTCCTTGATCAGCTGTACCTTCCGGCAGATGTCTGTATTCCAGCTTCTTATCTGCTCGTTGTACTTATTTCATTTCCGCATTCTGTTTCATTTTTTCGAAATCATCCTCTGTCAGCCCCTCCTGTGCCAGAACCGTATGCAGCACAGAAATATCGGTGGATACATCCCATGCGGTATCCCGGAATATGGAATCCAGAAGTTTCTCAAAAGCAATATTCAGTGTATCAATGGTTTCTTCAATTTCTTTCTTGGAAGCCGTGATATTCTCGCCCTGTACAGGCTGTCCATCCATATCCTCATAAGCATCCAGAAGCTTCACAGTCATAGGCAGATAGTAGTCCATCATTTTCTTAAGATCCGGAATCACCTCCGGATGCTCTCCTGCTCGCTCAAAAATTTTCTGAACGATCATTTCCATCCTGGAAATCTTTTCAGAAATTTCTTTCCCGGGAATGGCGTCATTGCTCTTACGGATCTTTACCAGAAATTCATTTCCTTTTCTCAGGACTTCCTGGGCTTCCGGACTCATATTATCCTCCAACTGAACCTTAGGATCCGCTTCCTGTTCACGAAGCTCCAACTGCTTCTGTGTTTCCAGATATTGCTGATAGGTCTCATTACTGGTGATCAGACAGGTTCCCTGCTCATCCACATGACCTTCCAGAAACCAGCCCTTCTGGATCATTCTTCTGATATCTTTTTTTACAAATTTCTCGTTCTTTCCTGCTACCTGGGCAAGCTTCTGAAAATTACAGTAGGTGTGATCTCCCAGCGCACGGATATACTTCTGGAAACGTCCCAGTCTTCCGAGGCGGCTTGTTCCTGCTCCCAAAAGAGCACCGCCACCTGCTGCGCCTGCACACATCACTCCAAGCACACCTGCTGCAAGTGCACCGCTGTGTCCAATGCCCATCCAGATCAGAAGCACCATGGCTCCAAGCCCCATGCCACTTAAAAGTATCCCACCGGAAACTGCCATCATCATGCCTTTGAGATTCTCACCGGTAGTCTTTCCGTAGAGCAGTTCCGTCTGTTTTCTTGCAGCCTGCTGCTTTGCTTTTCTGCTTCTTCCGTAATAAGGACTCTGGTATGTATAGCTTTTCTTACGGAATTCCGGATCAGCACCCGGATCAAACACGGAATTCATCGCATTTTTCAGCGCTTCGCTTCCGGAATCAATGGCCTTATTTACTGTCTGGCTGATCGTATGGCTTAATTCGTGATAGCTGTTTGAATTCACTGCATTATCTACAATATCCTGAATCTTTTTTCCAAGGTCTTCAAATTCGTGATTGTCCATTTTTCCCTCCAGTCCATAGATAATTTTTATTATATCGAAATCATATTAAAATTACAAGCAAATGAAAAAAAGGAACAAAAAACTATTGAAGTCATCACGTAAAAGTTTTACAATGGTAAAAAGTAAAAATTGTAAACGGAGGAATCGTTATGGAAAAAAAGAACATCGACTGGTCCAGCATCGGATTCGCTTACATGCCAACCGACTACAGATACGTGTCTAATTTTAAAGATGGAAAATGGGATGAAGGTGCTTTAAGCACAGACCCTAATATCGTACTCAACGAGTGTGCTGGTGTGCTTCAGTATTCTCAGAGTGTATTCGAGGGTCTGAAGGCATACACAACAGAAGACGGACATATCGTTACTTTCCGTCCTGACCTGAACGCAGAGCGTATCGCTGCATCTGCGGCAAGACTTGAAATGCCGGTATTCCCGAAGGAAAGATTTATCGACGCTGTTGAGCAGGTTGTTAAGGCAAATGCCGCATGGGTTCCGCCATATGGTTCCGGCGCAACACTTTATCTTCGCCCGTACATGTTTGGTTCCAACGCCGTGATCGGTGTTAAACCTGCTGACGAATATCAGTTCCGTATCCTTACAACACCGGTTGGTCCGTACTTTAAAGCGGCGCCAAACCGATCACGATCCGTGTCAGCGACTATGACCGTGCCGCACCTTGCGGAACCGGTAACATCAAGGCTGGCCTGAACTACGCAATGAGCCTTCATGCTATCGTAGATGCTCACAAACAGGGATTTGATGAGAACATGTACCTTGATCCCAAGACTCGTACAAAAGTTGAGGAGACAGGCGGAGCAAACTTCATCTTCGTTACTAAAGACGGCAAGGTTGTAACACCGAAGTCTGACAGCATCCTTCCTTCCATCACACGTCGTTCTCTGATCTACGTTGCAAAGGAGTACCTTGGACTGGAAGCTGAAGAGCGTGAGGTCTACTTCGATGAGGTTAAAGATTTTGCAGAGTGTGGTCTTTGCGGTACTGCTGCAGTTATCTCTCCTGTCGGAAAGATCAATGATCACGGCAAGGAAATCTGCTTCCCAAGCGGAATGGAGAAGATGGGACCGGTTATCCAGAAGCTGTACGACACACTGACCGGTATCCAGATGGGACGCATCGAAGCACCGAAGGGATGGATCCACGTAATCGAGTAATTACCAGATTTTCGTCATTATACATAACATTAAGTACAAAAAACAGACCGCCGTATTTTTTTCGGTGGTCTGTTTTTTTATTATTTCTTCATTGTTTTTCTGTACAAAGCGGGCATTCTCATTCTGCTTTATGATCTGTGCTCACATTACCTATCTTTTCTCTCGTATTTTACAAACGCATATTCCAGATCAAAGTATGTCTGTTCTTCACTCTCCGCTGTGATCTCCCAGTCCGGGTCCTCATCCAGGTTTGGAAAATACGCATCCGCTTCATATGCAAAATCGATTTTTGTCACATGAGCTGTATCACAGTACGGGAGCATCTGTTTGTAAATACTGTCTCCGCCGATACAGTACACATCCTCTGCCGGATATTTCTCCACTTCCTTCAGTGCTTCCTCGATGCTGTGAACGATCACCGCACCTTTTACCTGATAATCCCTGTTGCCGGTGATCACAATGTTGGTTCTGTTTTTCAGAGGAAGTCCGTTTGGAAAAGACTCCAGTGTTTTTCTTCCCATAACAACCACTTTTCCTGTAGTTTCCTCACGGAACATCTTCATATCTGCCGGAATACTTACCAAAAGTTCATTATTTCTTCCGATTCCCCAGTTTTTATCTGCTGCAACAATAATATTCATTCTTTCTTCCTTCTTTATGCAATTATACTGCAATGGGAATATTTTTGATCTGTGGCCATGTCTCATAATTCTCCACGATCAGATCATCGGTGGTGAATTTATAAAAATCCTTTATCTCCGGATTCAGTTTTACTGTCGGTGCAGGATACGGTTTTCTGGAGATCAGTTCTTTAATTACCGGAATATGACGATCATAAATATGGCAGTCTGCGATCACATGAACAAGCTCTCCGGCTTCCATATCGCAGGCCTGTGCGATCATCATGAGAAGAAGAGAATACTGACACACATTCCAGTTGTTTGCAGCCAGGATATCCTGCGATCTCTGGTTCAGCACCGCATTAAGGACCAGCTTGTCTTTTCCGGGTTCCTTGGTTACATTGAAAGTCATGGAATAGGCACATGGGTAAAGATTCATCTCGTGGAGATCCTGATGTACATAAATATTGGTCATGATCCTTCTGCTGTACGGATTGTTCTTAAGATCAAAAAGAACTCTGTCTACCTGATCCATCATTCCCTCTTTATACTGATGCTTCACACCTAACTGATAGCCGTAGCTTTTCCGATGGAGCCTTCTCATCTGCCAGCTGTCCCAGATGTGGCTGTGAAGATCATGGATATTATTGGATTTCTGCTGCCAGATCCATAGAATCTCATCCATTGCACTCTTTAACGCTGTTTTTCTTAAAGTCAGTGCCGGAAACTCCTTCCGGAGATCATAACGGTTCACAACACCAAATCTCTTGATGGTATAAGCCGGAGTTCCATCCTCCCACACAGGACGTACCTTCTCACCTTCTGTGCTGGTTCCGTTTTCTATGACATCTTTGCACATGTCAATGAATATATTATCTGCAAGACTCATTTGTTGATTTCCTCCTGTAATTTTCTTCTATTCGATCCCGGGCTGCTTTTTTCTTAAAAATGCCCCTGAAATTTATTTTATATTCTAACACATTTCAGTCCTTACTGTCCACTTCCCCTTTAACCTCCTATCCCATTTAACCTTCTCTCCCTGTTTTTCCTTTTCCCTGTTCTTTTTCTGTATTTTTCTGGACTTTTCCATGCGGGAGTGCTATATTAAGAGCCATGAAAATACTGATTACATTATTAAAACCTTTTTCTTTTGCACCTGCGATCCTGATGATGTGCGTGATCTACTCTTTTTCCGCACAGACCGGAGATGTTTCCGGTGCCCTGAGCTATAAGATCAGCTACCAGATCGTAGAAACCAAAAACGAAATATTAGCTTCCGGCAAAAGCCTGGAACAGCTTTCCCAGGAAGCTGCAGGTATCGAATTTTATGTCCGTAAGGCTGCTCACATGACAGAATACTGCCTGTTGGCCATATCTATTTCCTTCCCCCTCTATGTATACGGAGTTCGGGGAATCTGGCTGATGCTCCTTGCCGGATTTGTATGTGTGGGATTTGCTGGACTGGATGAATACCATCAGTCTTTTGTAGAGGCCCGCGGACCTTCCGTAAGGGATGTAGGGATCGACAGTTGCGGAGCAATGATCGGAATTTTGCTGGTACAGGCATTCTGCTGGTCTACCTTACATACCCCCAACAGAAAAAAATCTCGAAAAAAACGCAGAAACGCGCAAAGACGCAGATAACTGTTTTGCGATCTGCCTGATCTAAAAAACGGAACATACATAAGGATTTTTGGGCCTTATGATGTTCCGTTTTTGCTATTACTAATCGTCATATCTCAGCAGGCATTTTACTCTCACCTGCATCCAGTTTTATTTTTCGTCTTTCTCCTCCGGTGCGTCATCCAGATTTTCCGCAAGATGCGCCCGCTCCGCAATTGACATTTTTTTCTTTGCCACGGTTTCCGGATTTTGAGAAGCTTCCTCTGCCGCTTTTTTCGCAGCAGCTTCTTCCAGCTCATGTTTCTGTGCGCCAGCCTTTGCAAGATTACGGATCGCCATGATCAAAAGCACTGCTCCGATCACAACAAAAATACCTCCCGCTGCCAGAAATACCACACCGGAGTCTTCTGCTCCGCTTATGACACTGGCGCAGAGACGATATCCTGTATACACAAGATAGCCTCCTGCAAAGATCCACAGAAGACTGCTTCTTGTGGAAGAATTTCCCTGTCCGGAATTCTTTTCCTCAGCAGTTTCCTGCTGCAGCTCTTCCTTATTTTCTCTTTTCTGTTCTTCCATGATGTATTTCTGTCCTTTCTGATATCCTTATATTTCTCTATTTGTCAGATATCTTTTCCCTGTCAGCTTCTGTTTTTTCCTTCTCTTCCGTTTCTTCTTTTACAAGTCTTCCATAAAGCTTTGTCATTTTATAAATCTTCTGAATAATTGTTTCATTGAGCTGGCCTTTTTTCATACGCCACTTCCAGTTGTCACCAAGAGTTGACGGTTCATTGATCCTTGCCTCATTTCCAAGGCAGAGATAATCCTGTACCGGGATCACACAGCGATCTGCAACACTGGACATCGCCGCACGTATCATGCTCCACACTGCCGCAGTCTCATGCTTGCCCTCACAGCCAATATAGGCCCTGGCAAAATTTCGGTCATGCTGGCTCAGATTGCGGAACCATCCTCTTGTTGTCTCATTGTCATGAGTACCTGTGTAAACAATGCAATTCCTTTCATATCTGTGCGTCAGATACGGACTGTCCTCATTCTCGTCAAAAGCAAACTGCAATACCTTCATTCCCGGAATCCGGATTCTTCCACCATCTCGATCACACTGTCTGTAAGGAGACCAAGATCCTCTGCGATCACATCCAGCTTTCCAAGATTCTTTTCAAGCGCACGGAACAGATCCATTCCCGGTCCCTTTTCCCAGTGACCGAACTCCGCAGTTTTATCTCCGTACGGAATGGAATAATACTCATCAAAGCCTCTGAAATGGTCGATCCTTACCACATCATAAAGCTTCATACAATTTGCCATTCGGCGTGTCCACCATGCATAGCCTGTTTTCTTGTGATATTCCCAGTCATAAAGCGGATTTCCCCAGAGCTGCCCTGTGGCGGAAAAAGCATCCGGCGGACATCCGGCAACGCCGATCGGAATATTTTCCTTATCAAACTGGAACAATTCCGGCTGTGCCCAGGCATCCGCACTGTCAAACGCAACGTAGATCGGGATGTCTCCGATCATCTCCACTCCCTTAGCATTTGCATAAGCTTTCAGTGCTGTCCACTGTTTAAAAAAGCAGAACTGCTGGAAACAGTAAAATCCCACTTCTTTTGCAAGCTTCTCTCTTTCTTCAGCCAATGCAGCTTTTTCTCTGTTTTTAAGTTCCGTAGGCCATTCGATCCAGCTGATCCCATTCAGGCTGTCCTTGATTGCCATATACAGGCTGTAATCTTCCAGCCAGGCAGCATTTTCTTTTACAAACTTACGGTACTCCTGGTCTGTCTCACAGTCATAATTTTCAAAGGCTTTTCTCAAAAGCCGAAATCTGGAATTATAAATCTTCTCATAATCCACATAGCTCTCGTTTGTACCCCAGTCACAGTCCTCGCAATCACTTTTATCCAGATATCCCTCTTTTACAAAAGCCTCCAGATCAATAAAATACGGATTTCCCGCAAAGGTAGAAAAAGACTGGTATGGTGAATCTCCATATCCGGTAGGTCCGAGAGGAAGAATCTGCCAGTATTTCTGTCCTGCTCTTGCCAGCTGGTCTACAAACTCATATGCTTCCTCAGAAAAGCATCCGATCCCATATTTCGATGGCAGACTGGACACTGGAAGTAAAATCCCACTTGCTCTCATAATTTACGAATCCTCCTGTTTTCTCAGTAGTTGCGCCCTCTCACAGATGTCTGCAGGAGCACTCAGATTTTTATTATATCACTCTGTCACAGAGCGTTCAAAGTCCTTTTTTGCAGATATATGTAAATATATCATGATAAACCTTTTCCCTGTCTTTCTCATTCAGGATCTCGTGGCGCATTCCCGGATATAATTTTCCCCGGACATCCCGGTATCCTGCACAACGCATGGCACGGACAGACTTCGCAAACTGTCTCACATTTCCCATGCAGGGATCCTCCGCCCCACTAATAAACAGCACCGGCATTTCCGGCTTTGTACACTTCCAGTGCTTCACATCATAGGCTCTTTTCATCAGGTCAAAAAAGTGCCAGATATGCATCATCCGTAAAGGTAAATCCACAGTATTCTGAATCCGAATAATCCTGCACAACCTGCGGATCAGAGCAGATCCAGGAAAAACGGTTTTTTCTTTTTTAAAGTGCATTGCATAGCTTCCAAAAGACATCATCTCGATCAGACCCGCACTGTGTTTAGGCCCGAAAACAGTCTTTCCCGCTTTTGCCAGAGCTACTCCGACCGGACGAAATACATTATAGCTGGGTGAGCCGCAGACGATCAGCATATCCATACAGCTGTCATGATGAGCTGCATAGGCACGAACTGCCAGAGAGCCCATGCTGTGTCCGAAAAGGATCAGCGGAATACCTGGGAAATGATCCTTGATCAAGCAGTTCACCGTATGGATATCCTGCAGCATGGCATCCGCCCCACCACCGTACATATACCCAAGATCCTCTTTACTGCGTACGCTTTTCCCATGGCCACGGTGATCATGGATCACACTTATATATTTTCGCTCTGCCATATATTCCATAAAAGGAATGTAGCGTTCCTTGTACTCACTCATTCCGTGAACGATCTGTATGATCCCACGGTATTTCTCATTACGTTCCAACTCCGGCACTACTGCCAGGCAGGAAATTTCCAATCCGTCTGCTTTTGAAGGAAATGAATACTGAATTGTCCGTAACATATATTTCACCTCACCTTTTCTGCTGCATAAAGCGGGCATTCGCATTCCGCTTTGTCACCTGTACTCAACCACTTTTTCTGTGTCTTCCAGTATATCATAACACAGGGGGTTTCTCAAACAGTAAACCTATGATATAATCGTTACGGTAACACAGGGTGATGCTGTTTGCCCGCAAATGCAAACAGATATCCTCTGACTTACCCACCCGAAAACCAGAATGACTTATTGTAAGGAGGAATAATGAATACAGAAGACAATAATGATTTTTATGACGATGAGCTCTCCAGATCATTGATCTCCAATGATTTTGAAGGCGACACTCCCCACAGAAAGAAAAAAAGCAAAAAGCCTCTCGTGATCTGTCTGATCATCCTTCTGATCGCTGCCGCAGCCGGCGGAACCGCCTGGTATATGATGCAGCGCCATAAACCGGTAGAAGCCACAGAAAAATTTCTCACAGGAATGCAGAACATGGATTTTACCACAATGGAGAACCTTCTCCAGAGTCATGATCTCAGCGCTCTGGATGATGCAGATATCCGTGATTCTGCTTACACAGATTTCTTCACTACCGTCAACAAAAAAATGACCTACAAGATCACCAAAAACAAATTTGACATCCAGAACGGAACTGCCAGGATAACGGTTCACATGAAATATATTGACGGAACCAATATCTATGCAGCAACTATTCAGGAATACACCCGTAAGGTTGCTGTCGCAGCCTATGCCGGAAAGGAAATGACACAGGATGATATCCAGGAAATGCTCGCTGCACTTCTTGCCGAAAATGCTTCCACAGCTGATGAGAAATACAGTGAGATCGATATTACCTATCCTCTGATCAAAATCGGCAGCGACTGGAAGATCGTTTCTCTGGATGACACCACAGTCAAGGTTATGTGCGCAAACTTCAAAAGCGTAAAAGACGAAATATCATCCCAGCTTACGGATGACAGCACAGATAGCAGTTCTGCCGCTGCAGAGGATTCTTCCACCCCAGGCAGCACGGCCTCTGCTGAGGGCACAAGTGCATCCATTGATATTACAACTGACAAATTCTCCGTCCGTTTCAAACAGTTTGCGATTTCCAAGGACTACGGCGGAAATCCCTGTCTGATGATCTACTACGACTATACAAACTCCGGCGATTCCCAGTCCAGTGCATTTGTAGACTTCACCCTGCAGGCTTCCCAGAACGGAGAAGTTCTGGAAGGAACTTATCCGGAAGCCAGCGATGATGCTGTAGATAACTACATGAGCACCATTGATCCCGGAAAAACCGTCACTGTATGCCAGGTATTTCTTCTGAAGGATACTACCAGTGATGTAACGCTTCAGGGCAAAGAAACTCTGAATGTAAGCGGCGGACAGACAACCTCTCAGATTCTGAAGCTGAAGTAAGATATCGGAATCGCCTGGCGGATATTTACGATCCAAATTCGATAAACCGGAAATTTACATTTTATCTTGCATATGAAAAGAAAACGGAAATTTCTCCTTCATGATTTTTTCATGGCTGGCAGAAATTTCCGTTTTTCTTTTTCTCATTCCTGTGTATATTTTTTCGATTCCATGAAAAACTATTTCCTGTATAACGAAAGGATGGTGACTTATGTCAAATAAATGTCTGCAGTACTTCACCCTGACCATTGCTGTGGTCGGTGCCATAAACTGGGGTCTGATCGGCTTCTTTAATTTTAATCTGGTAGCATTCCTGTTCGGAAGCATGAGCTGGCTCTCCCGGATCATCTACGGACTTGTAGGCTTATGCGGGCTTTATCTTCTGACCTTCTATACTCTGATCGATCAGGGTGAAACAACTGAATAAGCTACGCAGTAACACATAACGCGAAAAATCCTCTGCTGCATAAAAATAAAGCAGAGGATTTTTCGCAATAAAAAAGAACTCTGATCATCCTCAGAGTTCCGAAGAGCGATAGACGGGGCTCGAACCCGCGGTCTCGACCTTGGCAAGGTCGCGCGTTACCAACTACGCCACTATCGCACAAGCGGGTGATGGGAATCGAACCCACGTATCCAGCTTGGAAGGCTGGTGTTCTACCATTGAACTACACCCGCAGTTATGAAATTATAAATCTTCATCCTTCGATGAGAGCGATACGACAGGGCTCCGAACCCGCGGCTGTCGACTTGCAGTCGCGCGTTACGACTACGCACGTATCGCATAAGCGGGTGATGGGAATCGAACCCACGTATCCAGCTTGGAAGGCTG
>ENA-OQCE01000575-OQCE01000575.1-human-gut-metagenome-genome-assembly--contig:-NODE-575-length-17731-cov-3.097819_pt1 | contig 17731 bp, 22 predicted proteins | sample MGYA00242495_ERZ504572 | MGnify/ENA primary metagenome ERZ504572 (study PRJEB26092, sample SAMD00036228) | human gut metagenome | host: Homo sapiens | study: EMG produced TPA metagenomics assembly of...
GCAGGAATCCCCATCCTCGATTCCTTGGGCCCCGAAGGGGATCATGCCCATACCATGCAGGAATATGCCGTTCTTGACAGCCTCTTTACCCGTACAGCCATGCTGGTCCGTACCATCTTGAAACTTACGGACGTTACCCTATAAGAAAAAAAGGAGAACTCACGATGAGCGAAAATCCTCAGCAGGCGGCAAAGCCCGTCCAGAACAAAAAAGTCTCGGTCCCAAGTCCTATTATGATCATTGCGGTCATCCTCGTCTTAAGTGCCATTGCTACGTATATTGTACCGGCTGGTGAATTTGTCCGCATCAAGACGCAGCCAGCGGCCGTATGATTGTTGATCCGAACTCGTTCCATTTCATTGCCCAGAAACCAACGAAGATCCTGGATTTCTTGATGTCTATTCCAAAGGGCATCAAAGGCGCGGCCAGTATTGTTGGCTTCCTTATGATCATTGGCGGTGCCTGAACGTCATGGCGGAAACAGGCGCCATCCACGCTTTCATGGGCCACGTTGTCAAAAAGATGGAAGGTCACGAAACGCTGATCATTCCTGTCCTTCTGCCGATTTTTATCTGCCTCAGCGCAACGGCTGGCTGCAGCGAAGAATACATTGCTTTTATTCCGCTCATGACCGCTGTGTGCTACGCTTTGGGGTTCGACTCCATTGTAGCGGCTGGTATGTTCCTCTGTGCTGTTGGCGCAGGCTATGGTGCCGGTGTGACGAATCCTTTCACGGTTGGTGTAGCGCAGAGCATTTCAGGGCTGCCCATGTTCTCAGGGATCCAGATCCGTCTTGTCATGCTTGTAACCCTCATCATTGTTACGGTGATTCCACTCTACCTTTATGCCCGTATGGTCAAGAAGCATCCGGAAAAGAGCTTCATGTATGACTATGACAGATCTACAAGGAAAAGATGAACATCGAATCCATTATGGGTGAAACGGGCACTATGACCCGAACCCATAAGCTTGTCCTTTTTGGTTTCTGTCTTGTTGTAGCCGGTATCCTTATTGGCGTTTTGAAGTTTGATTTCTATATGGATGAAATTGCGGCTCTTTTCATTGCCCTCATCATTTACACCGGCATTGTGTCCCGCATGAATGCGAACAAGGTCGCCAATGCTTTCATCAAGGGCGTTGCCGGTATGGCGCTTCCTTGCATGATGGTCGGTATGTGCAAAGGCGTGACCATTTTGTTGGATAATGGCCATATCCTTGATACCATCATCTACTACCTAGCAAACTCCCTGAACGCCGTGCCGAAATCCATGCTTGGCATTGGGATGTTCATTGTTCAGGATATCTTCAACATGGTGGTTCCTTCCGGTTCCGGTCAGGCCGCCATCACGATGCCAATCATGGCGCCGTTGGCTGACCTCGTCGGCATTACCCGTCAGACTGCTGTCCTTGCCTTTCAAATGGGCGATGCCTTCACCAACAGTGTCACTCCTGCAAGCGGTACGACCATGACCATCCTCAGCATTGCTGGCATTCCCCTGCGCCGCTGGTGGAAATTTGCTATCCCCATGCTGGGCATTTGGTGGATTGTAGCCTTTGTGGTTCTCTTTTATGCAACGGCCGTTCAGATCGGTCCCTTCTGATTATGGAATAAAAGCCTTTCCTGCTGTTTTGCGGCAGGGGAGGGACTTTTTCTTTTGTGCGAAAACAAGATTTTTATGCTTTTTCTTGCAGTTCACGCAAAGAACCGATAAACTAAGAGCAGATAGAAGCAAAGGAGCTCATTATGTTCAGTCAATTTTTTGCGTCCCTGCAGCAGGATGCCAAACTTTTTTTATTTTTCCCCATCCTATGCGCCCTCTTTCGGGCTATTTTCATCAAGGTCTACAGCCCGTACCCCAATTTTGCGGGGAAGGGAAAGATTCTCTGGCACACCTTTCGTTACGGTTTTTGGTGGGGCATGGACTTTAACGCCTATGTTTTCCTGATTTCCCTGGTCCTTGTGAGCCTGCCCGGCGCCTTTTTTCCTGCCTATTTTGCCCTGGGCAATACACTGCGTCTTGTGGGCGGCCTGCTTTATGCCCTTGTCCTTTATCTTGCTTTCATGGGAAAGATGCTCTACTACAGCCATTTTCATGACATCTACAACCAGACCATGAAGCTTGGCGCCCATGCGGAAAAGCACAACCTCGTTGATATTTTCTTCCATCAGGACCATGGTGCTTGGATCCTTCTTGGCATTGTGCCCTATCTGTACCTGTGCCGCCTTGCACTCTTGGCGTTTTTAGGTCTTCCCAGTCTTTCCTATCCAGCTATTGCCTCGCCTTTTCTTCGCTGCGCCTTCAATACAGTTGTTTTTCTTTTGTGTATTGCTGCGTTTTACTGGTTCCGGTATGGCGGGACCTTCTGGCATGACGATAAGCCCGAATGGGATACGATTCCGAGTCTTGTGAAAAAGGATATCTTTTTTGCCAAAGCGACCGTGGATGACCTTGTCGCCTTGGAACAGGTGATGAAGCATGACCTCAATGAAGCCTATGAGCACACGGACGAAGAGGACCTTGCCGCCATTGCGCCGCTGGTGCCGGTAAAAATGCCCCTTTCCGATTTTCCCAATCCTGTCTATGCCTTTCGCCGTGCGGCAAAGGGCGCGCGCATCACAAAACCGCGCCATATCTTCCTCCTTGTGGGGGAGACCTATCTTCAGCAGTTCTTTGACCCGGCCTTTGCCTCGCTGAACCTTGTCTCGGGCGGACGGTTTCTCAAGGATGATCCCACACAGCCCAGCTTACGAGTGCCCTTTCAGCTGGCATCATTTCCAGGCCATCCATCGTGAGCCTCATGAGCGGCATCTTTGACGCTGGTCTTGAACTCAACGAAAAAGAAAGCTTCTGGACGAACAAACTTCCTACGGCCCTGCCACGACAGCTGAAGAAACTTGGCTATCACGCGCCTATTGGTATGGCGGCAATGTCACATATGGAAACTTTAACCAGTTTGCTCCCAGCTGCGGCTTTGACGAAGTGGAAACGGCAACGGATTTTTGCGGCCCTGACGCGCCAAAGACCTGGGTCGCGTCTATGACAACCTCTTTCTGGAAAAAGCAGCGGACATGATTCTTTCCGGGGACGAAGAGCGCGGGGAATATCAGTTCCATTTCCTTTATACGACAAGTTATCACGGGCCCTTCAAGATTCCTCTTGAAAAATATGGCTATGATACGGAGCGTGTCATGCCGGATGCTCCGGAAGACATCAAAAACAGCAAGAGTTTGCAAAAGAATCTCGGGACCTTCTGGTTCTCAGACCAGGCGATTGGAAAGTTCCTGCGCACCATGAAGGAAGCTATCCAGACAGTCTTTTCATCGTGACAGGCGACCATTCCTATGACATGAGTGCCGTCCTTGGGAAAACAAGCCTCATGAAACGAGACGCGAACCTGCGGGAACGCCATAGTCCGGTTCTATTCTTCCATCATCCTGAAATCGACCAGTCCCTTTTCGGGGAAAATACCATTGGCGGTCATATGAATATCCTGCCGACGATTTTTGAACTCATTGCGCCAAAGGACTTTACGTACTATTCCCTTATGACGAGCCTCATGGATCCCATCGACCATGTCGTGTCGCCTTACCACTGGCTGCGAAAGGATGCTTACGGGACCTACAGCAACGACTTTTATCAGCCCTTAGGGGACGGCTTTGGACCGCAGGCTCTTCGGGAAGGCCCTCAGCCGTACCGTGAGGAAAGGGAAGGGTATATGGATCTTACGGGGTACCTTGTGCGCCATCCGGAACTTTTAGGAAAGGAAGAATAGTCATGGGCAGCATAACCTGCATCATCCTCACTAAAAATGAAGAAAAAAATCTTCCCAGCGCCCTTCAAAATGCTGCGTCCTGGGCCGATGAGATTCTTGTCGTTGACTCTGGAAGTGACGATGGGACCGTGGAAATCGCAAAAAAAAGCGGTGCTTCTGTGATTTACCGGGCTTGGGACGGGGACTTTGCCGCCCAGCGTAATTTTGCCCTGACGGGTGCCCATGGTGACTGGGTACTTTATCTTGATGCCGACGAACGGCTTACAGCAGGGGCCATCCAAAAGGTCCTTGCCATCAAAAAGGGAGCGCCCAACCACCATTACTCCTTCCGCAGGGAAAATATTGCCTTCGGTCATCATTTCCATCATGGGGCGTTCGGACCGGATCGGGTCGTGCGCCTTTTCCCAAAAGCGGCGGTCCACTGGGAGGGAAAGGTCCACGAACACGCCGTTTGCACCGTGCCTCTTGAGGCCCTTTCAGAAAGGATGGACCATTATACCTATGCGGCCTTTGCCGATTGGTGGCGCAAAGCCGGCCAGTACACGACCATTTGGGCCGATGATGCCTACGCCCGAGGAAAAAGGGCAAGCTATGGAAAAGCAGCCAGCCATGCCCTTTTGGGCATGCTTAAGGTCTATCTTCTCCAAGGAGGATTTCTTGAAGGAAGTATGGGCATCATTGCCACACTCCAGCACGGTATCTATACGGCCATAAAATATGCAAAACTGGCGGAAAAAAATAATTGAAGAAGTGATAATTCCCTCAAATTGGGGTTCCCTGTTTGAGGGATTTTTTATATTTCAAAAATAGAGGCTTATTTTACAGGTTCTTTCTTACGTGGATAAAAAGCCATCAAATGATTCATTGTAAGTTTCTTTAGTGTGGACAGCTTGTTCTTCAGATGCGGACTTTTTTCTTAACAAAAAAGGTTCCTAACTGCGACTTATCCTTTATTCCTTCACCGGTTGGTTTCATTCATAGGCCTGTTTAAAAAATTTCAAGTTGATTTGTGATGGCTGGATAACACGATATTGCGATGCTTTCTTCAAAAATGGTTCACTTTTTTTTATATTTCGAATAATACGATGAAAATGTTACAGTGAACGTTCGGGATTGTCCTTAATATAAAGACAATAGCGAAAAGTCCTTATTTTCTGTCTTTTATGGAAGAACAAATCTTGTTATAATACGTGTAACAAATGTTGCACTTTAAACCAATTAGGGGGTATCGAAATGAGCAGCAACACAAATTCAAAAAACAAAGCCATGACTTGGCAAGCTCTGTGCCTAATGGCCTACACGGTCGTGTGGGGATTTGGCAATACGGTCAATGGCTTTGCCAACCAAGGTCTGAAAGTCGTCGTTTCCTGGATGATTCTCTTCCTCTTCTACTTCATTCCGTACACGTTGATGGTGGGGGAAATGGGCGCGACCTTTGAAAATGGTGCTGGCGGTGTCAGCTCCTGGATCAAAGAAACCATGAGTTCCAAATTGGCCTTCTTGCTGGCTGGACCTTCTGGGTAGTCAATATTCCTTATCTAGCCCAGAAACCGCAGAATATCCTTATTGCTATGGGGTGGGCCATTTTCCAGAATGACCAACTGACAACCATGATTTCGCCTATGATGCTTCAGCTTATCAGCTTGGCATTTTCATTGTTCTTCATGTGGTATGCCGCTCAGGGTGTATCGGCTTTGAAGCGCATTGGTTCCATTGCCGGTTCCTTTATGTTTATCATGAGCATCCTTTATGTGCTTCTCGTTCTCGCTGCGCCTTACATCACGGAAGCAAAGACCTTCTCCTACAGCCTCAGCTGGGATACGTTCATGCCGAACTTCAACTTTGAATACATGACGACCCTCAGCATCCTCGTCTTTGCTGTCGGTGGCTGTGAACGCATTGCACCGTATGTCACGAACCTCCAGAATCCGGATAAGGAGTTCCCGCGTGCCATGATTGTCATGACCGCAATGGTGGCTGTTACGGCTGTTCTTGGTACCTTTGCCATGGGTCTTATGTTTGACCCCAACAATGTGCCGAAGGACCTGATGATGAATGGAGCTTACTACTGCTTCGCCAAGCTCGGCGCTTATTATGGCGTGGGCCGCGCTTTCGTCATCCTCTATGCTATTTGCCAGTTCTTTGGCAGGCAGCAACCCTTGCCATCTCCATTGACGCACCCATCAAGTTCCTCTTAAGTGATGTTGATCCGAAATTCGTACCTCATTCCTTCACGAAGATCAACGAAAAGGGCATCCCTGTGAGCGGTTACAAACTGACGGGCATCCTTGTCAGCATTCTTATCATCGTACCGGCCCTTGGCATTGGCGACATGACAACGCTCTACATCTGGCTCCTGCGCCTGAATGCCATCTGCATGCCGCTGTCCTACCTGTGGGTCTTCCTGGCTTATATGGCGCTCAAACGGGCGAAAAAGGCTTACAGCTCTTCCTACTACCTTACAAAGAGCAAAGGCACCGGCTTTATGATTGGTTTCTGGTGCTTTGCCCTGACGACCTTTGCTTCGCTCATGGGTATGGTTCCTTACGGTGTAGAAATGTATTCTTCCACCTGGTGGTTCCAGATGATCATGAACGTCGTAACGCCGGTCATCCTTCTTGGTATCGGCCTTATTTTCCCTATCCTTGCACGCCGCGAACGGGAAAGATTGGGCGAGACGGCATAACCTTAATAATTTAATCGGCGTGGACATCGCTCCGATTTGATGGAAAACATGAGCCATTGCTTCAGAAACATATCCGAAGCAATGGGCTCATGGCATATTGGAAGAAGGAACGTACTGCGATTGGGAAAAACGTAAAAGGGGCCATCATGCTGTCATGACTCTTCGGCGCTGGCTGTCGAGCTAAAAGATAAAAAGGCAGCTGTGATGCTGCAGGGACATGTTTCCAGGTGAATGTAATTCCGACCCATCCCCCGCAGGGGGGCGGTTTGGGTCCGTGTCTCACGGTCTTTTAGCATCACATCTCGACCGCCTTTTTCCACCGCTGCCTTGACAATCTTTCCCAATTTTGCTATATTGTTCGGAGCGCAATGAGGGGGTTGGCATTCCTGAGCGACTGTACCACAAGAGAGGCTGCCTTGGCAGCAAACAGGTGGAACCGCGGAAGTCACTCCCGTCCCTGTAATGTAGATGATTCTCGTCTATATTGCAGAGACGGGAGTTTTTGTTTAGGAGGAGAAAACCATGAATTTCCAAGACATCATTTCGGCGCTGAGTGCCTATTGGGGGGCGTCAGCAATGCATCAACTTCCATCCTTATGACGTAGAAAAAGGAGCTGGGACCATGAACCCGGCAACTTTCCTTCGCGTCTTGGGACCGGAGCCGTGGAACGTATGCTATGTGGAACCGTCCCGCCGCCCGGCTGACGGACGTTATGGCGATAACCCTAACCGCCTTTATCAGCATCATCAGTTCCAGGTCATCATGAAACCGTCTCCGGATAACATTCAGGAACTGTATCTTGAAAGCCTGCGCGAACTAGGGATCCATCCCGAAGAACACGATATCCGTTTTGTTGAAGACAATTGGGAATCGCCGACCCTGGGTGCCTGGGGCATGGCTGGGAGGTCTGGCTCGACGGGATGGAAGTGACGCAGTTCACCTACTTCCAACAAGTTGGCAGCCTTGATATCAAACCTGTTGCCGTTGAAATCACGTACGGCCTCGAACGCCTTGCCATGTATATCCAAGGTGTGGAAAATGTCTACGACATCAAATGGGTGGGCGATGTGACCTACGGCGATGTGTATCACACAAACGAGGTGGAACAGTCCTGCTACAGCTTTGATATTGCCGATACGGATCTGCTCTTTGACCTCTTTGATAAATATGAAAAGGAAGCCAAAAGGTCCTGTTAACGGGGAACATCCATCCAGCTTATGATTATGTGCTCAAGTGCTCCCATACGTTCAACCTTTTGGACGCCCGAGGTGCCATCAGCGTTGACGAACGGACCAACTACATCGGCCGTGTCCGCGCCCTGGCCCGCCTGTGCGCCGCGGCGTATGTGGAACAGCGTGAAAAGATGGGATTTCCTATGCTGAAGAGAGGGAACAACTAATGGCTACGTTATTATATGAAATCGGAACGGAAGAAATGCCGGCCCAATACATGCCGGGTATCTTGAAAAACTATAAGGAACTGGCAGAAACAAAACTCAAGGAAGCCCGTATTCCTTTTGAAAAAGTCAGCGTCTACGGAACGCCGCGCCGCATGGCCTTTGTGGCTGAAGGCATTGCTGACCGTCAGGAAGATATGACGGCAGAGAGCAAAGGTCCATCCCTCAAGATTGCCTTTGACGCAGACGGCAACCCGACGAAAGCGTCCAGGGCTTTGCCCGCGGTCAGGGTGTGGAAGTCTCTGCCCTTGAAAAACGGGATGGTTACGTTTATGCCATCAAACACACAAAGGGCGGTGAAACCAAGGTCCTGCTGCCTGCCTTGTTGGATGATATTCTCCACAGCCTGTCCTTCCCAAAGACCATGCGCTGGGCCGACTATGACTTCGGGTTTGTCCGTCCTTTCCACTGGATGGTGGCCCTTCTTGACAGTGAAGTCATTCCTGTTGAAGCAAACGATGTCAAAAGCGGCAATGTGACCCGCGGCCATCGCTTCCTGGGCAGTCAGACCATTACGATTCCTTCGGCCGAGGCTTATGTAAAAACCCTCGAAGAAAACTTCATCATTGTCGACGTGGAAAAACGCCGTGCCTCATCCGGGAACAGATTGAAGCGTTGGGCAAAAAAGCCGGCGGCCATACGGCCATTTCTGAAGACCTGCTCGATGAAGTCACTTATCTTGTCGAATATCCGACGGCCCTTTGCGGTTCCATTGATGATAAGTACCTGAAGCTCCCGAAAGAAGCTGTCATTACTCCCATGCGCGACCATCAGCGCTACTTCCCTGTCCTTGATGACAGCGGCAAGCTTTTGCCTTATTTCATTACGGTCCGCAACGGCAACAGTGAACATCTTGACATCGTGACCCACGGCAACGAACGCGTCCTTCGTGCCCGTCTTGACGACGCGGTCTTCTTCTTTGAAAACGACCGGAAAAAGAGCCTTGAAGCACATCGGGAGGCCCTGCATGATGTAGCCTTCCAGCGCGGCATGGGGAATATGTATGAAAAGACGGAACGCCTCGAAGCCCTTACGAGCTGCCTCCTCAAGGAATCGGGCGTTGCCGCTGATGAAAAGGCTCTTGTTCGCGCAGCCCGCCTCAGCAAGGCCGATCTTGTGACCGGCATGGTTACGGAATTTACGGAACTGCAGGGCACCATGGGCCGTGAATATGCCCTTCTTGACGGCGAAGGCGATACGGTCTCGACGGCTATTGGAGAGCAGTACATGCCGCGCTTTGCCGGCGATGAACTGCCTCAGACGAATGAAGGCCGTCTCCTTGCCATTGCCGATAAACTGGATAATATCACAGCAACCTTCAGCCGCGGGGAAGCTCCAACCGGTTCCCAGGATCCCTATGCCCTGCGCCGCCAGGCCCTGGGTATCCTCAATATCGTCACCGATGGAAACATCCACTTTGCCCTTACAAGCGCCATCAAGGAAACCTTGAGCCGCCTGCCCAAAACGAATCAAAGTGAAGACAAACTTGTGGCTGATATTGTTGAATTCTTCGCCCAGCGTTCCAAGAACATGATGCTTGACCGCGGCGTTCGGTACGATATCGTCGATGCCGTCCTTGGTGCTGAAGGCCGGGATGACCTGTGCGACGCTTTTGCTGCCGCTGATGCCCTGACGGCCTATCTCGGTACGGATAAGGCGCCAGAAACGCTTCAGGCCTTTACCCGCGTGGAAAATATTACCAAGAAAAGTCGCGTTGACGCACCTGTTTCCGAGGCCCTTTTGAGAGAAGACGCTGAAAAAGCCCTCTTTGAAGCTGTGGAAAAGGCTGCTGAAAACGTACATGGAATGCTTCTTTCCCGTGATTTTGCCGGCGTCCTTACCGCTTGCGACAGCCTTTCTGCACCCATCAACCATTTCTTTGATGACGTCATGGTCATGGATAAGGATGAAGCCGTAAAGCAAAACCGCCTTGCCCTTTTGACAAAGATCCGCAGTCTCATTGGCTGTGTGGGTGATGTCTCTCTTCTTGTCATGAAATAAAAACGTCATACTAAAAAGCCGGAAGATCCGATGTTAATAGGTTCTTCCGGCTTTTTGCATGCTGACGTCATGGTTAGAGATTGGCGTTTACTTCGTCGTATTTATGATCCTTCTTAAAAAGGCTCACGGCGTAGGAACACATGGCAGGATCTTGACGCGGCTGTCCCGGGCTCCCATGACAACAGCGTCCACGAGACGGCGGGCCAGGCCTCTTCCTCCATAGGCGGGATCGACGACGGTGTGTTCAATGACCCAGACATCTCCATCAAGGGTGTAAGAACAGTACCCTACTTCTTGGTCTCCATCGTAAGCTGCGGAACGGTTATTATTTTCTTCAAAGCGTACACTGATGCAATCGTCCATGCCGTACTCCTTTCCTTGTCTAACGTTTCTAAGTGTTTTACGGCTTAGGATATTTTACACTATTTCCTCTTATTTGGATAGAGGCAAGGTATGAAAAAAGAGCTGCCGCCCCATATGGCGGGGAGCAGCCCAGAAACTGTTTTAGAGATTTTTGAAGACGGACAAAAGGTCTTCCTTGAGGTCTTCTACATCTTCAAGACCTACGGAAAAGCGCAGAAGCGTATCCGTAATTCCCTTTTCTTTTGCTTCTTCCGGCGTCAAGTCCGCGTGAGTCTGGGTGCGGGGATAGGTCATGAGGCTTTCGGCACCGCCCAAACTTTCAGCAAACTGGATGAGGGAAATCCCTTCAAGGATTTTCTTGGCCCGCTCCGGTGTATCAACATAAAACGAAATCATGCCGCCAAACCCGGTGGCCTGTTTTTTCTGGATCTCATACCCCGGATGTTCGGGAAGGCCTGGATAGAGGACCTTTTGCACATAGGGCTGGGTCTTTAGGAAAGCAGCCAGCGTTTCTGCATTTTTTTCGTGCTGGCGCATACGCAGGGGGAGGGTGCGGAGGCTGCGCAGCATGAGCCAGGCGTCAAAAACGCTCAGGCAGGCTCCTGTCGTTTTGTAGATGGAACGAAGTTTTTCCGCGATGGATTTTTCCCGGCTGATTACAAAGCCTGCGAGGATATCGTTGTGACCGGCCAGGTACTTCGTCCCGCTGTGCAGGACAATATCGCAGCCAAGTTCCAGAGGGCGTTGGAAATATGGGGTGAGGAACGTATTGTCAACGATGACCAGAAGACCTTTTTGTGGGCAAGTTCTGCCAGGGCGCGCAGGTCGGTGATTTCCATGGTGGGATTTGTCGGTGTTTCCAGATAGATGGCCTTTGTTTTAGGTGTAATGGCTCTTTCCACGGCTTCAAGGTCGCTTGTATGGACGGCGGAAAAGGTTAGACCGTACGGTTCGTAGACGGAACGGAAGAGACGGAAGGAGCCGCCATAAAGATCAAAACCTGTAAGGATATGGTCTCCGGATACAAAAAGACGCATCACCGCATCAATGGCAGCCATACCGGACGAAAAGGCGAGGGAATCGACGCCGCTTTCAAGGGCGGACATGACTTTTTCCAAACGGGCATGGGTGGGATTGGATTCCCGGGTGTAGTTGAAGCCTGTTGACTCTCCTACATGAGGATGGGAAAAGGTGGACGTACAGTAAATCGCCGGTGAAACGGCACCCGTTGCATCGTTGGGCCCGTCTCCATGGATACAGGTTGTTTGAAACTTCATGGAAACCCCTCCTAAAACATAGAAAATTGATAGGATTAAAAAGCATAAAAGAAATCACATCAATGATTTTCTACTACTTTACGATGAAAAAAAGCGGCTGTCAATAGAAAGGCCCATGATTGATTGGAAGACAGCCTCTTCTTTCAGTATAAGAAAATGCGCGAGGCGTTTTTGATCGGGCCTGAGGGAAGTTCTCTGCCGATTGAGTGAGGATAAAGGCGGGGCGGGGGATGTTCACACGTCCTTTCATGTGATATAATCATTAGATGTTAAAAGTATAGACAGGCGGTGAGACCATGAGTATTACAGCGAAAGATGTCAAACATATCGCAACTCTGTCGAGACTCAATGTGCCGGCAGATGAGCTGGAAAAATTCGAGGACCAGTTCAACCAGATCCTTAATTATGCGGAAATCCTGAAACAAGTCGATACGACGGGAATTGAACCTTCTCCTTATGTCCTTCCGACGAGCAATGTCTTCCGTGAAGATGTGCCCCAAGAAGGGCTCTCCCACGAGGACGCCATGAAAAATGCACCGGAAGAACATGATGGCGGCTTTAAGGTACCCCGCGTCATCGAATAAGAGGAGGAAGCACTGTGACGTTATATAATGAAACTGTTCACGATCTCCATGAGAAGCTGACCAAAAAAGAAATCAGCTCCGTGGAACTGACCGAAAAAGTCTTTGACCGCATTGACAAAGTCGAAGACAGTGTCAAGGCATACATTACCTTGGATAAAGAAGGGGCCCTGAAGAAAGCTCGCGAAGTCGACCAGAAGATTGCCGCGGGTGAGGCCATAAAGCCGCTGACGGGGATTCCCGGCGCCATCAAGGACAATATCAGCCTCAAAGGTATGCGCCTGACGTGTGCTTCAAAGATCCTGGAAAACTTCCAGCCCGTCTACGATGCCCACGTCATTGAAAATCTCCGTAAGGATGATACGGTCTTTATCGGTAAGACCAACATGGATGAATTTGCCATGGGTTCCACGACGGAAACAAGTTATTTCAAGGCCACGTCGAACCCTTGGGATCTTACCCGCGTACCGGGCGGTTCTTCCGGCGGCAGTGCCGCTGCTATCGCAGCCGGCGAAGCTATTTGGTCCCTGGGCAGTGATACGGGCGGATCCATCCGTCAGCCTGCTTCCTTTAATGGCTGTGTCGGAATCAAACCGACCTATGGCCGTGTCTCCCGTTATGGCTGCATTGCCTTTGCTTCTTCCCTTGACCAGATTGGGCCCATCACGAAGGATGTGACCGATGCGGCGATTGTCCTCAACACAATCTGCGGCGTAGACGCCCATGATTCGACTAGTGCAAATGTCCCTGTGCCCGACTTCACGAAAGCCTTGAAACAGGACGTAAAGGACATGGTCATCGGCCTCCCGAAGGAGTTTTTTGGCAAGGGGACCGATCCCAAAGTCGCTGAACAGATCAAATTGACGGCGAAAAAATATGAGGAGCTGGGCGCAAAAGTCGTTGAAGTTTCCCTGCCTCATACGGAATATGCCGTCATTACGTACTACATCATCGCACCGGCAGAAGCGTCGGCCAATCTTGGCCGTTTTGACGGTGTTCGTTACGGCTTCCGTGACCTTTCTGCCAAATCGGCCCCGGAAATGATGGCCGCCACCCGTACGGAAGGCTTTGGCGAGGAAGTGCGCCGCCGCATCATGCTTGGGACCTACGTCTTAAGCTCTGGTTATTACGACGCTTACTACAACAAAGCCATGCAGGTCCGTACCCTCATCCGTCAGGACTACCAGAAGGCCTTTGAGACCTGTGACCTCCTGCTTACCCCGACGAGCCCGGTCGTGGCCTACTCACTCGATGCCAAGATGGATCCCCTGACGGTCTATATGCTTGATGTGACGACCATTCCTGTCAACATGGCCGGCCTGCCCGGTATGTCCATCCCCTGCGGATTTGTGGATGGCATGCCCGTTGGTGCCCAGCTCATCGGCAAACCGCTTGGCGAGGAAACCCTGCTGCGCGCCGCTTACACCTTTGAACAGCTACGGAATTCCACAAAGCCGTGGCGCCCCTGGGAGGTAAGAAATAATGACTGAATATACTACTGTAATTGGTCTTGAAGTCCATGCCGAACTAAAGACGAAGACCAAAGCTTTCTGCTCCTGCTCCACTGCCTTTGGCAGCGAACCGAACACCCATGTCTGCCCTGTCTGCCTTGGTATGCCTGGCGCCCTGCCGGTCATGAACAAGCAAATGGTTGAATTTGCCCTGCGGTTTGCCCTGGCTGTCAATTGTGATATCCAGCACTACAGCAAGTTTGACCGGAAAAACTATTACTATCCAGATCTTGCCAAAGCCTACCAGATTTCCCAGTTCTATCAGCCTATCGCCTTGGGCGGTCATGTTGATGTCAACGTAAATGGTGAAACCAAGCGCATTGGCATTACGAGAATTCATATGGAAGAAGATGCTGGTAAGCTCGTCCATTCCGGTGCCACCATTTCAACGAGCGACTCTTCCGCCGTTGACTATAACCGTGCCGGTGTGCCCCTTATCGAAATCGTTTCCGAACCGGATATGAGAAGTGCGGCAGAAGCCCGTGCTTATATGGAAAAACTCCGTTCCTACCTGCAGTACACGGAAGTCTGCGATGGAAAAATGGAAGAAGGATCCATGCGCTGCGATGCCAATATCTCCATCATGCCTGTAGGCAGCAAGGAATATGGCACCCGTGCAGAAATCAAGAACCTGAACTCCTTCAAAGCCTTGGAACGGGCCATTGAGTATGAAGTCCAGCGTCAGAAAGAGATACTCGAAGACGGCGGGCACGTCGTCCAGGAAACCCGTACGTGGATGATGCCCAGGGCATGACCTTCTCCATGCGTTCCAAGGAAGAGGCTCATGACTATCGCTATTTCCCGGAACCGGATCTTGCGCCCATCATCATTGATGACGCGTGGATCGAAAAGGCCAAGAGCGAACTGCCTGAACTCCCTGATGCGAAGAAAGACCGCCTCATGAAGGAAAAAGGCCTCGATGAATACAATGCTGAACTCATTGTATCGGACAAGAAATTTGCCGCTTACTTTGATGAAGCCGCTAAATCAACGGAAGACGCCAAGAGTGTCGCCAACTGGATGCTCGGTGACGTATCGGCTTATCTTAATGCCAATAGCGTGACCATTGGCGAATTCCCCGTTTCCCCGACCATCTTGGGGAAATGGTCAACCTCATCAATAAAGGCGTCCTTTCGAGCAAGCTTGCCAAGAAAGTCTTTGCGGAAATGCTCAAGACCGACAAAGCTCCGGCTGCCCTTGTTAAGGAACTGGGCCTTGAACAGGTGAGCGACGCTGGCGCTATCCAAGCCATGGTCGACGAAGTCCTTGCTGCCAATCCGCAGTCTGTTGCGGATATCAAAGCGGGTAAGGATAAAGCCATTGGCTTCCTTGTAGGACAGATCATGAAAAATCCCGCGGCAAAGCCAACCCGGGCATGGTCAACCAGATGATCAAGAAGAGCATTCTCGGCTAAGAAAAATGAAAGGAACGGCATCCCAAGCAATTGGGATGCGTTTTTGTATTTTTGCGATGGACAGTCTCAAATGTATTGCCTTTTGAGAGGTGAAAAAGACCAAACGCACGGCCCGAAACCGTTACTTCTTCGAAGGGTGGGAATCAAACTTAATTTGGCTTCAAACAAGTTTCTCGGACTTCTGTTATCGCTCCAAAGGCACCCTTCGAACTCCGGGCGAATGGTCCCTCACTACCGTTCGTATGAAAAGGTCGCTGTGCGGTCTCATCCACTGCCAAGACGGGGAAATGGCAATGGAACGACTTATGGCCCTCCTGCGATACGTCATGAATCCATTGCCTTAGAAGAATCTTTTCTAAAGCAATGGGCTCAAGTTCTACATCAATTCGGAGCGGTTCTTGCTTTGAATAAAAATCAACCATGCGTCGTCAGGTATACCCCTACAAAAATCACACTGGCTCCGACAATCTGGAGCGGTCCGATGGGATCTGCAAAAATGAGATACCCGGCAACCATTCCCATGACGGGCGTGAAATTCAAAAAGACGGAACTGACGCTGGGACCGACATTCTTGACGCCAATGTTCCAAAAGACATTGGCGGCAATCCCGCCGAAAAGGGTGATATAAAGATAGGAAAGAAAGGGAACAGGCGGCAAGGGAGAAAGGACAAGGGTGTTTGAAAAAATCCCATAAATAGCGGTTCCGGCTGTCCCGCAGAGACTGCACCAGCCAAGGGCCGTAAGGACGTCCATGTGGCCTGTCAGCTTTCGTGAGGCCAGGCTGTAAAAGGCCCAGGCAAGCTGGGATGCAATACAGAAGACGTCGCCTACATTGAAGCTCATGGTGCGGATTATGTCAAAATTCCCTTTGGTAATGACTGCAAGGACGCCGCTAAAGGAGAGCAGGATGCCCAGCCACTGTTTCTTGGAAAAGGCTTCGTGAAGGATCAGGTAGGCGCAGACCGACGTAATGGCAGGTGTCGTCGCCGTAATCAGGGTGCTGTTTGTCACCGTCGTGAACTGGAGACCGTGGAACTGGAGCACGGAATTGAGCATCTGTCCATTGATTCCCATAAAAACAATCCACGGCCAATCTGTCTTGCGGGGGAGAAGCTTTGCCATGTCCCGACCGAGACGGAAGTATTGGTAAAAGAGGATGACCATGCCGACGACGAGGAACCGGAAGGTCGTAATGGTTGCTGGCGTCCAATAAGGGAGCAGCCATTTGAGCGTAATGGGCTGGAATCCCCACAAAAGCCCGATGAGGGACAAGAGGATATATGTTGCCTTCGTGCTGATGATCATCGCCCCCTTTAGTATCATAGATGCATTATATCATAGAAGGCGTCAAAAAAACGGATGGGGCCATTTATCTTTTCGCTAAGCTGGCGGCAGCGTGAATCGGTTCCATTCATTGAAAAACATGAAGAGAAAGCCCAAAATGGCTTGACTTTTCCCTTTTCATATAGTAAATTTATAGGGCTGAAGCTAATTTTAGCACTACCGCCCGGAGAGGTTCCAAAAACTCCGGAAGGAGTACCGTATTCGGCGAGTCTTGGAATGAGGGAGGTGCATCTGAATGTACGCTATTATCCGTACTGGTGGTAAACAGTATCGTGTCAGCGAAGGGGATGTCCTGGAAGTTGAAAAACTGAACGTCCAGGAAGGCGACGAAGTCGTTTTCGATGACGTCCTGACCGTTGTAAGCGATGGGGATGTCAAGGTTGGCAAACCGACTGTAGAAGGCGCTAAAGTCACTGCAAAGGTTGCTGCTCAAGGCAAAGCTGATAAGATCTTTGTTTTCAAATACAAAGCAAAGAGCAACTATCGCAAACGCCAGGGTCATCGTCAGCCCTTCACCCGCGTTGAAATTACTTCTATCGAAGCATAAGCCATGATCAAAGTCGATATTTACGAAGATGATCAAGGAAAGATCAGGGAGTACCGTGTATCCGGTCATGCCGATTCGAATCCCGAGGGATTCGATGAAGTGTGTGCCATGGTTTCCCTCACAACCCAGGTCCCGGTACTTGGGATGGAGCAGGTCCTTTCCCGTACGCTGGATTACAGCGTCGATGAAGAAGACGGATTGCTCTGTGTCAGACTGGTCGATGCGCCCGATGATAAAACCGAAGTCCTCCTGCGGACCATGGTCCTGGGACTGAAGGGCATCCAAAAGGCATATTCCGACTATCTGGCTATCGAGGAACACAGGAGGTGAGTTTAGTGTTCGAATTAATCCTGCAATTACACGCTCATAAAAAAGGTTCTGGTTCCACTCACAACGGTCGTGACTCCAACGCTCAGCGTCTGGGCACGAAAGCTCATGATGGTCAGTTTGTAACGGCTGGTTCCATCATTGTCCGTCAGCGTGGTACCCGTTTCCATATGGGGAAAAACGTTGGGATGGGTAAGGATTACACCATTTTCGCAAAAGTTGACGGTAAAGTCGCTTTTGAAAGATGGGGTAAGGATCGCCGCATCATCAGCATCGTTCCTGTTGAGGCGGAAGCTTAATTCCAAAATAAAAAGACTGCTGCTTTGATGTGTACCCCAAAAACTGGACGCATATAAATTAGTTAAATGGCATTAGTGGATGTTTCCCGATATATTTCGGGAGGCATCCATTTTGTTTTTTTCTGAATCCTTTCCTTGTTGAAATAATGA
>ENA-OQCE01000577-OQCE01000577.1-human-gut-metagenome-genome-assembly--contig:-NODE-577-length-17650-cov-2.128117_pt1 | contig 17650 bp, 24 predicted proteins | sample MGYA00242495_ERZ504572 | MGnify/ENA primary metagenome ERZ504572 (study PRJEB26092, sample SAMD00036228) | human gut metagenome | host: Homo sapiens | study: EMG produced TPA metagenomics assembly of...
CATCATAATTCCCGAATGTAGTGGACCGGTAATTTTCGACGATTTCGGCTTCAAAGGAATGTACATATGGCAAGGATCCGTGAAGCAAGAGTTGCGGGAAAACTCCGCTGCCACTCCGGTCAGGATAGCCGGATGGAATGTGCATATAGTAAGGAGATGTTCGAGGAAGAAGGTGCGTACTATACTTCTCATTTATGGATAACGGGTGCGGATGAAGTTGCCTTTGAATGTTCGTTTACGGTGAAGAAGGGAGAGTCGGTTGCAGAAGCGGAGAAGATTATCGCTTCGCTGGAAACGCGTAAGGATGGGATGAAGTATCCGGCGGAGATAATTCCGGTGCGGCTTTCGGAAATCTATCAGATTAACGAAGCATACGAGTGGGTGGATACTACTGTAAAGGAGTTACTGAAGAAGAATTTTCAAGGAGCGGAGGAAGACATTGCAAGATGCAGCAGATGATGGAAGAAAGCAACATCAGCCCTAAAAAGAAAGATGCGTGGCTGGCTTTTGGCATTGTGCTTTGTGTTATTTTCGCCAATGAAGTGGATGGTATGGAATGGCGTACCTTGGTGGATGGAAACCGGGAAGCGCCCATATTGCTGAATACGTCTACCGGTGAATGGATAGACCCCATGAAGCTGGTTTGGAGCAAAGTAAAGGCAGGAGGTAAAGTGAATCTGCGGAGGTATACAGCTCCTTGTTCTAAGGTCCGGTCATCTTGGTACTGTGAGTTTCAACTTTCAATTTTCATTTATCAACTATTAAAGCATTGGCAGCAGTAAATTCAATTCTTCAGGTGGAAAACCTGACCAAGTCGTTCGGTGACTTGGTACTATTCGAAAATATCTCTTTGGGCTTGTCCGAGGGACAGCGTGTCGGACTGATAGCCAAGAACGGCAGTGGCAAGACAACGTTGCTCAATATCCTTTCTGGCAAGGAAGGGTATGACAGTGGCACCATTTCCTTCCGTCGTGACTTGCGTGTGGGTTATCTGGAACAAGACCCGCAGTACCCAGAAGAGCTGACCGTGCTCGAAGCGTGCTTTCATCATGGCAACAGTACTGTCGAGTTAATCAAGGAGTATGAACGTTGCATGGAGACGGAGGGGCATCCCGGTTTGGACGAAATTCTGGTGCGTATGGACCATGAAAAGGCTTGGGAGTACGAACAGAAGGCAAAGCAGATTCTATCCCAACTCAAGATACGTGATTTCAGTCAGCACGTAAAATACCTGTCCGGTGGGCAGTTGAAGCGTGTGGCACTTGCCAATACTCTTATCACTGAACCCGATTTGTTGATATTGGACGAGCCTACCAACCACCTCGACCTCGATATGACGGAGTGGTTGGAGGAATATCTCCGCCGGAACAACCTCAGCTTGCTGATGGTGACGCATGACCGTTATTTCCTCGACCGTGTATGTTCCGAAATCGTAGAGATAGACAACCGGCAGATTTATCAGTATAAAGGCAATTACAGCTATTATCTGGAGAAGCGCCAAGAGCGTATCGAGGCAAAGACTGTGGAGATAGAGCGTGCCAACAACCTCTACCGCACAGAGTTGGAATGGATGCGCCGCATGCCGCAAGCCCGCGGACACAAGGCGCGTTATCGGAGGATGCCTTTTACGAGTTGGAGAAGGTGGCTAAGCAGCGTTTCAACAACGACAACGTCAAACTGGATGTCAAGGCTTCTTACATAGGCAGCAAGATATTCGAAGCAGACCATCTGTACAAATCCTTTGGTGACTTGAAGATTCTGGATGATTTCTCCTACATCTTCTCCCGTTACGAAAAAATGGGTATCGTTGGGAACAATGGTACGGGCAAGTCGACCTTCATCAAGATACTGATGGGGTTGGAGCAGGCAGACAGCGGCACGCTGGATATTGGCGAGACAGTCCGTTTCGGTTACTACTCGCAGGACGGCTTGCAGTTTGACGAACAGATGAAAGTGATTGATGTAGTGCAGGACATTGCCGAAGTCATAGAACTGGGTAACGGCAAGAAGCTGACGGCATCGCAATTCTTGCAACATTTCCTATTTACTCCCGAGACACAGCACAGCTATGTCTACAAGTTGAGTGGGGGAGAACGCCGCCGCCTCTATCTGTGTACGGTCCTGATGCGCAATCCCAACTTTCTGGTGCTGGATGAGCCGACCAATGACCTTGATATTGTGACACTGAATGTGCTGGAGGAGTATTTGCAGAACTTCAAAGGGTGTGTGATGGTGGTGAGCCACGACCGCTATTTCATGGATAAAGTGGTAGACCATCTGTTGGTGTTCAACGGACAAGGAGACATCCGGGACTTCCCTGGCAACTATACACAATACCGCGACTGGAAAGATGCGAAAGCTCATCAGGAGAAGGAGAAAGAGAAGGAAGTTACCAAGGCTCAGGAGGATAAGACGGCGAAGGTGCGTCTGAACGATAAGCGTCGTATGTCTTTCAAGGAAAAGCGCGAGTTTGAGCAATTGGAACAGGAGATAGCCGATCTGGAAACTGAAAAGAAAGTGATTGAAGAAGCTCTGTGCAGCGGCACCTTGTCTGTGGACGAACTGACGGAGAAGTCGAAGCGTTTGCCGGAACTGTCGGATTGATTGACGAAAAGACATTGCGCTGGCTGGAGTTGAGCGAGATAGAATCGAACTGAAGTCCGGAATTAAAAATTAAGAATTGAAATTATAGAATTAGGAAAGTGGGAAATCTGACGAACTATCATAGCCATAGCCTTTTTTGTGACGGACGTGCCGGCATGGAGGACTTTGTGCGTTTTGCATTGAGTGAAGGTTTTACATCTTATGGCTTTTCATCGCATGCTCCATTGCCTTTTTCTACGGCATGGACTATGGAGTGGGACAGGATGGACGATTATCTGTCTGAATTCCACCGTCTGAAGGAGAAGTATGCCGGACGTATCGAACTGTATATCGGTCTGGAGATTGATTATCTGAATGAAGCGAGCAATCCGTCCATCGCCCGTTTCAGGGAGTTGCCGTTGGACTACCGTATCGGTTCTGTACATCTTCTCTACAATGACAAAGGGGAAGTGGTGGATGTAGATGTATCTGCGGATACCTTTAAGACCATTGTAGACGGACATTTTTGCGGTGATTTGGAGCATGTGGTCCGTCTCTATTACGGCCGGTTGACGAGGATGCTCGAGCTGGGAGGTTTCGATATTGTGGGCCATGCCGATAAGATGCACTACAATGCAGCATGCTATCGCCCGGGATTGCTGGACGAGCCTTGGTATGATGAGCTGGTTAGGGCGTATTTCGCAGATATTGCCCGTCGCGGCTATCAGGTAGAGGTCAATACCAAAGCCTATCATGACTTGGGCACTTTCTATCCCAATGAGCGGTATTTCTCCTACCTGCATGATTTGGGTGTACGTGTGCAGGTAAACAGTGATTCACACTATCCGGAACGGATAAGCAACGGACGTCCCGAAGCTTTGCGTGCCTTGAGGAAAGCTGGATATGAATCGGTGATGGAACTACACGGAGGAGAATGGAAAGAGATGCCTATCGTGTTTTGAGTGAATAGGATACAAAAACTCCTGACTTGCCTTTTTGTAAAGGTAGTCAGGAGTTTTTCTTTCTATTATGAACTATTCTGTTTTCAGTAAAAAGTCATCAATCGCCTTTTTGTAGGTAGCCTTATCGGCTGCTCCGCGGAAGAGCTGAGGCTCTCCATTCATAGGATGAATACAAAAAGGGGGATGCTTGTTGCATTGAACAACGCTGCCAATTCTTTTTCTTTATCCACATTGACTTTGTAGACAACGATTTTATCGGCATACTCTTTGGCCAGTTCCTTCATAATGGGAGCCACCATGCGGCAAGGTCCGCACCAGTCGGCATATAAGTCTATGATGGCAGGCTTGCTTCCCTTGTATTTCCAGTCCTGGGATTTCTCATAGTCGAACACATTCTTGATAAACATGGCTTTGTTCATGACGACAACCTCTCCGCTTGTTTGAGCGTAGGCCAGCATGCTGGAAAACACAAGGACAACTATTGTTATAATCTTCTTCATTTCTTCTTGTTAAGAGTTTTGTTCTATAACGGCTTTCAAATCCTTACCGCTGATGACACCCGAGTGGCGCCATACGCTTCGCCTTTCTTAAATACGATAAATGTCGGTACTGCTTGTATACGGTAGCGGGCAGCAAGTTCTTCGTGCTGGTCTACATCTATTTTGGCGATACGGGCAGCATCTCCTATTTCGTTTTTGAGTTCTTCCAGTACCGGATGCATGGCCTTGCACGGGCCACACCAGGTTGCAAAGAAATCAACTAAAATGGGCTTTTCTGATTGTATCAATTCTTCAAACTTTTCCATAATTTTTTCCTTTCTGTTTTTATTTATTTGTAATGATAACAAAATAGGAGGAGGATTTGTTCGCTAAATCATTATTTAATCGTCATCTCTTCAATGAGATGCGAAGCTCCCGCGTATTTGTCGATGATGAACAAGGTGTAGCGGATGTCTACACATGCTGCTCGTTGGGAGGACGGACGGAAGGCAATGTCGCCAGTCAGACCTTCGTAATTGCGGTCAAAGCCGGTACCTATCAGTTCTCCTTTGGCATTGAACACGGGGCTGCCGGAGTTTCCACCGGTATTGTCTGTGTTGACAATGAAGCAGATGGGCATTTCGCCGTTCGGCATGGCATAACGTCCGAAATCCTTTGCCTGGTACAGCTGTTTCAGTTTGGCGGGGACTACAAACTCCCAATTGTCGGGGTCTTCCTTCTCCATGGCTCCTTTCAGAGTGGTGTAGTAATCATATTTCACACCGTCTGCCGGAGCGTAGGGGAGTACTTGACCGTAGGTCAGGCGCAAGGTGGAGTTGGCATCCGGATAGATGGGCTGACCATTGGCAAGTTTCATGTCCATCATGCCCTTTACCCATACCTTGTGGGCGGCATTGTAGTTTTTATTGGCATCCATCATGGCAATGGAGGTCTGAAGCAGGCCGTCCGTGATGGAATATTTCAGCAAGACCATCCAGTCTGTATTAATCTTGTAGAGGCTGGGCTTGCGGATGAACTTGGCAAAGTTCTCCTTGTTGCCGAAGATGGAATGTTCGAAGCAGGCGTCGATGAAAGCGTCGCTGTTGCCCTTGAAACGCTTGTCTATGATTTGGAAAATACCGATGCGTTGTTCGGCAGGGATATACTTCATGTAGGTTTTTAGCATTTCCTTGCCAACGATACGTTCCACTTCGGGGAAGGGGACAGAGGCGAAGTAGCGGTCGGCTGCCTTCTGAAGGCTGTCTTTAGCTGCTGCAATCTGTTTCTTGTCCTTGTTCTTCAAGGCAGACACCAGTCTTGCGGTACTGGGGATACGCATGAAATCGAGTCCCGTCACCAGTGCTTCCTGAATGGCTTGCTGGTGGTAGAGGGCTGGACGGCGTTGCTTTACGATGGCGCGTATCTGGTCGAATGCCTGCTGATAGCTATTGTCGTTCAGCGAGCGTCCGCGTGCCAGGAGTGCCTCTTGCTGTGCACGTTTGGTGTCCAATACTTTCAGACGGACGAGGCCTTCGTTCATACCGATGGCATTTTTCCAGTAGTTGGCAGAAGATGCATACTTGCTGGCATAGTGGATGCGTACGGCATCGTCTTGCAGCATCTGCTTCATCAGAGCTTTCTGGCGTACGTCACGCACGTGGTGGCGCATGAAGTTGGTGGTTTGCATGCGTTCCTCTACTTCGTCGGAAATCATGTAGCGCCAGTTGCGTCCGGGGAAGCCCATGACGAAGGTAAAGTCGCCCTCGCGATAGCCGTCGAGGCTGATGGTGAGGTGTTTCTTCACTTTCAGGGGGACGTTGTCTTTGCTGTAAGCGGCGGGTTTCCCGTCTTTGTCGGCATAGATGCGGAAGATGGAGAAATCTCCCGTGTGGCGGGGCCACATCCAGTTGTCGGTGTCTGCACCGAACTTGCCGATGGAGGAGGGGGGAGCGCCTACCATGCGGATGTCGCTATAAGTGGTTTTTACGAATAGATAGTATCTGTTGCCACCGTAGAAGGCTTTCAGTTCCAGTTTGCGGCCGGGTGTCAGGGTGATGCCTTCGGACTTGGCGAAGCGGTCGGCTACTGTTTTCAGGTATTTGGGAGACAGATAATTGGTGCCGTTCGGGTCGTCGTCGGTTTTCAGTTGTTCGTTTACGTAGTCTGTCACGTCCAGTATCCGGTCGACGTAGGTGACGGTGAGTCCCTTGCAGGGAAGCTCCTCTTCGCGGGACATGGCCCAGAAACCGTCGGTCAGGTAGTCATGTTCCACCGAGCTATGTTGCTGTATGGCGCTATAGCCGCAGTGGTGGTTGGTCAGTACCAGGCTTCGGCAGAGATGACTTCGCCGGTACAGCCGCCGCCAAAATGTACCACGGCATCCTTCAGGGCAATGCGTCGGGATTGTAGATTTGGTTGGCGGGGATGAGCAGGCCGAGTTCCGTCATGGCTACTTCGTTCTGCTTTTGTAGGTCGGTGAGCATCCACATACCTTCGTCGGCGTGTGCGGCAAGGACAGAAGATGTAATGAATAATGATAATAGGATTCTTTTCATGGTGATGTGCGTTAGAGAGCATCTGAGAGGGGGGCTATTCAGTATACGACTGAATAGGGTTAAGTATGCGACTGAATGGCATTCAGTCGTATAGTGAATGCCATTCAGTATGGGAGGTAATCTCTCAGAGGCTTTTATTTATTCTACGATGTGCATTTCGTTTATCAAATGTCCGCAGTTGCCCAGCTTGTCGAGGATGAAGAGCACGTAGCGGATGTCCAGTGCAATGCAACGCTGCAGGTCATTGTTGAAGTTGATGTCACCGCTCAGAGACTCCCAGTTGCCGTCGAAAGCAGTACCGATGAGCTGTCCTTCGCCATTGATGACGGGGCTGCCGGAGTTGCCGCCGGTGATGTCGTTCGTCGTGAGGAAGCAAACCGGCATGGTGCCGTCTGCCATGGCGTAGCGTCCGAAGTCTTTCTTCTGAATCAGTTCTTTCAGCTTGGCGGGTACTACGAATTCACGGTCTTCGGGATTCTCTTTTTCAAGGATACCGTCGGTAGTGGTATAGTAGTCGTAGTGTACAGCATCGCGCGGGCTGTATGATTTTACATTACCATAGGTCAGACGCATGGTGAAGTTGGCATCCGGATAGGAGGGGACGGGCTGTTTCATTTCACCCAAGCCACGGATGTAGGCCTTGTGGAGCAGTTCCATTCCGCTTTCCAGTTCCATGTATTGCTTTCCGAGTTCCTGCAGCTTTTCGTTCTTGGAGCGCGAGTAAGCCGTAGCAGGGTCTTTCTCAATGGCTTTCACGGTGGCTTTGCCAGGAATTTATCCAGGTTCTTGCGGTTGGAGAGGATGGAGTTGTCGTAAATGTTGTCTACGTATGCGTCGTAGTCGCCTTGAACTCTCCGTTGATGGTTTGGTAGAAGGAGGGCAGCTCGTTGGCGTTCAGTGCTTGGCAAGGGCGGGCAGGATGGCTTTGGCTACGGCGCGGTCCACTTCGTGGTCGTAGTCTTTATTGTGGATGCCATCGTAGGCATTTTCCAACTGCTTCTTCGAAGCTTGCAGCAATGAGTCGTTCTTCTCTTCGAGCGCTTTCTTTATGTTATCCATAATAAGGTAGGTACTGCCGAATTCGATAGCACCGCGCAATGCTTCGTTGGTATAGTAGAGCTGGCGCAGCGTGGGGGTGCTTTTCTCGATGATGGCATCAATTTTCTCTACCACACCCTCGTATTCGGGTTTTCCTTGGGCAAAGGCGGCATACTTTTTCTCGATTTCGGCTTTGGCGCTCAACACGTCATTGTCGATGATTGCCTTGTTCATACCAATGGAGTTTTTCCAGTAGTTACTGCTTCCGGCAAACTTGCTGGCATACTGGATGCGGGTCTTGTCACTGGCATCCATATACTTGCGCAGCACTTCGAGGCGTACGCCGCGCATGTCAATCATTGCCTGGTTCACGGCGTTCATGCGTTGCTTCACTTCGCTCTGGGTGAGGTAACGTTCTGTGCTGCCGGGAAAGCCCATAATCATGGCGTAGTCACCCTCGTTCAGCCTTTGATGGAGATGGGCAAGAACTTCGGCGTTTTCAGGGGTACATTGCTTTCACTGTATTCTGCAGGCTCTCCGTTGGCATCGGCATAGATGCGGAACATGGAGAAGTCGCCCGTGTGGCGCGGCCACATCCAGTTGTCGGTTTCACCGCCAAACTTACCTACCGAGGAGGGAGGAGCGGCAACCATACGCACGTCGCTGTATACCTTATAATAGAACATATAGAATTTGTTTCCTGCATAGAAGGGGAGTGCGCGCACTTCAATGCCCGGTTTACCCTTCAAATCGCTCTTTTCCAGTTCTTCCTTTGCCAGTTTGCTGAGGAACGGGGAAGTCAGTGCATCGATTTCCGTCACTTCGCCTGCCTTTATTTTAGCGTTGACAAGGTCGGTGATGTCTACAATGCGGTGCACGAAACGGAATTTCAATCCCGGGGTGGGCAGTTCTTCACTACGGTTCATGGCCCAGAAACCATCTGTCAGATAATCGTGTTCCACGCTGCTGTGCTGCTGTATGGCACCGTATCCGCAATGGTGATTGGTCAGAATCAGTCCTTCCGGAGAGATGATTTCGCCGGTACAGCCGCCGCCAAAGATACCTACGGCATCTTTCAGTGATACGCCGTTGGGATTGTAGAGGTCGTCAGCCTCCAGCTTCAGTCCTTGTTTCTTCATCATGTCGATGGAGTTCTGCTGTTTCATCAGTTGCAGTAACCACATTCCTTCGTCTGCACGCGCAGAGCAGATTGTCAGTGCGGCAATGGCCGCAAGCAAACCTTTCTTAAATGTAATCTTCATATAATCAATTATTAAGTAATGTCTTTGAATTTCATTGTTATCGCTTGTGGGCTTATGGCTTGATGGCATTGTTTCTTATTGCTTCCATAATGTTTGCAGGCGGACGCTGGTTCATCAGTTCGTTCTTCATAAAGTCCATGTATGGGGCTGCGTGACTGAAGAACTTATGATATCCTGCACAAAGGTAATTCAGTCCCGGCTCCCCGTCGGCTGTACATACAAAACGGTTCTTTGGGCATTCGCCGTTGCAGGCAAACAGCCATTCACACTCCCTGCATTGGGTGGGGAGCGATTGTTGCTTCATCAGTCCGAAGGCTTGTTGCCGTTCGCCGTACATCATCTCCACCAGTGTATTCTGATGGATGTTGCCCAGTTTATATTCGGGGAAAACAAAATGGTCGCAGGTATATACGTCTCCGTTGAACTCCATAACACCTGCATGGCCGCACGTCTTTGCCATGGAACATACACCCGGCTGTTCGCCTATCCAGTTGGCAAGGGTAGAGTCGAACAGCTGTATGTAGTAAGTCCCCACGTCCTGCTTTACCCATTCGTCGAACAAGGCGCATAGGAAGTCTCCCCATTGTTCCGGCGTGACGGAGAAGTCTGCCAGCTGCGTGCTCTTTTCTTTGTCTGCAGGGAGGCAAGATGGCGTCCGTCCCCATGAGGGGCAATGCGCTCCACGATGGGGGCAAACTGGATGTAATGGCATCCTATCTCCTTGAAAAAATTATAGAAGTCCAGCGGATAGTCGGCGTTGTAGTCATTGACCACTGCCATTCCGTTCCATTCCACACCGTGCTTTTTCAGCAGGTTGATGCCCTGCATCACCTTGACAAAAGAGGGCTTGCCCTGCTTGTTCTTCCGGTATTCGTCATGGAACTCTTGCGGTCCGTCTATGGAGACGCCCACCAACCAGTTGTTTTCTTTGAAAAACCGGCACCATTCATCGGTGAGCAACGTGCCGTTGGTCTGTATGCAGTTGTCGATGGTGCGTCCGTTGGCATATTTCCTTTGCAGCTCCATGGCCCGTTTGTAGAAAGACAGCGGACGCATCAGTGTCTCTCCGCCATGCCAGGTGAACAGAACCTGGGGCATGGTCTGTGAGTTGATGTACTCCTCGATAAACTTTTCCAGAAGTTCATCACTCATTACATGCTTGGGGTTGTCTCTATATAGTTTGGATTTCTCCAGATAATAGCAATAATCGCATGCCAGATTGCATACCGCACCTACCGGTTTCAGCATTACATAGAGCGGTTTGGCAAAAGGTGCATAGGTTGACATGTATATTTTCTCTATTTTTATCATTTATAATTGTGCAAAAATACGTAAACCGAATGAAAAATCCTTTCTTTCTATCCGGTTTATAAGGAATATTAATACCTTTGCTGGGTGTAATTCAAAAATCGTTTCTTGCATGATTAGAATGAGTGTGAACCGCATTTTACCCTTTTTGCTCCTGCTTGTGCTCTTTACTTCTTGCAACCGCAAGTATAAGATAGAGGCAGTTCTTCGGTAACCAGCCTTGACGGAAAGATGTTGTTTCTCAAGACGCTTCGGAACGGGCAATGGGTGAATGTTGACTCGGCAGAGGTTATCCATGGGCATTTCAAGATGAAAGGCCGGACCGATTCCGTGATGATGGTGACTCTTTATATGGATCAAGAGGGTATTATGCCTTTGGTGCTGGAAGATGGTAAAATCGTAGTTTCCATCTCCAATACCCAGTTGATTGCCAAAGGAACCTCTTTGAATGACAAGTTGTACGAGTTTATAGACAAACGCAATTCCCTAGAGGTAAAGATAGAGGAGCTGGAACGCAAAGAGGCGCGTATGGTGCTGGACGGTGCCAATCTGGATGATGTGCATGGACAGTTGGCAAAGGAAGGCGAAACACTTGTGAAGGAGATGAACGACTACGTCCGTCAGTTCATTGTAGATAACTTTGAGAACGTGCTGGGTCCCAGTGTATTCATGATGATGTGCAGCACACTGCCCTATCCGGTGATGACTCCGCAGATTGAGGACATCATGAGAACTGCTCCCTTGTCTTTTAAAGAGAATACTTTGGTGAAAGATTTCCTTACAAAGGCGAAGGAGAACATGCAGCTGATTGAAGAGCAGAAGCGCATGAAGCAAAATGCTTCTGTAGGAGGACAGAAATAAATAGGAATGAGTTGATAATGATAAACGGGAATGCCTGAATATCTTGATAGGATATTCAGCATTCGTTTATCATTATGTTTTTATCTGTCTTGGTCTTCGTTCTTCACCATCCCTTTATACTTTTCCGGCAATGCACTCTCCACTGCCGCATAAGCCTCGTTCATACTTGCTTTGATGTTTTCTGCCCCTTTCCCTTTGGGAGGAATAGGTTCATGGATGGTCAGTATCATCCGGTGGCGGTGTATCCACTTTCCGGTGCGTGGAAGAATCTCGAACGAGCCGTCTATCGTGACGGGTACTACTTCCAGTTGCAGTTCATCCGCCAGCTGGAAAGCACCTCTCTTGAAGTAGCCCATGTGTCCCGTGAAGGTACGTGCTCCTTCGGGAAATACTACCAGTGATACGCCGTCTTTCAAAGATGATTCTGCCTGCCGCATGGTGGCAAGCACCTTCTTGGGACTGGAACGGTCGACGAAGATATGTCCTGCGCTTTCGCATGCCTTACCGACAAACGGGATTTTGCGCAGGCTCTTCTTCATCATCCATTTGAAGTTCCGTCCCAGGAATCCGTATATCAGGAATATGTCGAAGGCGCCTTGGTGATTGGGCACAAACACGTAAGAAGTACGTTTGTGTATTTTCTCCCTTCCATGCACCTCCACCGGAATAAGCAGTATATAGCAGATGAGCTGTGACCAGATTTTACCGGGATAGTACCCCCAGGTATGCGCCCCCCCTATCAGCGAACCGATAATGGTGACCAATGCTGTAAGGATAGTCAGTACCAATAAAATAGGCAACGCAAAGCAAACCTGATAAGTGATATAAAGTATCTTCATAGGTGTCGGATTTTTTATTGCTACAAAGATATACCTTTTTCTTATTTCGTCACTCTTTCTCTCTTACTAATTTTAGTACTGTAATTTCCGGCCATGCCCCGAACCGGAACGGCAGTCCCACATAGCCGATGCCAATATTTACGTACAAAGCCCTTTTGCCTTCGTAGTACATTCCTCTCCATTCCGGATAGATAAGTTCGGCAAGGGAGTGTCCGAACAAGATGCCTTGCATGGCGTGGGTATGTCCTGCAAGCATCAGTGAAATATCCGATTGGGGCAGTACCTCGCGCCTCCAGTGGGTAGGGTTATGGCTGAGCAATATTTGGAACATCCCTTCCGTACCCTGCATGGCTTGCGGTAAGTCTGCAAATTGGGAGAAAGGAGGCTCGCCATCGTTTTCCACACCGATGAGGGCTATGCTGTCACCTTTGTGATAAAGGATGTCATGCTCATTGTTCAGCAGTTTCCATCCCATTGCTTTCTGCTGCCGGATTAAATAGTCCAGATTGGCGATTTCTGCTTTCGGGCTTTGCCAGTGATAGTATGAGCCATAGTCATGGTTACCGAGGATGGAGTATACTCCGTCCGGTGCGTACAGTTGGGAGAGTATTTCTTGGAAACCATCCAGTTCATGGCTCTGCTGGTTCACGAGGTCACCGGTGAAGACAATCAGGTCCGGCTTCTGTCCGTTGACTGAATCGACCAATTGTTTGATGGGTTCCGGATTGCCCTGCCAACTGCCGATGTGTATGTCCGATATCTGCACGATGCGGTAGCCGTCGAAACCTTCCGGAATATTGGCAGAACGATATTCTACTTCTTTCGTATCGAAACGGGTGATGCCTGCAAAAGTTCCGTAGAGGATATTGAAGAAGCTGACGACAGCTAAAACCAGTCCTATAGCGGTGAACGGGCTGCGGGGACAACGACGGATGATGAAGTGCGCCAGTACTCCCACCAGAGAGCAAAGCATGAATATGGTTTTTGGAAAGACAAACAGCATGATGGTAATTGCCAGTCTGCCTATAGCCTGCGTATGGTTTGACATCGCATTGTCGCCCGTAAGGAACATGAAGTAAACATAGCCTGCCGCCAGCAATAAGGTGGGAAGCCAATAGAGGCTGCGTAGAAATGTCTTTCTGGTTTTTCTTACTACATAAACCAAGTAAATGTAAAGGTCGGGATGAGAAGGAAAAGGATGAAAACAAGAGTTACTCGGTGCATATATCTTTCAATTCTTCAATGTTCTTTTTAATATTGTCCAGATGTTTATAAATCACTTTTTTGTAGAGAATATAGATAATCAACGCATCAAATACTACAAAGAGGGTAATCAGTATGGCTTGCACGCAACGGACATCAGATGATATTCCATCACCCAATAATTGAGGATATTGAAAAGGATAATCCAGATGGAGATGCCCATCACCTCATATTTGGTCCATTGGCGGAAAGTGGTCATACGGCGGCTGACTTCGGCAACACTCATTTCTTCAATATGTGTATTCTTATTCCAACGGTATGTTTTCCAGTCCCACCACATGCCTGCGAGAATGCTGATGGCAATGAACTAAAAAGGGAACAATCTTTTCTTGTAGTTGTTCGTTGAAACCGAAGGTGGGCAGTAGCAGCCATATAAGAAGAAGGGTAGCCAGACATATCGTTCCTATTCCGATAGAGAAGCGTTGTATGACTACGAGGCGTCCCAGACTTTTGCGGGTATTGGCCTTGTAGCGGCAATCAGTTCGGTAATCTGCTGTTCGTCAGCAATCGGTTTCTTTCTGCAACTGTTCATTCAGTGCGTTCCATGATTTCTTCAGTTCATCCAGTTCCATATATTTATTCCTCCTTATTCATTTTTTTCAATTTGTCCTTGATGCGGCTGAGCTTGGTGGCAACGTTTGTCAAAGTCAGCCCGGTGATTTCGGCAATTTCTTCGTAGCTTTTCTCTTCCAGATAGAGCAGGATGATGGATTTTTCCAATTGTCCCAGCCGGTTTATCATCCGGTAGAGTTGCCGTAGCATGGCTTGTGTCTCGTCGGTTTCTTCAGTCCGGTCGGCTTCTTGGTTGAGGGGTAACGATTTCGGGGATGTTTCTTTTCTTTGCGGATAAAGCTGATGCACGTGTTCAGTGCGATGCGGTAAATCCATGTTGAAATCTTGCACTCCCGCCGGAACTTGGGAAATGCTTTCCATAAGTTGAGTACCACTTCCTGATATAAGTCGTTGAGGGTAGCGTTGGGCGTGGTGTACAGATAGCACACCTTATATATCACGCGCTCATACTCTCGTACCACGGATACAAACTCTTGTTCTGCATTTTCCATCTTTTTGCTTCTTTCGAGTTGCTTTGCACTGTTAGTCGCGGAAAGGGGCGATAAATCACAGTTCAAAAGGATTATTTTTTATGGCACATAGGTGACACAGATTAAACAGATGACCACAGATGAGAAATTCATGATGAACAAAATTATCAGTGAAAATCTGTTTAATCTGTGTCGTCTGTGTAACTCCTTTTTTAATGTACCGAATTATCAGCATTATGATACGCTTTCTATATTTCCTGCCAGAAACTTCCGCATATTCCCTATTGGCATTCCCCGGCGGCGGGCGTAGTCTTCCAGCTGGTCCTCTCCAATCTTGCCCACTGCAAAGTATCGGGATGCGGGATGTGCCAGCATCATGCCGCAGACGGAGGAGTGAGGGTGCATGGCTCCATGTTCAGTCAGCGTGATGCCTATCTGTTTCATGCCGAGCAGTTCGTCCAGCAAGAAATTCACGGATTGGTCGGGTAGGGAGGGGTATCCCACAGCGGGGCGGATGCCTTGGTACTTCTCGACCAGCAAATCCGGAATGGACAAGGATTCGTCGGGGGCATAGCCCCAAGCCTCCTTGCGGACATATTCGTGCATCTTTTCTGTGGCGGCTTCGGCGAGGCGGTCGTTCAAGGTTTGTACAAGGAGATGTTTGTAAGGGTCGTTCTTGTAAGTCTCTTCGGCCTCTTCACTGATGGTAGAGGCGAAAAGCCCTACGATGTCGGGTGTGTCCGAAGAGAGGGGACGTACAAAATCACTCAGACAGAGAAATGGACCGCCATCGGGTTGTGGTGTCTGCTGTCGGAGCAGAGGGAAGGTTGTTCCTTCTATCAAGAGGTTATCTCCATCTGCATTTGCCTGGCAAAGCCTGAAGATGCAATGGATGGAGATTGTTTCGTCCAGTCGGTCGAGCATTCTATTGGCTTCCTTGAAGAGCTGCATGGCTTCGGAAGCTTTGGTACGTTCCTCCTCGGGAAAGGTCGTCAGCCAAAGTGCACGGCAGGAATCGCAGCCATGGATGTTGGCAATAGCCGCAAAGCGAGGCTGGAAGCCCCAGGCATGGAAGAAATAAATCCAGTTGATGTAAGGGGTTACTTCATGAATCCGATACGAAAGCAATTCATGCCCCGGTGCCAGTATTGTCCTTTTCATCCCATTTAATCCCTAATCCTTAATTCCTAGCCTTCACTCCCCAAATCTCAGTTCCTCGCCACGATAAGCGTCGTCCACCATACCGTCAGTATAAACGGGATGTCCGTTGGCAAAAGTCCTTTCCACTTTCCAGTTGAAGGTATGTCCTTCCAATGGGCTCCAGCCGCATTTGCTCAAAACTTTGTCGGCTGTCACTTCCCACGGGGTATCGGGGCGTACCAGCACAAGGTCTGCCCGGTAACCTTCACGGATATAGCCGCGCTCGTTGATGTGGTAGATTTGTGCGGGAGCATGGCACATTTTTTCAACGATGGTCTCGAGAGTGAATATTCCCTCATCTACCAGTTGCAGCATGCTGACAAGCGAAAACTGTATCATCGGCATGCCGGACATGGCTTTCAAAGCACCCCCTTCTTTCTCGGCGAGCAGATGGGGGGCATGGTCGGTGGCTATTACGTCTATCAGGCCGGAGTTGACGGCTGCACGCAGGGCATCGCGGTCGGCTTGCTTCTTAATGGCAGGATTACACTTGATACGTGTACCCAACGTGCGATAGTCACTGAGCGTGAAGAGGAGATGGGCAACGCATGCTTCGGCGGTGATATGCTTCTCGGAAAGTGAATAGTCATTGAATAATTGCAGTTCCTTAGCTGTGGACACATGCAGGATATGCAACCGTGCTCCGGCAATTCTTGCCAGCCGTACTGCCAGTTCAGAGGATGCATAGCATGCTGCCGAAGAGCGGATGTAGGGATGCTTGCCTATGGGAATATCATTCTCTCCGGCAAACATTTCCTTATACTTGGCAATATTGTTCTTGATGGTTTCCTGGTCTTCGCAGTGGGCGGCAATCAGCATGTCTGTACCATTGAAAATATTTAGCAGGCTGTTCATCTTGTCTACCAGCATGTTTCCGGTACTGGAACCCATGAATAGCTTGATACCGCAGACACGGTGCTTGTCCAGCTTGCCGAATTCGCTGTAGTTGTTGTTTGTTGCACCGAAGTAGCAGGAATGGTTTACGATACACTTTTCGTTCAGTAAATCGAGCTTGGCGTTCAAAGCATCCAGTGTAGTGGTCACTGGATTTGTATTGGGCATATCCATGATGGAGGTCACACCACCTGCGGCAGCCGCACGGCTTTCGGTGAGGATGTCCGCTTTGTGGGTTAGCCCGGGATCGCGAAAATGTACATGGTCATCGATGATGCCCGGCAACAGATAGCATCCGGTGGCATCTATGGTTTCATCACAAGGGGCAGAGAGAGGTTTCCAGTTGGTCAGTACCTCTGCAATGCGCCCGTCTTCTATCACTACGGAACCTTTCACGGATTGTCCTTCGTTGACAATCGTAGCGTTATGTATCAATGTTCTTTTCATATCTTCCTAATATTTATAGTAAACCCCTATCACTCTATCACCCATCACTTCATCTCCTTATCTACAGTAGGATATTTATGAAACCAACTGTTCCATTTCAACCGAATCACTCCGAATACGGCTTCACCAAAAATACTGCTGTTCATTTTGGAAGTGCCCAGTTCGCGATTGATGAAGATGACAGGCACTTCCTTTACCTTGAAGCCGCATTTGTAGGCGGTGAATTTCATTTCTATCTGGAAGGCGTATCCTTTGAAGCGGATACGTCCAGATTGATAGTCTCCAATACCCGGCGGCGGTAACATACAAATCCGGCTGTAGTATCGTGGATGGGCAGCCCCGTGATGAAGCGTACATATTTGGAGGCAAAATAAGACATCAGTACACGTCCCATGGGCCAGTTCACTACGTTCACACCACTCACATAACGTGAACCGATGGCTACATCGGCACCCTCTTCGGAGCAGGCCCGGTAGAGACGGGGCAGGTCTTGGGGATTGTGGCTGAAGTCGGCATCCATTTCGAATACATACTCATAGTCTCGTTGCAATGCCCACTTAAAGCCGGCTATATAGGCTGTTCCCAATCCCAGCTTTCCTTTGCGCTCCACCATGAAGAGGCGTTTGGGGAACTCTTTCTGTAAGGTTCTGACGAGATCTGCCGTTCCGTCGGGCGAACCGTCTTCAATGACAAGGATGTGAAAACCATGTTCCAGAGCAAAAACGGCACGGATGATATTTTCTATATTCTCCCGTTCGTTGTAGGTGGGGATGATGACAATGCTGTCTGATGTTTGCATACTTATAGGTAATGGGGGTTATAACTGGGAACAAATGTAATACTATTTCTTTTTTATCTGCAGCTATTTTTCACACAAACTTTGATTTTGCAAAGTTTCTGGACACCACGACTCTTT
>ENA-OQCE01000581-OQCE01000581.1-human-gut-metagenome-genome-assembly--contig:-NODE-581-length-17572-cov-2.618286_pt1 | contig 17572 bp, 26 predicted proteins | sample MGYA00242495_ERZ504572 | MGnify/ENA primary metagenome ERZ504572 (study PRJEB26092, sample SAMD00036228) | human gut metagenome | host: Homo sapiens | study: EMG produced TPA metagenomics assembly of...
TGTGATTTGCCTGACGACACGGCGGTGAGTTACAAAAATAAACGATAGTGCCCGGACGGCCTTCGACTGTCGACGGGCGGAATTTCACTTTTACTGTTGTCATACTTATATTTATTTAATTGATAATTGTTTCATTGTCTTAACTTGCGGCATATAAAAATGGTCAGCACGATACAGAGTACAAGAAAACCTGCCGTATAGCCAAGTATTTTCCACAGCATTAGACTGTGTATGAACTGGCTGTTTGCCATGCAGGTACAGACAAAAGCCGCCGCGAGGGAGATGATTGCCTCTACCATACACCAGAAAGCGGTTGCGGAGATAAGCACACGGTCATTCGCCGAGAGGCGTCCGGCCAGCCTTGCGCACTCCCGTTCCATCCTGTCGGCCATCTTCCGGCAGATTTTCTCCCCTTCCTGCTCAAGCGTCTTTCTCGCTTCCTCGCCGACTGTGACCGTGCTCGCCCCACGCAGGGAAGAAACAGCCCCGTCCATTTTGGCAGGGCTTCCGAAAGTCTGTTTTCAAGCTTTTCCACATTAGCACTAAGAATGCGTACAGCTTCATAATTGTTTTCCAGCGCGTTGATTATATGCTCTTGCTCCTGCATCTTTTCGGCAGCCGGAAGGGCCTCGTCTATTTCCGAGAAATCGAATTTTTTATTCATAGGCTGTTATCTTTTTCGTCCTGTCCTCGGTTTCTTTCCGATCACCCTTGCCGCTTCACGGGCGCACCGGCGTGCCCATTCCCGTTCGTCCTCGTCCTCGCGTCTTCCCCAAGGCAGGTCGTTGGAACTGCCGCCACCACCTCCCGAAGGAACCGCCGGAGTATCGAGCATCCCGACGAAAAGTGCCGCTGCCATGTCCGTGAGGTCACGGCTGTTGGCTGTCTCCCGGTAGTCGAACTCGTCATTGAATACGTCCAACGCTTCATCGGGAATGAAGAACCGGCGGCTTTCCCCGTCGATGTCGATATGGTACGGGCTGGTACCGGGACGATAGCCGGTGTATTGCGGAACCGGTGCCGTTCCTTGTGCGTGAACCGGAATCGTCCGAGATGTAGTCGGTATAGATTTCCCTGCGGCGGGCTGTGTCGAAACAGTCCTTGTCTTGGGAGCCGCGTGCAGCTTTTTCCACGTGCTTTCGAGCTTGGTCGCCATGAGGTTGCGCCCCCTGCCGAGTTCGGAAGCCTTGTATCTGGCGTTGCCTTTCTTCAGCACGTAACCGCGCAATATCTTCTTGTTGTCGCGCAGCTCCCAAAACTCATATCCCTTGCTCCTAAGTCTGGCCACGTACTCGTCCCATGACCAGCTTTCCATGGATTGCAGGGTTTCCATGCAGTCCCGGTTCACCTGCCCGATGTTCGTCTCACGTACTTCGGCGGCAGTCGTCCAGCCCCGTTTCAGGGCCACACGCTCGGCTGCCCGCTGTGCCCGCAGGTGTATGTCATGGTCGTTGTTGATATTCCCCCTTTCGTCGATACGGCAGAACGCGCCGTGAAGGTGGGGAATGCCGCTCTTGGATTCCAGATGCAGCCACACCGTGCCCTTGCTGCCTTTGAGGTCGGTTTTCGGAGAATAGGTCTTGCCGTTCTTGTCAAGCAGTTCGATGTTGTCGAACTCATCCGTGAAGTCGTCCCACAACCTTTGCCAGTCGTCAATGGTAAAGTCTTTGGTGTGTTCCGGCGCGGGGCTGACCTCGATGCGGATGACGGAATTTTTGACCCGTTTGGACTTCTCCAGCGTCAGCCGCATGGAATCCCATATACCGTGGCATCCAGACCGGGCGGCAGAAGATTGTCCCCCACGTGGAAGATGCGTTCGGGATGTTTCTTGTTCCTCGATTCTCCCGTGATGTATCTGATGTCATTTATCCGTGGGAGATGGATTTCGCTTTCCCTATCATGGCTCGTCCTCCCCGTCTTCACCGTTCCTTGTCCCGTCGGGCAAGCGGTTGGAAAACCGTACCTTGTCGAGCACGTCCGTGACACGCTCGGCCAGCCTGCCGAGTTCCTTGAGCCATTCGAGCATGAAAGGGTAACTGTTAAACATCTGTCTGCGCTTTTCGGGGTTCATGCCACGGAGCGCGGACGTGTAGTTCACGAGGTCGCTGCGGCATCCTATAAGGGTCTCCATGACTGCCTCCTGCCTTGCCGTCAGCCTCGCTTTCGGTCTGTAATTGAAAGCCCTTGCCAGCACGTAGCTGCTGACGGTCATGCCGCACTCGGCGGCGAGGCGGCGGATGTACTGTTTCTGTTCCGCGGTGACTTTGGCGCCGATGTATTCGGTGCGGCTGCCGCCGGACGGAAATGATGTGTCTTGCTTGTTGTCTTCTGTCATAAATGTTGTTTTATAAGGGTTAAGCGGTGCGAGCCTGCGAGCGCCGCCACCGGCGAACTGCCAGTGAGCCGCGAGAGCGCCAAGGGATGACTGACCGAAGGGAGGTGATACCTTGGCATATCTCGAAACTGAAAGACGTTTTCAGTTCTCCTGCGGCGTGCCTCCGCTGCCGGATAAAATGCCATTCAAAGGCCGTTCAAATGCCATTCAGGGCGGGATTGCAAAGGTTTATGACGCGGCGGTTCTGAAAGTCCGTCCATTCCTCGATACAGGTCATGGAAGCGACGGAAGCGGTTTTGGAAGCGTCCACCGCTATCATGCCCAGCCTTTCCATCGTTGCAAGGAGATTGCGGGTTCTTTTTCTCCCTACGTTCCATTCCTCCGCGAGTCTGGTTTCCGAGAACTGGAACTGTCCGGGCTGCAATTCCTGCGCCTGCGGAATGAATCGCCCCTGCCGGGTGACAGTCGCATCCGTGAGAGCAGGTCATAAAAAAGAGTGTGGTTGCCGATTCTATTGCCGTCGTCATCTTTCGTTGTCCTTCCGAGCCATTCGATTGCCTCCGCAGTAAGACGGATGCGGATTGTACGGAATCCCTGCGGCTTCTTGAAAAGGGATGTTTCCTTGTTCCTCTTGTTTTCTTGCATAATTTAATAAAAAATAAGGGAATGGAGTATCGGAAAACCTACAACAGTTTCAATGAGATAGTGCGTGCGGGAGTTTCCTTGTCCGTCCGATACCCCGTTCCGGTTTGACGTCAGTTCCGGTTCACGTTGGCGGCGGGTTGGGATTGCAGGTGCCCCCGTGCGTCCTCCACCGCCTTGAAGTCGGAAGAGATTTTCATCAGTGCGACGCTGACGCGGCAGAGCTGGCCGATGTCGACAAAATCCTTGACGGCTTCCATCAGTTTTTGCGCACGTTCCTGACGGTGTTTCATCACGGCCTCGCCATCTGTCCCGTTTTCCTTGGTAAGCCCGTGGTTGAGAAAGCGGTTGACGGTCAGCATGTCTGTCGCCTCAATCGTTGCGGTATCGCCATTGCCCGTTCCGTACGCCGACCATTTACCCGTATGGGAATCTGCCTCGTAGGGGGTACAGCCGCGAAGGAAGTCCAGAATGGTCTGCGCCGTTCGCGCTGATTGCGGGTCTGCTCTCTTTCGTTTCTCTGTTCCTTGTTCGGGGAATCCTGAACCGCGATATTCCTGATACCCGGTTCCATGTTCTTTGAATTGTCCATGACTGCATTGTTCTAAAAAAGGTTGATGAATCATTTGTCTTTCTCACGTGCCACCAGATAGCGGGATGCCTCGCTGTCGATCTCGGCCTGCGACTTCACCCGTACCCGTTTCAGCCATGCGTCGAGGTCTTCCTTGGCGAAGAAGCACAGCTTGCCGCCCGGTTTGTAATAAGGGATTGCGCGGCGCATCATCATCTTGTAGAGATAGCTGGGCTTCAGTCCGAGGTAGCGGGCTGCTTCCGTGGTGGTCATTAAATTGCGTTCACTTTCCATATACGTTCATTTTTATTGTTACTTGTACTTTTGTAGAATCGAAATCTGCTGTTTTTCAGACTTTTCCTTTCTTCTGTTTCCGATGCAAAGTTAAGTTTGCCCCAAGGTGGGCCAATGGGGGACGAATGGGGAAAGTGTATAAAAAGAAAATGCGCCATACCGTTGTGTATGAACGGTATAGCGCATGGCTATAATGGGGAGATACCGGGCTGAATGGGGAAACGGCGGGCGGTTATGGGGTGCCTTTCAGCCGTCTTGCGTTTTCAACGGCCCTGTCGATGGATTTGCGGAAATCTTGGTTCTCTTTTGTAGCACCTTTGTTGCAAACGTCGCTGCGGTGCTTGTCGTAGTAGGATTTGGATATGCCGCAGCGTTTCAGGAACTCTTCCGACCAGAGTTTCCCGCGCTCGCGCGGCCTGATGGTACGGGCGATGGAAAACACCATGTAACAGATGCGCAGGTTCTCTTTCGGGCGCACGATGACCGCCCGTCCGGTGGGTTTCAGGTTCAGGAAGTTCACGAAGTCGCTGCCCGACAGGTACTCGAACTGGTAGTCGTTGCACACCTCGTAGATGAACAGGCACAGGGCGAGGTCAACGGTGTCCATCCATGCGGCGGTCTCTTGCAGCAGGCTTGCACGGTTCATGGTTTCCCCTCCTTCATGCGTCCGATGTCGGAGATGATGCTTCCGGCGATACCCTGCAGACGCTCCACCAGCACGTCGAGGAACATCGGTTTGAAACACCAGACACAGAAATTCCGGTCACGCTCCTGCACCCATTCTTTATATAATAGATTCGCGTGCGCGTGGGCCACGTCATACTTTGCCTTTGCCGCACCGCATTCCGCATCGAGCGACCTGTATTCTTCCGAATCCAGAGGCAGGAAATCCAGCCGGCTGCTCATCGCCGAATATTCGCTCCATAATTTTGTGGCGCTTGCTTTCGCTTCCTCGTACCGGAGTTCAAGCGGTTTGAGGTGTTCCCTGAAAAGGGTTTCAAAGTCCGCCACCTGCAACGGCGTCCTGTCGAGTGAAAGGTATTTGTTCGTTTCCGAAAGAAGGGAAGAGGAAAAGTCCAGAAGTTGTCCGGGGTTTTCCTTTACCAGACAGGCAGCCTCCTTGACAAGAAGGTTCGTGTCGTTGAAATCCTGATAGAACAGGGACGGAGGCAAGACCTGTTCAAAAGACAAAACACCTTGTCCGTAAGTGGCAAGAAGTGTGTTCACTTCGTGCAACCGTTGTGTTATTTGCCGTATCATCATAGTCGTCAGGAATTGAAAAGGTCGTCCATCGTCACCTCGCTGTGGACGATGCTTCTGTTCTTGCCATTGGCCACGCCATACGTCGTGATAAAGGTATGAACCAATGTCTTGTTGGTCTTGGTAAGTTCCCTGAACAAACCGGAACGGTCACGCAACCGGCGTTCGTATTCGGGCTTGATACGGTATGTGTCCATGCAGAATTTCATCTCGCACAGGTGTATGATCCGGTCAGCCCGCTCTATTATCATGTCTATTTGTCCGCCGGGCATTCCTTCCTCCTTGTTGGGCTTGACCTGCCATGTGGACAAGGATGTAGCCATGCCCTTATTCCCAAAGCCGACTTGATCTGTTTATGATGTCTCATGCAGACAAGCTCGAAACTGCTGCCCATCCAGTCGAATACATTTCCGGAATCAAGATGATTGCTCCACCATTCATCATCGTGTGAGAGGTTGTCGGCAAGGAACTTGAAATAGAACAGCGAAAAGAAATCCGTAAGCCTGTAAACGGCTCCGCGACGTTTGTTGCCGTACTGAAGCCATTTCTCTATCATATCGGACCTTTCAAGGTTTTTTATCGCCTTGGTTATGTTGCTGCTCTTCGATGATAGTGACTGGAATATGTCCTTGCTTGTCATTCCCGATTCGTGTTCGCTGAGTAGTTGCACGATTGACGTGTACAGGTCGGCATTGTCGAAAAGGGCGTTGTATAGCTCCTCGAACTCCAGTTTCAAAAGTGCGCCTTCATTGAAAAACAGCCGGTCTATATTCTGGGAAAGGCTCAACGTGGGGTCAAGAAGGCTGTAATAAAACGGAACACCGCCAAGCACCATGTATGTCTGGGTAAGCTGGTAACGGTCCCATTCGATGCCTCTGGTTGCGAGATACCGCTCCGTCTCATTCAGGGTAAACGGGGACAGATGCAGGTTACACGTCACTCTGGCATGGAGGCCTCCCTTGTTGGCGACAATCTTGTCTTTCATCCATGAGGTCGCGGACCCCGTGGCGATAAGCATGATGTTCCGCTGTGACATGGCCCAGCCGTTCCAGAAGTTTTCAAGGGCCGACACGAATATGGATTTTCCCGAATCCATCCAAGGCATTTCATCTATGAACACAATCCGTTTACGGTCAGCGGGCAGGGACGACAGGTATTCTTCAAGGGCATAAAAGGCTTCATCCCAGTTGCTTAAATGGGAGAACTTTTTTTCCGAATAACTGTTGAGCACATTCAGGAAGTTGTTCAACTGTCTGCGGGTGGTCATTCCATGCGCACCGACATATTTGAAATCAAACTTCCGGTCGAAAAATTCTTCAATCAGGAATGTCTTTCCGATACGCCGCCTGCCGTAGACTATGACCAGCTCCGATCTGTCCGAGTTCAGGCATCTTTCCAGTTCCGCGTGTTCTTTGTCGCGGCCAATAAGTTTATCCATACTTTCATGTTTTGATGCAAAATTACGCATTTGGAATTGCCCAAGCAAATTTTAGAACCACTTATTTGAAATTATCTACAAAATATTACGCTGTAAATTCAGATATAAGGTTTTGTGAGGTTTATGAGCTGCGTCCATAAATCTGAAATTATCTATCTCAATCAAGAAGATTAGTTCAGGTTTATGTATCTGATAAACAGATATGCCGAGTTTTGACCTCTTCGGATTGAAATCTGACAGGGAAGGTCAAAATTCGGCAATTATTCAAATAGGATTGGAACCGGTGGTAATGGAGTACAACGCAGGATGTCAGCCAAATACGTTATCAACCAGATTCACCGCTTCAACTTTCTTGCTGTCAACGATTTTCGCGTATATCTGCGTGGTCTTTACGTTGGCGTGGCCGAGCAGTTTGCTCGTGGTATAAAGGTCCGCTCCGAGGGTAAGCATCATCGTGGCGAACGTGTGGCGGCTCGTGTGATAGGTGATTTTTTTATTGATTCCTGCCGTTGCCATCCATTTGGCCAGTACCTTGTTGATATTGGGTTCTGCCGGGAGTCCGGCAAAGACATGCAGCCCGTCTTCCGCACCGTTCCTTTCAGGCAGCCAACGGACGGCATGGCGGGAAAGAGGCAAGTAAATCGGTGTGGTAGTTTTTTGCATCACGGTTGACATCCGGTATTGTTCCCCGTCCTGAACAATATCTTTCCATCGTAAGGCATAGACATCGCTCAACCTCAAACCGCAGTAACAGGCGAAAAGGTAGGCACGTTTCACGTCTTCACGGGGGCATTCCGTGTCGATCAGAATTTTAATCTCGTCAATGGTCAGGTATTCCCGTTTGGATTCCGGCACCTTGATACGTTCTGTGGCTGCAAGTGTCATTATCGGGTTCTCCGGGATAACTTCGGCACGGACGGCGGCGTTGAGTGCCGTGGAAAAATAGCCCACGTAGTCCGCTGCGCTTTTGGGTGAAAGCGGCTTGTCCCACCGGGTCTTGTAGGTGTGCTGAATCCAGTCGATGAAACCCAGACACCAGTCCTTGTCAATCTCTCTCATCCTCACCTTTTTCTTGTAAAGGGGAAGCAACCGGCAGACTGTCCGTAACAGTTTCAGTCCTCTCGCGCCTTTTCGTTCCTGTTCGGCAAGATAGGTTTCCATCCAGTCGTCCAGCAGCATTTTGGAACGGACGGATGTCTTTTTCAGTCCGGCCTTCGAGTGGGTCAGTTCGATGATGCGTTTTGATTTGATGGCTTCTACCGCCGCTTTTGTGGCACGGTTCTGCTCCTTGACCATAGGATTGATTTCGGGCAACAGGTATAGTTTCAAGAACTCGTAACTGCGTTTTCCGTCAACATAGATGTCGAGATAATAGGATTCCGAACCGTCGGCGAGCTTCTTCGTGCGCACCTTTACCGGTTCCTTGAGTCTGGTTGATTTCCTTGTTGTTGCCATATATAATAATGTATTTAGAATGCGTCGTCAACCAAGGCGATTGCATCGTCCTTTTTCTTGTCTACTATTTTCGCATAAACTGTGTGGCACGCACGGAACGGTGGCCGAGGATTTTGGAAACGGTATAGATGTCCGCTCCGAGCGTCAGCAGCAGCACCGCGCATGAATGACGTGCCGTGTGAAATGTCACGTTCTTCTTTACGCCTGCCTTATCAGCCCAGTTCTTGAGACTGACACAAAGGTTGCTTGTATTGGGCAACCCTCCAAAGACAAGGCCATCCGGTGTGCAGCCATTACGTTCCGGCAACCATTTTACCGCTTGGGGCGAAAGGGGGATATAAACGGGATTCGTGGTCTTTGTCATAACTACAGACACGAGCCATTGCCCGCCTGATGTGGAGATGTCACGCCAGCGCAATTTCCGTATGTCACTGATACGAAGTCCACAAAAACAGGAAAACAGGTATGCCTGCCGTACCTGCTCGTTAAAGAATGGCGTGGCTATCATTTTCTTTATCTCCTCGATGGTCAGAAAATCCCGTTTGCTTTCGGGAACTTTGATTTTCTCGGTCATCTCCAGTTTGTACCAAGGATTTGATTCAATCAGTCTTTCACGCACAGCCTCGTTCAAAGCGGTACGCAAAGTGGTATAATAGGAATGGGCCGTCTTGGGAGTAACCTGTTTTCCCCATGCGGTCTTGCAGGAAGAGCGAAGCCAGTCGATATAATCAAGGTAGAACTGTCTGTCCACATCACGGAGCCTGACATCTGCACGGAATTTCAGCAGGTTCTTGCGGGCGTTGTCAATTCCGTTCAGGTCGCGTGCTCCCCGGTGTTCGTGGTTCTTGCGGACAATGGCCATCCAGTCGGACAGCAGCATATCGGAAGATTTGCTTTCCGGTACTGTTTCCACCTTCGCATTGAGCAGGGCTTCTGTCCGTTCTCGCTGGATATCTTCCGCCTTGCGGAGTGTCTGCGCGTTTTGCCGCTTTGCTTTGGCGGATGTTTCCGGCATGAGGTAGAGTTGCAGAAACTCGTACTCATGCCCGCCGTCTACGCTACGGTCAAGAAACAGGGATAAACGTCCGTCCGCCAGTTTGCGGTGACGTAACTTGAACGGAGATTTCTCTATTAATGATTTCTTTTTTCTTCCCATTGTATATCAGCGATTTATATCCATATACAAAGATAACAAATAATCCGGATATAAGTATCGTTTTAGGTAACAAAAATGTCGAATAATAGAGATTTTTAAGGAATACAACAGAAATCATCATTACTTAATAATACATTGATAATCAATATTTATATAGATTTTATTTGTTTTTATTTTCCCTTCGTTTCAATACATTGGCTAATGGGCGACCATCTATTGTCAGCAAATTCTTTTGGGAATGCTCACCATCTTCGGCCTATACAGTGGGCGTTCTCGCTCCTGCCCAAATGGAAGGTGCGTGGGCGAAGTGGCTCACGAGGTATCTGACGGTGCATTTCTACGGGGCGATGCTCTACTTCGTGGGCTTCTACGTGCTGCTGCTGTTCGACATCGTGCTGTGCATACAGGTGGAGAACCTGACGGCAATCACGGCGAGCGAGCAGACGATGGCGGCTTACCTGCAAAACAGCTTCTTCTCCGCCGGCTACCTGATGGCGGCAAGCATCGTGGCCCTGAAATGCCTGAACCTCGTTCCCGACCTTGCGGCATGGATGATACCGGAGGGCGATACGGCGTTCTCGACCCGAAACTTCGGTGAGGGCGTGGCGCAGCAGGCCAAAATGACGGCGACGGGCGCAATGGGTACGGTAATGAGATAACAAAGTAACGATAAATATTCAAACAAAATGGTCATCAAGAATTTAGAGAACAAAATCAAACTGGTCGGAATTATCTGCACCGCCTTTCTCGTGGGGTGCGTCATCATCAGCATGTCGAGTATCTGGACGGCCCGCATGATGGTTACGGACGCTCAAAAGAAGGTGTATGTGCTGGACGGCAACGTGCCCATACTGGTACGCCGCACGACGATGGAGGAAACGCTCGACGTGGAAGCCAAGAGCCATGTAGAGATGTTCCACCACTACTTTTTCACGCTTGCCCCTGACGACAAGTACATCCGCTACACGATGGAGAAAGCGATGTACTTAGTGGACGAAACGGGCTTGGCACAGTACAACACGCTCAAGGAAAAAGGTTTCTACTCGAACATCTTGGGAACGAGCGCCGTCTTTTCGATTTTCTGCGACAGTATCGCCTTCAACAAGGAGAAGATGGAGTTTACCTACTACGGACGGCAGCGTATCGAACGGCGCAGCAATATCCTGATGCGCGAACTGGTTACGGCGGGACAGCTCAAGCGTGTACCCCGGACGGAGAACAACCCGCACGGGCTGCTCATCGTGAACTGGCGCACACTGCTGAACAAGGACATCGAGCAAAAGACAAAAAGCAACTATTAACACCATCAGCCCTATGAATATCAAAGGATTCAGACGTATGCTGTTCGGTGAAAAAATGCCGGACAGGAACGACCCGAAATACAAGGAACGCTACGAGCGTGACATAGATGCCGGACGGCGTTTCGCCAAGGCAACACGCATCGACAAGGCTGCGGCCAAGGTGCAGGCTTCGCCAACATGCACCGGACGCTGTTTCTCGTCATCGTATTTGGCTTCGCCATCTGCGGGCTGACATGGAATATTTACCGCCTGACGGTGGTGTACCGCCATCATCCGACCCGCCGGACGGCCACGGAGATGCAGGATTCCGTGCTCCGGGAACGGCATAAGATGCTTTCCGTACCGCATGTACGAAGATTCGATACGAAGGAAAGTGGTACGGAAAGGCCGGAATAGAACGGCAGGCTTATGAATATGCCGTTTGAGAGAACTATAAGCAAGTATGTGCAACTCAATTAAAGGGAAACAATGAACAATATCTTCAAGAGAATTAATTTCAGGCAGCCAAAGTATATGCTTCCGGCTATCCTCTATATTCCCCTTCTCGCACGTCGTACTTCTTTTTCGACCTGTTCCATACCGAGAAGGTCGAGGTACAGGATAAGACACTCCAGACGACCGAGTTCCTGAATCCCGAATTGCCGGACGCCCAAATCAAGGGTGGCGACGGTATCGGCAGCAAGTATGAGAACATGGCCAAATCATGGGGCAAGATACAAGATTATTCCGCTGTGGACAACATCGAGCGGGACGAACCGGACAATAACCAAGAGGAATATGAATCGCAGTACACCGAAGAGGACATCGCCCTGCTTGACCGGCAGGAAAAGGAAAATGATCTGGCAGCGGAAGCGGCCGATGCCAAGAGGCGGGAACAGGAGGCTCTCGCAGAACTGGAAAAAGCACTCGCCGAAGCGAGGTTGAGAGGACAACGGGAGGTCATGCCGTCCGAAACGGACAGCACCGCAACGGCGGCTCCGCCGGACACGATGACGCAGGCCAAGGGAACCATCGACGAGGAAAGCCGTTCGGTCAAAGCTCCTGCGGAGACGGACAAGGCAAGCGAGGTGGTGAAGAAGGTAAAGACGGCTTCGGACTACTTCAACACACTGGCGAAAGACGCTCGGGAACCGAAACTCATCAAGGCGATCATCGACGAGAACATCAAGGCCGTGGACGGCTCGCGTGTGCGGCTGCGCCTGCTGGACGACATCGAAATCAACGAGAGCGTGGTCAGGCGTGGTACTTACCTGTATGCCACAGTCAGCGGTTTCTCTTCCGGACGTGTAAAAGGAAGCATCAACAGCATATTGGTGGAGGACGAACTGGTCAAGGTCAGCTTGTCAATCTACGATACGGACGGGCTGGAAGGACTTTACGTACCATCAGCCAGTTCCGCGAGACAAGCAAGGATGTGGCGAGCAGTGCCATGTCGGGCAGCATGAACATGAATACCAGCGGATACGGTAACAGCCTCGCCCAATGGGGTATGCAGGCGGTGAACAATGCCTACCAGAAAACGAGTAACGCCATCAGCAAGGCTATCAAGAAAAACAAGGTGAAGCTGAAATACGGGACGTTTGTGTATCTGGTGAACGGACGGGAAAACAGGAACTAAAAGGGCAGTGACAATGGAATCAGACATATCAAAACTTCATAAGGGAACGGACGGCTTCTATTACGAGGACTACATCGCTCCCGATAAGCCCGAAACATTCGTTGGGAAGCTCGTAAGTACCGAATGGTGGCACAAAGGGGTACGATTCGCCCTGATATGCAACTTTCAGGCAGAAGACGGGCGGAGGATTGCCTTATTCGCCTTCCAGAAGCATACCGGTTTTTACGGGCCGAGAGACGGTGCGGTCAATTTCAAACATGTGGAGAAGAATACCCTCTGGGAGTGTGAAATCCGGAAAACCCGGACGGAACGCTGTACCTGGATGAGCGCCCGACAAATTGTAGAACTGAAAACAGACGCAATATGATAGAGACGGATCGCATTTACCTTATGGACTGCATGGAGGGCATGAAACAGATAGCGGATAGTAGCGTGGACGCCATAATCGCCGACCTGCCTTACGGGGTGTTAAATCGCAGCAATCCGTCGGTGAACTGGGACCGCCAGATACCGTTCGCAGCCTTGTGGGAGCAATACCGGCGGATTACCAACCGGACAGCCCCATTATCCTGTTCGGACAGGGGCTTTTCTCCGCATGGCTCATGCTGTCGCAACCCCGGCTATGGCGGTACAACCTCGTGTGGCAGAAAGATCGGGTGACGGGACATCTCAATGCCAAACGTATGCCGCTCCGGCAGCACGAGGATATTCTGGTATTCTATAAAAAACAGCCGGTCTATCATCCGCAGATGACACCGTGTCCTCCGGAACGGAGAAATCACGGGAGGCGTAAAACGGAGGGATTTACCAACCGTTGTTACGGAACGATGAAACTCTCACCGGTACGCATAGCCGATGACAAATATCCGACCTCGGTCATCTTCATGCCGAAGGAACACAAGAAAGGCGCGTTCTACCACCCGACACAAAAACCCGTGGCGTTGATGGAGTACCTGATACGGACCTACACCGACGAAGGCGATGTTGTACTGGACAACTGTATCGGGTCAGGCACAACCGCCGTGGCCGCTATCCGCACGGGACGACACTACATCGGATTTGAAATCGAACAGGTGTACTGCGAGATTGCCGAACGGCGGATTCAGGAGGAACTGGAATGCAGGAACAAAGCACAAGAGGAAAAAGAGATAAGGGAAGAAAAACAAAATCAATAAATCAATGACATGGACAAAAAAGGAATCGTAACGGCATTTCTTCTGGCGGCAGGACTGCTGGGAACGCCGAATGTACAGGCACAACGAACCTACGAGGAGATGGAACAACTTACGGTAAATGAACAGGTAACGACGGTCATCACGGCCTCGGAACCGGTACGCTTCGTGGACATCTCCACCGATAAGGTTGTCGGTGACCAGCCGATAGATAACATCGTCCGCCTGAAACCGAAAGAGGGCGGACACGAGGACGGCGAGGTGCTGGCCATAGTGACCATCGTAACGGAACGCTACCGCACGCAGTATGCACTGCTCTACACCACACGGGTGCGGGAGGCGGTAACTGACAAGGAAATCCAGTTGCAGGAACGAAACGCCTACCACAACCCGGCGGTCTCGATGTCCACCGTGGAGATGACACGCTTCGCCCGGCGTATCTGGAACTCGCCCGCGAAGATCCGCAACGTCGCCACCAAGGCACACCGCATGACCATGCGGTTGAACAACATCTACACCGTGGGAGAGTATTTCTTCATCGACTTCTCAATAGAGAACCGGACGAACATACGTTTCGACATTGACGAGATACGGGTGAAGCTGGCGGACAAGAAACTGACCAAAGCGACTAATGCGCAAGTCATCGAACTGGTCCCGGAACTGGTGCTGGAGACGGGCAAGACGTTCCGGCACGGCTACCGGAATGTGGTCGTGGTCAGGAAAATGACGTTCCCGAACGACAAGGTACTGACCATCGAGATGACGGAGAAACAAATCAGCGGGCGTGCTATCAGCCTGAATATCGACTATGAGGACGTGCTGTCGGCCGATTCGTTCAGCACGGCATTGCTGGAGGAGGAATGACAATGAGAAAGACGATTATCCTGACGATTGCCTGCATGTGCCTCGCCGTCGGCGCGAATGCACAACGGGGCAGCGGCCGCCTTTCGCTCGGAGCGGGGCTGCTGTACAAGAACGGGCTGGACGTGACGCTGGCCTACGAACACGAGATGAACTACCGCCATGCGTGGGAGTTCTTTGCCAACGGCTACCTGCAATGGGCAGAGTGCGAATCCTGCAAGCATGTATGCCCGAAATCTTTCTGGCAGAATTACCGTACCTACGGCTTCGGCGTGGCTTACAAACCCTGCGTCACGAGGGGACGCAACCATTACGGAAGCCTCCGTATCGGGGCTTCGGGCGGAAGCGATACGAGGAAGTTCCTTGTCGGGCTGCATTTCGGCTACGAGCACAACTATGTGTTGCGGGCGGGCTGGACGCTATACTGGCAAGTCAAGGGAGACGTGATGATAAAGGGGGCCGATGTGCTGCGTACAGGAGTTGCCCTCGGTATTAAACTACCTATAAAATAAGGGAAAGATGAAACAGAACACTATCAGAAAAACGTGCCAGGTAGTGCCGGTTCTCCTCATAACCGGGGCATTGGCTGCCTGCGACGCACATATAGAAGAACCCGACAAGACGGTACGTCCCGGACATGTCCTCTGCGTGGACGGCAAGGCCGTGCCGTACAGCGAGTATGAAAATTCCGGGAAACAGGCGATTGCCGTCGTCTTCCATACCTATTCGGACGGGGAAACGGAAGGAAACGGCTATGCCGTCTATCTGTGGGACATGACGCCGAAGGCTTTTGCCGACAGCCTCGGTGTCGAGCAGGGTACGTCGGCGGACATTGCTGCATACGACGGGAATGAGAACACGTTCGCCCTGTACGATACGGAAGAAACGGCCTCGCCGATGGCTGAAGCCGTTTTTGCCTTGTGGAAATACGGACAGAGCGCCTATATCCCCTCGGTGGCACAGATGCGTCTGCTGTATTCGGCACAGACCGTCATCAATCCGATTATCGAGAAATGCGGCGGCGACCCGCTGCGACCGAGGCCGACGAGTGCTGGTATTGGACATCGACGGAGGTGGAAGGACAGCAGACAGTCAAAGCATGGCTCTACTCGACAGCCAGCGGAACCATGCAGGAAACGCCCAAGACACAGGCGCATAAAGTGCGTCCCATTATAACCATCAACAACTGAATTTATGATTATGAACGGAATTAAAGATTTTCAAGCACCACAGTATGTGGATATAGTACATCCGGACAAAGGATTCTTCGGGTATCTGTTAAGATGCAAATGTCCTAAACAAGAGGACGTTTCCGGTAATTTCATATTCCTCGACGATGGAATAGACTGCTACAAGAGGTTTCCCTCCGTAAAGAATCGCAGGGAAGAAATCCGGGCAGAATGGAACGGCCGTATCAGCCGTTACCATGATATTTTCCAAGGTCAGCTCTGCTATGTCAATGAAGAATTGATTGAAGATTTCATTGATTTCATGACTTATGGCTCTGACAATGCCGTCCGGATTTTCCTTGAGAAGTTTACAGCGGAAGTACGGGCTTCTGCAATATATGACGGGCTTAAACCTCTATATGCAGTTTCCCATGTCTGCCAGCTTTCCGCTGATAACCGTATGCAATGGCCTCACATCCACGTCCTCTGGGGTATTAAAAAGAATTGACATAGCAATGGAAGAGAGCAAGGAATTACAGGGATTTTACCGGATATTCCGTGCGGTGGTGTATGTCTCCGTACTGATGGAGTTTTTCGAGTATGCCATCGACCGGCCATGCTGGACCACTGGGGCGGCATACTCTGCGACATTCACGGACGTATCAAACGGTGGGCCATCTATAACGACGGCAACCTCGTGTACAGCAAGGTCGCCACGGTGCTGCTGATCTGCATTACCTGTATCGGCACCAGAGCCAAGAAACATTTGGAATTCAACGCCCGGCGGCAGGTCTTGTACCCGCTCGTGAGCGGCTTTGCCCTGTTAGTGCTGTCCGTATGGCTGTTCGGTCATCCGATGGAGACGCGGTTCTACACGCTGCCGCTGAACATTATCCTATACATGGCGGTATCGCTCACGGGGGTTATCCTCGTGCATGTCGCACTGGACAATATCTCCAAGTTCCTCAAAGAGGGACTGATGAAGGACCGTTTCAATTTCGAGAATGAAAGTTTCGAGCAATGCGAGGAACTGATAGAGACTCCGTACAGCGTGAATATCCCCATGCGATATTACTACAAGGGCAAGTTCCGTAAAGGCTGGACCAATATAACCAACTGTTTTCGTGGAACATGGGTAGTCGGAACACCGGGATCGGGCAAGACATTCAGTATCATCGAGCCGTTTATCCGACAGCACTCGGCCAAGGGGTTCGCGATGGTGGTCTATGACTACAAGTTCGTGTGACGAGCAAGTCATGTTGATGGCTGTTTAACTGAGTTAAACTCTGATTAAACCTATTGTTTCGTCAATAGTAGCCTAAGAGCAGGTGCGACATCAGTTGTGCTAAGCTGCTCTGAAAAGGTAACCCTCGAAAGGGGAAGAATGAACCGTGAGGGAATTCAACGACCGCAAGCGTTATGCAGTCTGGGGGCTTGGCTCAATGGTATGGTTAGCGCAAGCGAACTGTTATTTAAAGGTCGTTAAGTCGAACAAGCCAAACAACGCTGATAGGCTTGAACCAAAAGGTAAAGCGGTTGGACATTTCTGTGAATTTTGGGAATGCACGAACATCAGAACCGCCGGCTGAGAGACAGAACCTAACCCATTGGTTTGGCATCAACATGGAACTCGGTAAGCCTATATATCTCCCACAAAGGTAAGCAGACCGCAAGGAATGCCGAATGGTATGTAGGTATAAGATTGTGGAAAAAGCGAATGCCATTCTGTAACGGAATGGATAAGGATTAAGCCAATGTCACGTGTGTCATTGACAACATCATCCTCCACGAAAGTGGGCAGACTTCCACTAGGTAATTCTTTTACAAGATAACTTAAAGAACTTCTTAAAGGAGGAAAGCAAATGAACGAAAATAGAAATATTAAGTGTGCGCCTTCTGACCGAAACCAAAGTTGGACCAGTATAGACTGGAACAAGGCGGAGGAAACGGTCAAGAAGCTTCAAGCGCGTATTGTAAAAGCTCAGAAAGAAGGTAAGTATGGTAAAGTGAAAGCTTTGCAATGGACACTTACCCACTCGTTTTATGCCAAGGCATTGGCAGTTAAACGAGTGACCTCTAACAGTGGCTCAAAAACTTCGGGGGTGGACAAAACATTATGGACAACACCTGAAAGAAAATACAGAGCCATTGCTACACTTAAGAGAAGAGGCTACAAACCTCAACCGTTAAAGAGAGTCAATATCAAAAAGAGTAATGGTAAACTTCGCCCTTTGGGCATTCCTACAATGACAGACCGCGCAATGCAGGCATTGTACCTAATGGCACTTGACCCTGTAGCA